>OLIW01001429.1_pt1 | contig 21385 bp, 24 predicted proteins | sample 1601321 | NCBI WGS metagenome assembly OLIW01 (sample SAMEA2452114, study PRJEB22498) | human gut metagenome
GAAAAAAACTCAAGTTTTAAAAATTCATTAAAGTATCTTATTCTCAGACAGCCTGACGGGGCTTTTGTCTTAAGGTTTTAATAAACTTTTGATAATGCAATATAATTATACAATCTCTATAAAAATATTTGCAAAAAGTGATGTAATTTAATTAATTATGTCACTTTTATTTTTATATATACAAAGAATAATATTAAATTGTCAATGTGCAAAAATTACTATAATTCTAAATATTTAGTAAATCTATCACCAAATAGTTGAATAAGCTGTGCCTTATGTTTTCCGATTTTTGATAGGATTTTTTTCATTTTTTAGTCAATTCATTAATTATTAGGTAAAGAACTTTATACACAGAATCTTTGCTAGGAAAAGAAGATTTACCACGAGTAAATAGAATTAATAAATTCAATAACATTAGTTGTATAGATACACTTATTAACTTCATTAGGTAACTCAAGTAGAGGCTAAAGATATTGCATAAATTAATCAACCTTTTTAGCTAAGCTCTTTTAATTAGCATAATTCTGTCTAAAAAAATAGTTGATAATCCAAAAATGCTATATTTAACAATAATATGGAAAAAACATAAAAATCCGGAAATTCCACTTGAAATGCAACAAAAATTTAATAAAAAAGTAAATGAACAGTAGACAGTTGTAAGAAAAACTCGTATAATATTTTAGTTCACAAAATATAAAGGAGTTTTAATACAAATGAATACTGTTCAAAAAAATAATACCATAACAAAGAAACAAGTGCAAGAACTATTGGAAAATAACCAAGAAAAATTGGGATTAAGAGACAAAAATTTAAAGAAATTAATAAAATCAATGAGAAGTAATACCATAAGTGGGCAAATGAGAAAAATATTTTATCAAGAATGTTTGAAGAAAATTGAGAGAAATAAAGAAGAAATAATAGGAAAATTTAGGCATTTAACACGAGAAGATAGAATAAGTATAGAAATATTGCATATAGCGGGGTTTAACAATGCATTCATAGGAACATTTGTGGATAAGCATCGTTCAAGTATAAAAAGGGAAATAGAAAAGAATGGAATAGATATATGGGACATAAATAGCACTAAATCGCCGTATAAAAATAAAGGGCAGGAAAATATAAAGTATTACTCATCCGAAAAAGCACAAAAGAAAGCAGAAGAAAACAAATTAAAAAATAGGAAAAAATGTAAATTAGATAGATATAAAAATTTAAGATGGTCAGTAGTAGCACTATTGAGAGATAAAAATGTGGATTACAGTCCAGATGTAATAGCAAATTTAAGTAAAGAAGGAAAAATAAAGGATGCAGAAACAAGTATAGGAGCAAATGCAATATATAGAGCAGTAAAGGAAAGAAAATATGGATTAACGATAAATGATTTACCACATGGAAGAGGATATTTTAAGAAGCAAAAAAATGTGCATACCATAACGAAAGAAATAAGTGAAAAGAAAAAGGAAATATCAATAGAAGTAATGGCAGAGGAAATAAAAAATAAAGAAACAGAAACACATTTTGAAGGAGATAGTGTAGTAGGAGTAGCAAAAGGAAGACATCAAACACTAATAACATTAGTAAATACGGCTAGCCAATTTTTGTTAATAAGAAGGTCAGAAAATAAAACAGGGCAAGCGACAGTGGATACATTAGACAAACTAGAAGAAGAAATACCACAACTAAGCGAAATAATAGAAAGCATGTTGTTAGATAAAGGAGTAGAATTTAGTAGAATAGAAGAAATGATGAGGTCTGCAAAAGATGAAAGAAAGAAACGATTCCAAATATATTTTACACATCCTTATGCATCGTACGAAAGAGGGTGTAATGAAAATAAAAATAGACTAATAAGAAGATATTTTAAAAAAGGGAAATTAGTAGAAGAGTTAAGTGATGAAGATATATTAAATATAGCTAGAAAGATAAATAATATGCCAAGAAAGGCATTAGGATATAAAACGCCATTAGAAGTATTTGAGAGTAACTTGAAGAAAAGAGGAATAGATACGAGCTTTTTAGATGTATACAGAATAAAACTGCCAAAATGTTTAGTAGCTTAATTGACGAAAATAGAAATAAATTATAAAATAATAAAAACAAAAATATAAAACGAGATGTGGACAACACTTTTTAGAAAAAAGTTGTTGCATTGGCAATGAAAATTTTGCTTTTTATGAACAAAAAGTCCGTCCCTTTGTTCACGTCCCTTTGTTCATACTTGACACTTAATAAAATAAATGCGATAATATAGGCAAAATCAAAACATAAACAAGGAGAAAAATGGATACTAAACAAGTAAAAAAAATAATAGAAGCAATTCTTTTTGCAAGTGGTAAAGAAGTAAAAGCCTCAGAAATAACCCACATTTTGGATATTGATATTAACCAAATAGAAGTCATTATACAAGAAATGAAAACAGAATTAGAAAATAAACAAAGTAGTATTGAAATTATAAAAGTAAATGATGCATACCAAATGTGTGTAAAAAAAGAGTTCTATGAATATATTTACCCTATATTTGACAATCGTTCAAAACCAAACCTTTCTACAGCAGCATTAGAAACTCTAGCAATTATTGCATACAACCCAAAAATAACAAGAGCAGAAATTGAACAAATTAGAGGAGTTGCCTCAGATTCTAGTATTTATAAGCTATTAGAATATAACTTAATTGAAGAAGCAGAAAAATTAGACTTGCCAGGAAAGCCAAGGTCATATAGAACAACAAACGAGTTTTTAAAAATGTTTGGAATTTCTAATTTAGAAGAATTACCAGAATTACCAAAATATAAATTAGATGAAAATGAACAAATTGTAATAGAAGATATTATGGAGGCTCCTATACCCACAAAAGAAGTAAGCGAACAATAGTATTAATTAGTAAAAGGAGAAAAAATAATGAGAGAAAATAAAGAATTTGTAAAGGAAATTACTAATATAGAGGAAAATTTTGCTAAATGGTATACAGATATTGTATTAAAAGCAGAATTGGCAGACTATACAGACACAAAAGGTTGCATTGCGATTAAACCATATGGATATGCTATATGGGAAAATATACAAAAATATGCAGATGCTAAATTTAAAGAAATTGGCGTACAGAATGTGTACTTACCAGTTTTAATTCCAGAGAGTTTGCTAAACAAAGAAAAAGATCATGTAGAAGGCTTTGCTCCTGAAGTGGCATGGGTTACAAAGGGAGGAGAAGAAGAACTTGAAGAAGAACTATGCATTAGACCAACTTCTGAGACGATGTTTTCAACACTTTATTCAAAATGGGTAAAATCTTGGAGAGACTTACCATTAGTCTATAACCAGTGGTGCAATGTTTTAAGATGGGAAAAAGAAACAAGACCATTTTTACGTTCAAGGGAATTTTTATGGCAAGAAGGACATACTATTCATGAAACTTCAGAAGAAGCTAAAAAACTAACTCTAAAAATGTTAGACATTTATGCAGAAGTAATAGAAAAACTTTTAGCAATCCCTGTTTTAAAAGGACAAAAAACACCAAAAGAAAAATTTGCAGGAGCAGAAGAAACATATACTGTAGAAACTCTAATGCATGATGGCAGAGCTTTACAAGCTGGTACTTCACACTATTTTGGACAAAATTTTACAAAACCATTTGAAGTTAAATTCCAAAATAGACAAGGTGCGGAAGAGTATGCTTATCAAACATCATGGGGAATTAGTACAAGGTTAATTGGTGCTGTTATTATGGCTCATGGAGATAACCGTGGATTAAAATTACCACCATATGTTGCACCAATTCAAGTTGTTGTTGTACCAGTAGCAATGCATAAAGAAGGAGTAGTAGAAAAAGCCACCCAAATTTACGAAAAACTAAAAGAAAATTTTAGAGCAAAAATTGATGTAAGAGATAATTATTCTAATGGATATAAATTTAATGACTGGGAAATGAGAGGAGTACCAGTAAGACTAGAAATTGGGCCAAGAGATATAGAAAATAATGTTTGTGTTTTAGTAAGAAGAGATACTTTAGAAAAAGTAGTTGTTAATTTAGACAAATTATCAGAAACATTAAGAGATATGTTAGAGAATATTCAAAAAAATATGTACAATGAATGCGCTAAAAGAAATACTGAAAAAACCTCTATTGCTACTAATATGGAAGAGTTTACTAAAATAATAAACGAAAACCAAGGATATATTAAAACAATGTGGTGTGGAGACGAAGAGTGTGAAAATAAAATTAAAGAACAAACAGGTGCTCACTCAAGATGTATTCCATTTAAACAAGAAACTTTATCAGATACTTGTGTTGTATGTGGCAAAAAAGCTACAAAAGAAGTTATATGGGGAAGACAGTACTAAAATAAATTAATAAGAAAGAGGAATTTATATATGAAAAGAAGACTATTTCCACCTCAACCAAAAGGAATAAAAAAATGGGTAGGTTCTATAAAGCGAGAACTTGAAGAAAGAAAACGTGAACTAAATGTAGAAGGAATAGAAAATATAAAAGTAGATACACAAGAAAGAGTTTATTTGAATTACAAATTAATTCCATTAATTAGACCAAGTGGCTTATATAGAGTAGAAGAACTGCTTATGTCTGAAAAAAGCTATAACAGAAAAAAATTTGCTGACCTAATGAAAACAGATACTGAAAAAGAAAAATTTTTAAGCAAAAAACCTATTAATTATTATAACACAAGTAGAATGTATATTATTGCAAACTATAATGCTATTAAACAATTAAGAAATGAAACCGATATACGGAATAGAAGGAGAGGCTGTAAAACAATTTAAAGCATTAGTAGATAGGCAAAAAATAAAAAGAAGAATATTAGAATCTGGAGATAAAATAGCAAGAGCAATTTATGAGCACGGAAGAAAAACTACTCCAAGAACACTTGGATATATTGGGGGATTATTAGGAAGAAAAGGAAAAATAATAAGAATATATAATTTAAAAGATTATAGAGCAAAAGAAGTAAATGCAGCAATATTTGAGGGACTATTAAAAGGAGATAAAAAATTAAGAGACATGTATGAAGAACGTGTACTATAAAACAAAAAGTATATTGAATAATTAAAATTCAATATACTTTTTGTTTTATTATAAATTTAGTATACTAAAAGTCACAGTTTTTTGGAGTTCTAGGGAATGGAATAACATCACGAATATTTGCCATACCTGTTAAATACATTAACATTCTTTCAAATCCTAATCCAAAACCAGAATGAGTTACACTACCATATTTTCGTAAATCTAGGTAGAACTGGTACTCACCTAAATTCATACCAAGTTCTTTCATCCTATTTTCTAATAATTCTAAGTTTTCTTCTCTTTGACTACCACCAATAATTTCTCCAATGCCAGGAGCAAGAAGATCTGCTGCTGCAACAGTTTTTCCGTCTGGGTTTTGCTTCATGTAAAATGCTTTAATGTCCTTTGGGTAGTCTGTAACAAACACAGGCTTTTTAAACAATTTTTCACAAAGATACCTTTCATGCTCTGTTTGTAAGTCACAACCCCAACTTACTTTATACTCAAATTGATCATTTACCTTTTCCAACTCCCTAATAGCATCTGTATAAGTAATTCTTACAAAGTCTGAGTTAACAATATTATATAGTCTATCAATTAATCCATTATCTATGAAATCATTAAAGAATTTCATTTCTTCTGGAGTATTTGTAAGCACATAAGAAATAATATACTTTACCATGTCTTCTGCCAAGTCCATATCATCTTTTAGATCTGCAAAACAAATTTCTGGCTCAATCATCCAAAATTCAGAAGCATGTTTTACTGTATTAGAATTTTCTGCTCTAAATGTAGGCCCAAATGTATATACATTCCTAAAAGCAAATGCAAATGTTTCTACATTTAATTGACCACTTACAGTTAAATGTGTAGGTTTTCCAAAAAAATCTCCGAGAATAGTCTACTTGTCCATCTTGTTTTTTTGGAATGTTTAATGGGTCTAATGTGGTAACATTAAACATTTCCCCTGCACCTTCTGCATCACTAGAAGTAATAATAGGTGTATGAACATACACAAAATTTCTTTCTTGAAAAAACTTGTGAATAGCAAAAGATAACACAGAACGAACACGAAAAACTGCATTAAAAGTATTAGTTCTAGGACGTAAATGAGAAACAGTTCTTAAGTATTCAAAAGAGTGCCTCTTTTTTTGCAAAGGATATTCTAAAGAAGCCAAATTTTCTATTACAATATTAGTAGCTTTAATTTCAAATGGTTGCTTTGCATCTGGAGTAACAACTACTTTCCCTGTAACTTGGATAGAAGAAATAATAGGCAATTTACAAATTGTGTCAAAATTATCTAATTTATTATCAAATATTACTTGTATATTTTTAAAATACGAACCGTCATTTAATTCTAAAAACCCAAAAGTTTTAGAATCTCTAACAGTTTTAACCCAGCCTGCCAAAGTAATAGTTTTATTTTCTAAGCTTTCGTATTTCTTATATAAATCTTTAATAGTAATTAACTTTTCTGTCATGGAAAAATCCCCTTTCAATTATAATATTTCCCAATTATATAAGATTATGCCAAATTTTGCAAGTGGGATTTAATATTAATTTTTGGAACTCAATAAGTTAACAATTAATATTAATAACTATTTCATAAAATATAATAAAAACAGTAGACTTTTAGCGAAAAACAGTATAAAATAAAATATAGCAAAACAATTAATTAAAGGAGGCAAAGTGTACATTATGCACGAATATAGAACCCATACTTGTGGAGAACTAACAATAAAAAATATTGGAGAAGAAGTAAAGTTATCTGGATGGATACAAAGAATTAGAAATTTAGGTAAAATGATGTTTATAGATTTAAGAGATGAAACAGGAATTACACAAATTGTAGTCTCAGAAGAATACATGATGGAAGATTTAAAAACAGAATGTGTTATTACAGCCCAAGGAAATGTTGTAGAAAGGAAAAGTAAAAACAACAAAATTCCAACAGGAGAAATTGAAATTATAGCAACATGTATTAAAATTCTTGGTAAGTGCAATCCAGTATTACCTTTTGAAATAAATGCAAATGTAGAAAACGCAAGAGAAGACTTAAGATTAGAATACCGCTTTTTAGATTTAAGAAATGAAAAAATTCATAATAATATTTTACTACGCTCTAAAATTTTAAAAACATTAAGAGAAGAAATGGATAAAATGAATTTTACAGAAATTCAAACACCTATTTTAGCCAATTCTTCTCCAGAAGGAGCAAGAGACTTTTTAGTTCCTAGTAGACTACATCCAGGAGAATTTTATGCACTACCACAGGCACCACAACAATTTAAACAATTATTAATGATTTCTGGATTTAATAAATATTACCAAATAGCCCCATGCTTTAGAGATGAAGACCCAAGAGCAGATAGAAGCCCTCGGAGAATTTTACCAATTAGATTTTGAAATGAGTTTTGCAACACAAGAAGATGTTTTTGAAGCTCTAGAAAATGTGGTATTAAATACATTTAAAAAACACACAAACTGGCAAGTAGATGAAAGCCCTATTAAAAAAATTCCATATAAAGAAGCAATGGAAAAGTATGGTACTGACAAACCGGACCTAAGAAACCCACTAATTATACAAGATGTAACAAATATATTTAATAGATTGGAATTTAATGCTTTTAAAGGAAAAACAGTAAAAGCAATTGTAGTACCAAATGGTGGAGAACAAACAAGAAAGTTTTTCGATAATTTAACAGAATATGCAATGCAAGAACTTGGTGCTAAAGGGTTAGCTTGGTTAAAAATAGAACAAACAGGAGAAATGACGGGAGGAATTTCTAAATTTATTGATGAACAAGCAAATAAAGAATTACTACAAATTTCAAATAAAAAAGATGCCATAGTTTTTGTAGCTGACGAGTTAAAAACTGTACAAAAAATAGCAGGTGGGCTAAGAACAGAAATAGGAAAAGAATTAGATTTATTACAAAAAGAATGTTACCGCTTTTGCTTAATTGTAGATTTTCCAATGTATGAATTATCTGAAGAAGGAACCATTGATTTTAACCATAATCCTTTTTCAATGCCACAAGGTGGTATGGAAGCTTTATTAAATAAAAATCCGTTAGATATATTAGCTTATCAATATGACTTAGTATGTAATGGTTATGAATTAGCTTCAGGTGCTGTCAGGAACCATGACCAAGAAATTATGTTAAAAGCTTTTGAAATAGCAGGATATAAAGAAGAAGATGTTAAGAAAAAATTTGGAGCTTTGTATAATGCATTTTCTTATGGAACACCTCCACATGCTGGTGCTGCACCGGGTATAGACAGAATGGTAATGCTAATAGCACAAGAAGAAAACATTAGAGAAGTAATTGCATTTCCAAAAAATAAAAAAGCAAGAGATTTATTAATGAGAGCACCTTCTACTGTAACAGAACAACAATTAAAAGATGTGCATATAAAATTAGATATATAACTTTAATTTTAAATGTTATATAATATAAATAAATTATTTTTATAAGGGAAAAAAATGAATAAAAGAGTTTTGCTTGGAATGAGCGGAGGAGTAGATAGTAGTGTAGCAGCAATTTTATTAAAACAACAAGGATATGAAGTAATTGGTGCAACTATGAAACTTTGGGAAAATAAAAAAATAGAAGAAGATAATTCTTCTTTATATGACGCAAAATTAATATGCAAAAAATTACGGAATACCTCATTATACTTTTAATTTTGAACAAGAATTTAAAAAACATGTTATTAATAATTTTGTTGATTGCTATAAAAAAGCTAAAACGCCAAATCCATGTATAGAATGTAATAAGTATTTAAAATTTTATTATTTTTATGAAAAAGCGCTTGAACTAGGCTGTAACTATATAGCGACAGGGCATTATGCTAAAACTCAATATTGCGAAAAATATAAATTACATGTATTAAAAAAGTCAAAATCACAAAAAAAAGACCAAAGCTATGTTTTATATAATATACCAGCTAATTTAATTTCTAAAATTATATTTCCTTTAGGAGATTTTGAAACTAAGGAACAAATTAGAAAAATTGCAGACGAGAATAACTTACAAGTTGCAAAAAAGCCAGATAGCCAAGAAATATGTTTTATACCAGATAACTGCTATACTAAATTTTTAATAGAAAACGGAGTACAAGCAATACCAGGCAATATTGTAAACAAAAATGGAAATATATTAGGCCACCATAAAGGATTAATTTACTATACAATTGGACAAAGAAAAGGACTAGGAATTTCTAATTCTACACCATTATATGTAATTAAGCTAGACGTACAAAAAAATGAAGTTGTAGTGGGAGAAGAACAAGAACTTTATAGTAAGAAACTATATGCAAATGAATTGAATTATATTTTGCCAGTCGACCTAACAAAACCAATTAAAATAGATGCAAAAATAAGGTATGCTTCAAAACAAGCTAAAGCAACATTATACCAAGTAAATGAAAAACTAGCTAAAATAGAATTTGAAGAGCCACAAAGAGCAATAACTCCTGGACAATCTGTAGTTTTTTATATAGACGACATTGTTCTTCGGAGGAGGAAAAATTGTATAATTACTGATTTTTTTAAGATTATAATAAAAACAAAAGAAAGGTAGTAAAAAGCATGAATAATAGAGGAATAACTCTAATAAGTTTAACAATGTATGTTGCAGGAATTTCAATTATTGTTATTGCAGTAGTAACACTTACATCGTTCTTTTATAGTAATATTGTTGATTTAAAAGATTCTGCAGATAGTTTAGGCGAGTTTGATAAATTTAATGTAGCTTTCTTAAAAGAAATAGAGAACAATGAGGTAAGTGTTTCTAGTGTTGGAGAAACCGAAGTTGTTTTTTCTAATGGAGTAACATTTCAGTTTAAAGATAATGGAATTTACAAAAATTATGTTAAAATATGTGACCAAGTACAAGACTGCCAGTTTTCTTCAACTACAATGGGAGAAAATATAGTTATAAAAGTATATTTAGAAATTGGTACAGATTTTGCAAAAACACTAGAATATGTAGGAAATAATAAGCAAAACAATGCAACTAATAAAAGATTAATATTAACTAAAAGTACGGAAGAATATACTAATGGAAATGTTATTGTAACTTTGAATTATATAAACTTACCAGAAGGATATGAAATACAGTATAAAATAGGAGATAATCAATGGACAGCAGGAACAAGTGTAACAGTGGAAGAAAATAATACAGTTGTTTATGGTAGAATATACAATAATATTACATTGGATGAAAAAGATAATAATAGTATAATTATTACCAATATAGATAAAGAAGCCCCAACAGCTCCAACAGGAATAGAATACAGTTCGACAATAAACAGTATAACAGTAAGAGCAATAGGTGGAACAGATAATTTAAGTGGAGTAGCAGGATATCAGTATAGTATAAATAACAGCAGTTGGACAGAAACAATAGTACAAGGAGATAGCTATACATTTAATGGAATAAAAGCAAATACGACAGTAACAATTTATGCTAGAACAGTAGACAATACAGGACAAACATCTACAATATACCAAGAGATAGTAAATACAACAGGAGTAGAGGACATAGTAACTTTAACAAGTAGTATACCAGAAGGAACATGGACAAGTGGAGATGCAACAGTAACATTAAGTCATGGAAGCATTCCAAGTGGATATGAGCTTCAATATAAAATAGGAAATGGAAACTGGACAACAGGCACAAGTGCATTAGTAACACAAAACAATGCAACAGTATATGGAAGATTATATAATACAACATTAGCAGATGAAATAGCAACAAATAGTATAACAATAACGAATATAGACAAAGTAAATCCAACAACCCCAACAGGAATAGAATATAGTTCAACAATAAACAGTATAACAGTAAAAGCAAGCGGAGGAACAGATAGTATAAGTGGAGTAGCAGGATACCAGTATAGCATAGATAATAACCGCTGGACAGAAACAATAGTAAGTGGAACAAATTATACATTTAGTGGATTATCTGCAGAAACAAATTATACAATATATGCAAAAACAGTAGATAATGTAGGATTATTTTCAAATGTAAATATGGTAAATATAAAAACTCAAAAAGAAAAAATAACTTTTACTATTAATGAAGAAACATATTATGCTGATGAAGGAATGACTTGGGAAGAGTGGGTTAATTCTGAATATAATACTTTAGGACTTAAAATTACTGCTAAAGGTTATATTGATCCGTGGGGAGGGAGTGGTATTCCTGCTCGATTGCCTTTTGGCTCTTATGTTACAACGAATGATGTGTTAGTAAAAGGTAGAAACTATACTTTTGACGGTATTAATCCTGTTTATTATGATACAGGAGGAGGTATAGTCATAGAGTAATTTTTACAATAATAAAAAGTTTGCAATTGGCATTATACTATAAAGAGTGACATACTAGTAAAAAATAACAATAACTAAATCCAAAATAATATAATTTAATAAAACTTATTAAAAATATAACAATAAACTTTATAGGAGGTAAAAAATGGAAGAAAATTATAAAAAGTGTAAATGTGGAAATGAATTAAAAGATGAAAAATTACAAGAAATATTACATAAGTATATTCAAGACAAAAGTAATTTAATTCAAATCTTGAATGAAATTCAAGAAACTTATGGGTATATTTCAAAAGAAGCACAAACCGGAATTTCGGAATATTTAAGTATTCCATTAGCAGAAATTTATGGAGTTATTACTTTTTATTCTAGGTTTACACTAAAGCCAAAAGGAAAATATAATATAGCAGTATGCTTGGGAACTGCATGTTTTGTAAAAGGATCTGAAAAAGTATTAGATAAAATAAAAGAAATTTTACAAATTGATGTTGGCCAAACAACTCCTGATCGGATTATTTTCTATAGAAGCAACAAGATGTATAGGTGCTTGTGGTTTAGCACCAGTATTTACTGTAAATGATGAAGTATATGGAAAATCTACACCAGAGATGGTAGAAGAGGTAATTAAAAAATACAAAGAACTAGGTTAAAAAATTTAAAATTTAAAAGGGTTAAAAAAATATACTTTTTTTAAAGGAGGAATATATGAAGTCATTGCAAGACATTGAAGCAATTAGAAAAAAAACTAGAGAAGAGTTAGATTTAAGAGTTAATTTAAAAGCGTCTACAAGGGAAAAACATATACTAGTATGTCGTGGTACAGGATGTACTTCTTCTAAGTCACCAGTAATAATTGATACATTTAAGAAATTAATTGAAGAAAAAGGTATACAAAATGTTAAGGTAATTCAAACAGGTTGCTTTGGATTATGTGCTAAAGGACCAATTGTAATTATTAGACCAGAAGATGTATTTTATGCATTAGTAACGCCAGATGATTGCGAAGAAATTATTCAAACACATATTGTAGAAGGAAAATTAGTAGAAAGACTACTTTGTAGAGAAATTGATAATACAATTGTAAAAAGACTAGATGAATTGAATTTTTATAAAAAACAACAAAGAATTGCATTAAAAAATTGTGGTATTATTGATCCAGAAAATATTGATGAGTATATTGCTTTTGACGGATATAAAGCTTTAGAAAAATGTTTATTTGAGATGAATCCAAAACAAGTGATTGAAGAAATTACTTCTTCTCGGATTAAGAGGAAGAGGAGGAGCAGGATTCCCAACAGGGAAAAAATGGGAATTTACAGCTGCAGCAGTAGGAGACCAAAAATATGTAGTATGTAATGCAGATGAAGGTGACCCTGGAGCATTTATGGATAGAAGCATATTAGAAGGAGATCCTCATTGTGTTGTAGAAGCTATGATGATAGCAGGTTATGCCGTTGGAGCAGATAAAGGATATATTTATGTTAGGGCAGAATATCCAATTGCAGTAAAAAGATTTCAAACAGCAATTGACCAAGCAAAAGGATATGGAATTTTAGGGAAAAATATATGGGGAACAGATTTTAGCTTTGACTTAGAAGTAAGACTAGGTGCTGGAGCTTTTGTATGTGGAGAAGAAACTGCACTATTAGAATCAATTGAAGGAAGACGTGGTCAACCAAGGTTAAAACCTCCATTTCCTGCAAATGCGGGGTTGTGGGGAAAGCCAACTTTAATTAATAATGTTGAAACTTATGCAAATATTACAAAAATTATTTTAAATGGTGCAAACTGGTATGCAAGCATTGGAACTGAAAAGTCTAAAGGCACAAAAGTATTTGCACTAGGTGGAAATGTAAACAATACAGGACTAGTAGAAGTACCAATGGGAACTACATTAAGAGAAATTGTATATGACATTGGTGGTGGAATTCCAAACAATAGAGAATTTAAAGCAGCACAGACAGGTGGACCTTCAGGAGGATGTATTCCAGCAGAACACTTAGATACGCCAATTGATTATGAATCATTAGCACAAATTGGATCTATGATGGGCTCAGGACGGATTAATTGTTATGGATGATTCAAAATGTATGGTAAATATTGCAAAATTTTATATAGAATTTACAGTAGATGAATCTTGTGGAAAATGTACACCATGTAGAATTGGAACAAAAAGAATGTTGGAAATTTTGCAAAAAATTTGTGCTGGCAAAGGTACACAAGAGGACTTATTAAAGCTAGAAAAACTAGCCAATAATATTAAAAGAGCATCTCTTTGTGGATTAGGGCAAACAGCGCCAAACCCAGTTTTAAGTACATTAAAATATTTTAAAGATGAATACATAGCACACATTAGAGATAAAGCTTGTCCTGCTGGTGAATGTAAAGCATTGGCAAAAGTAAAAATAGATCCACAAAAGTGTAAAGGGTGTGGAATATGCAAAAAGAATTGTCCTGTTGGAGCAATTAGTGGAGAACTAAAACAAGCACATAAAATAGACTCTGATGTATGTATTAAATGTGGAGTTTGCATTAGTAAATGCCCATTTAAAGCTATATCAAAATAGATTATCAAAATAGAAAAATACAAAGTTTGTATTAAAAAATTGGGGAGGAAAATTATGTCTGAAGAATTTGTAAATTTAACAATAGATGGAACACCAGTAAAAGCAAAACCAGGAATGACAATTTTATCAGCAGCAAAGTCAGTTGGTATTGATATTCCAACATTATGCTTCTTAAAAGAAATAAATGAAGTTGGAGATTGCAGAATGTGTATTGTAGAAGTGGAAGGCAAAAAAGGATTTGCAACATCTTGTATTCAAAAAGTAGAAGAAGGAATGATTGTTAGAACACATAGCCCAGCTGTATTGGAAGCAAGAAGAGTAGTATTAGATTTAATATTATCTAATCATCATAAAGATTGTTTAACTTGTGTAAGAAGTGGAAACTGTGAATTACAAAATTTAGCAATAAAATTTAATGTACAAAATATTGAGTACGAAGGTGAACAATCTCAACATACAATAGATGATTTATCTCCATCTATTGTAAGAGATTTTAATAAATGTATTCTTTGTAGAAGATGTATTGCTACTTGTAAAAATGTACAAAAAATAGGTGCAATCGATTGTATTAATCGTGGATTTAATTCTTGTATATCAACAGTAGGAGATCATAGCTTAAATGATGTTAATTGCACTAATTGTGGTCAGTGTATAGAAGCTTGTCCAGTAGGGGCATTGAAAGAAAAAGACAATACAGACGATGTATGGAAGGCTTTAAAGGACGAACAAAAATATGTAATTGTACAAACAGCACCTGCAGTAAGAGTAGCATTAGGAGAAGAATTTGGATTACCAATTGGAACAAATGTAACAGGTAAAATGGTAACAGCATTAAAAAAACTAGGTTTTGATAAAGTATTTGATACCAATACAGCAGCAGATTTAACAATTATGGAGGAAGGAACTGAATTTATTGAAAGATTAGAAAAAAATGACAACTTGCCAATGATAACTTCTTGTAGTCCAGGTTGGATAAAGTACATTGAAATGAATTATCCAGAAAATTTAAGCCATTTATCTAGCTGTAAATCTCCACATGAAATGTATGGTGCTATTTTAAAAACTTATTATGCAGAAAAAGAGAAGATTGATCCTAAAAAAATAGTTGTAGTATCTGTTATGCCATGTATTGCTAAAAAATTTGAAGCACAAAGAGAAGAATTATCTAATAACAATATGCAAGATGTAGACATAGTTATTACAACACGTGAATTGGCCAGAATGATAAAGCAAGGGAATATTGAATTTGTAGAATTAGAAGACCAACAGTTTGATGCACCAATGGGAGAAGCAACAGGAGCTGGTGCTATATTTGGAACAACTGGAGGTGTTATGGAAGCAGCACTTCGTACTGTATCGGAAATTTTAACAGGAAAAGAATTAGGAAAAATTGAATTTGAGGCTGTTCGCGGAGAAAATGGAATTAAAAGAACAAGCGTAAAAATTGGAGACAAACAAATAAAGGCAGTTGTTGCACATGGACTAGGAAATGCACAAAAAATAATGGAAGAAATAAAAAGTGGTAAGGCAGATTATCAATTTGTAGAAATAATGGCATGCCCAGGAGGATGTGTCATGGGGGGAGGACAGCCAATTAAAAGCTCAAAAGTAAGAGCAAATATTGATGTAAGGGCCAAAAGGGCAGCTGCTTTATATACAATTGATGAATTAAGTGTTATTAGAAAATCACATGAAAACCCAGTAATTCAAAAATTATATAAAGAATATTTAGAAAAACCAGGAAGCCATTTAGCTCATAAGCTATTACATACTCATTACATAAAAAGAGAAAAATATAATATTTAGATTAGAGTATATTAAAAACAAAGAGGGAAAAATGAAAGAAAAACAAGAAATTAAAATGGCAGAAGTTGATGATGTTGATGATAAAAAGAAAATATTAATTGGTATTATTAATTTAATAGGGATTATTTTATTTGTAATAATAGGATTACTAATAAAACATTTTGTGCTATAACAATAATAATTAATATATAAATCATAATACATTTTATGTGTAAAGGAAGAAGGAAATAAAACGTGAGCAAATATTATTTTACATCTGAAAGTGTTACAGAAGGACATCCAGATAAATTATGTGACTTAATTTCAGATACAATTTTAGATGAATGTTTAAAGCAAGATTCAAATTCCAGAGTTGCAGTAGAAACTTTTGCAACAGGAAATAATATTATAGTTGCCGGACAGATTACAACAACAGCAAAACTAGAAATAGAGAATTTAGTTAGAAAAACAATAAAAGAAATTGGATTTGACAATGAAAAAACGGATATAGATTATAGAACTTGTAAAATTAGTACATATATAACAAAACAAAGCCCAGACATAGCAATGGGAGTAGATATAGGAGGAGCTGGGGATCAAGGCATTATGTTTGGATATGCTGTGAATGAAACAAAAGAACTAATGCCTTTTGCTATTCAATTAGCACATCAATTAGCACAAAAATTAACAGAAGTTAGAAAAAATGGAATTATTCCATATATAAGACCAGATGGAAAAACACAAGTAACAGTAGAGTATGAAGACAATGAACCTAAAAGAATAGAGACAATATTAGTTTCTACACAACATATAGATAATATTAATATACAAGAATTAAAAGAAAGAATCATTAAAGATGTAATAAAACCTACCATTCCAGCCAATATGATAGATAATTGTACTAAAATATATATTAATCCAACAGGAAGATTTGTAATTGGAGGACCATTAGGGGATACAGGATTAACAGGAAGAAAAATAATTGTGGATACATATGGTGGCTATGCACGTAATGGGGGAGGAGCTTTTTCTGGAAAAGATGCAAGCAAAGTAGATAGGTCAGCAAGTTACATGCTAAGACATATTGCGAAAAATATAGTAGCTAATGGATATGCTAAAAAATGTGAAATACAAGTATCTTATGCAATTGGTATGGAAGAACCACTTTCTATTCATATAGAAACTTTTGGAACGAGTATAAAAAAAGAAGAAGAACTAGTAGAATTAATTAAAGAAAAATTTGACCTAACACCTAATGGAATTATTAACTATTTAAATTTAAAACAACCGATTTATACAAAAACCACAAATTATGGACATTTTGGTAAAAAAGACTTGCCATGGGAAAAGATAATTAAAATATAAAAACATATCGTTCTAATACAACCATTATACGAATACAATTTAACAAAACGTATTCGTATAGGGGGTTTTTCTTTATGAAAGGTATATCAATAGAAGAACGTGCAGTAGCTTTAGCACACTATATTATAGATTCAAAAGATACAGTAAGAGGAACTGCGAAAAAATTTGGAGTAAGCAAAAGCACGGTACACACCGAAGTAACATTCCAGAACGGTAAGAATAAATCGCCTATATTTCCAGAAAGTATTGAAATTAAAAAGGTTTTCTTAGCAGAGAAGAATCCAGTTGTAAAATTAAGATTAGTAATAAAATAATTAGGAGGTTTGTTATGAATAGTAAAAATTGAAAAAAGAAATTGTAGATGAAAAGACAGGAATAAGTTATACATTAGTCGGAGATTATTATATGCCTAATTTATATTTAGAGCCAGAAGAAAAAATCACATTAAATAAATATGGATTATTAAGATTAAATTATTTGAAGAAACATAAAAAAGCAGAATACACTATATTATTTATGAATAAAGAATTAAACAAACATTTAAAAGAAATTCAAGAACAGGCTCAAAAAGAAATTGATTTTATAATAGAAGATTTAAAATCAAAAAGTGATTTAACGGAAGATATGAAAAATACTAATCCTTTATATTGGGTTGGTACAATGAATGCAATAAAAAATCAAGCAGAAGAAATTGTTTTAAAGAAATTGATTTATGTATGATAAATTACTTTACTTTAAAATAAAAATGCCTTAAAAACGATTTTGAGGCTTAATTGAATAAAGAAAATAAATAACTACTTGTAGTTTAAATACTATGAGTAGTTTTTTATTTTCAAAAGAGATTATGCCTCAAACTCTATAAAAGTGATAGGTGTGATGAGCCGATGCTATAAAGTGCATTCGTATTTGTATAAGCAGTCTAATTATACAAAGTGCGTGAGTGAGATTTTAGAACATAGACTCACAATAATAAAAGAGTATTCGGTGGCAAAACTTGGTGTGGATTTGTAATTGTAAAAAGTTTGGACAAGTATGAACAAAGATACTGAAATGTATCGGCAATTATAGTAACAACATTGTTACTTACTAGACTACCTATGAAACGAGGCGAATGACCGACGGTTTCAGTTTGTATAGGTGTAATAATTCTATTTTACAAATGGGATATTACACCTAATTCTACTTTAGCTCATTCCCTCTGGTTTCTGTAAAAGGTAGCCATAAAGCGTGGAAGTTTGAAACCGAGCAAGGTTTCAAAGAGTAAGAAAAAATTTATTTTTTTCTTGCTCTTTTTTCAATAAATGCAGATATGCAATTTATTGAAAAGCATAACAAATGACAAGTTCATTTGTTATGAGAAAACTAAAAAATGCTAGTAGCAATTTTTAGTTTTGGGTTGTAGGGTTTACCCTGCCACACGGACACTTTTACTAAAAAGTGTTGTAGTGTGTTACAACACATTCTAAATAAGTGCCATTTTTAAGTTTAGTTTGTGTTACTTTATTTAGCTATTTAAAGGAGGTAGATATTATATGAGTTATGCTATAATAAGAAATCAAAAATACAAAAGAGAAAACCTAAAAGGCATATTTAGACATAATGAAAGGAAAAATGAAAATTATTCTAATAAGAATATTGATAAAGAGAAATCACATTTAAACTATTCGTTAAAAGATCCAAAATATAGTTATGAAAAAGAATTTGAAAGAATAAGAAAAGAATATAATTTAAAAGGTCAAATTAAAACAGTTAGTAATATTGCTTGTGAATATATCATTACTTCTGACAATGAATTTTTTACTAGAATTGGAGAAAAAGAAACTAGAAGATTTTTTGAAACTGCATATAAATTTGTGTGTGAATATAAAGATTTAGGAGAGCAATATATTTTATCTGCCAAAGTCCATAATGACGAAGACACTCCACATTTACACCTAGTTTTCTTACCTGTTGTTCACACAAAAGATAAAAAAGGAAATAATATTGATAAATTGGCTTGTAGTGAATTTTGGAAAGAAAAAGACAGTTATAGGAGATTACAAAATGCTTTTTACGAATATATGATTTTAAACAATTTTGAACTAGAAAGAGGATTACCAAAAGAAGAAACTAATAGAACACATTTGAGTATTGAAGAATATAAAAAAATTACAAATTATGAAAAAACTAAAGAAATATTGCAAGATATTACATTAGAACTTCCAGAAGTACCAAGTATTGAAGATTTTAATAAGGTTGTTTTCAAAAGAAATGAAAAAATACAAAAAGAAATTATTGAGCCAAAAGATAAACTTATTGAAAAATTATACTCTGAAAACAAACAATTACACGGAGAAATAGAAAGACAAGTAAATGTAATTGATGAGGCAGAAAAATACCAAAAAGAAAGAGAGAAAATACTTGAAGATAATGAAAATTTGCATAATAAAGTATATCAAATGGAACACGATTATAAAGTAAAAAGTAATTCTCTTGATTTTAGATATAACAACAGAAAAGAAGAGTTAGAAAAGGAATTTGAAGAAAAAGCATTTAATTTGGAATATGAATATAAGCATAAAGTTCACAAACTAGAAAAAGAAAATACTAGACTTCATAAGATTATAAAAACTTTTGAGGAAACTGTAAAAAAATTTATTAAATGGATTTGTAAGAAATTTGAATTACCTTCTGAAGATGAAATTGTTAGAGATTTTGAAAAAGAAACTGGAAATTCCTTAAATGCTGAAAAACAATTTGCTAAAAAAGAAAGATTTAAAGAGTTTGAAAAAGAGTTATAAAATAGAGGGATAAGCCCTCTATTTTAGATAACAAATTGTAATTTGTATTACTTATTAATACTTTTAATATATATATTAAAAGCTTTTAATAAAGCTATAGAAATTAAAATTGCCCCAACAATATCAGTAAACCAATGTACCCCAGAAATAAATCTTCCTATAACAATTACTAATATTGATAATATAGAAATAATATTTTCGGCTTTAAAAAAGTTCCTATTTTTAAATAAATATTTATTAATAATTAAAGAACTACCACAAATACATACTGATAACAATGTGTGTGAAGATGGATAAGAAGCTTCTAAAATTCCATCCATTAATGTTGGTCTATAATTAATTATACATGTTTCAAAAAAGATATATAATCCAATTACTATAATATAATATACGCCTAATCCTAATATTTCTTTGTCAACTTTTAATATGTTTCTTCGTTTAATCATTTGAATAAAACCAATCATTGCATATATAAAAGCAATAAATAATGGTACAAATCCCCACCAATCTGTTATATCGTACCATAGCATATTTACTCCAGTTAAATTAAACATAAAATTATTAATTGTAGCAAAACCAACTAAAGAATCATTTGGACCAATTTCTTGTACATCTATATATTTTACTAATAATGTATAAATAATAGCAACAGCAAATAATCCTCCACATAACAAAATTTCTTTTCTTCTTTTTTCCATAATAAACTCCTTTCATATAAATTTTACATTTTCAGTTTATTATGACTATAAGAAATATTCAAGAAACTTGCTTTCACACATTCGGTTTTTTTCGACACTTTTTTTCACATTGATTTTTTACTTTTTTTCATTAGTAAATAACAGAAATGATTTAAATACAAATAATATAAAAATCAAACTACAAGCATAAGGTTCTTTTGTCATTATAAAAAAAAGTATTAATGCTAAATGAATTAATAGTGAAATAATATTAAGATTTTTTTGTATTTTTTCTTTTCCTAATAAATTCAATATTATTTCAACAATACCTATTATAAACAATATTATATAACTAACTAGATATGTAATTTTTATGTAATTAAATAAATCATTTTTAGCAAATAAAGAAACCGAATATATATAATTATTAACCGTAGATTCATATAATGGAAGAATAATCATAAATAACGATAATATATCAAATGCACTAAATATAAAACCATTATTCTTTTTTAATCTTTGTTGTTTATCCTGTTCAGCAATATCTAATATTTCTTCACTTGATAATAAATTATCAATAGAAATACTAAATAATTTTGACATATACTTTAACGAATCAATACTGGGATATCCTTTTCCACTTTCCCATTTAGAAACTGCTGTTCTTGATACAAATAATTTTTCTGCAAATTGTTCTTGAGTTAAATTATTATCTGTTCTTATTTTTTTTATTTTTTCACAAAATTCCATATAATCACTCTTTCATATAAATTACTATTTTTCAATCAAATCACTAAATTGTAATTTTCAAATTAGTCTTTGCAAATAACCTTTGAACCTTCACCATCAATTACAAT
>OLIW01001463.1_pt1 | contig 21035 bp, 16 predicted proteins | sample 1601321 | NCBI WGS metagenome assembly OLIW01 (sample SAMEA2452114, study PRJEB22498) | human gut metagenome
CCGGCTTTACAGATAATTACCGGGCTTTAATTGTCGGAACCAATATTGGAGGTCTCGGCACTCTGATTGCATCCATGGCAAGCCTGATAAGTTTCAAATATATTGCAAAAGAAAACAGGAATCTGAGAGGGAAGTATTTGGGAATATTCACAGCCTCCAATATTATATTCATGATATTCATGTTAATATTGTATTTTTTTCTTAGATAAAGGTTTTCCCGGAATTACAAAAGCTATAGCAATTCTTTCTTCGCAAAAAATTCTCCGCGGCACTCTCCCATCCTGGAAGAAAAGCCGCGGAGAAATAAATATATTTTCGGTGCCAATACAAAGATCATTAATCTTTACACCACTTTACAACTTTTTCATAAAAAAATATCGTACAGGGCTTTCTGATGTATGATGAGTTTGCTCCAAAACATTTTATTTTGAAACTTTTTCTGCTCCAACAGCAGATACTTTGTTTTTACTCGTTTTATCAATACTAACATTGGAATCTGTACATTCCATTCGATTTTTATATCAGCACTTTTTGTCTGGGATTACCACAAAATCCCTCAATACCTTTTACCACGCATGTTCCTATGCAAAAGTTGATTATTCCCACTTTATGAATATCACATCTAAAGTTGCTTTGAGAATGATACTGGATTCTTAACAACTGAAATATTTAAGTTGTTTGATTAGTTAGCTTGGCTATAAAGATGAAATTATATTAAATTAATGAATATAATTTAAGTTTCTTGTATATAATAGTTGACTCTGAAACAGGAAAACGTAAAGACCGTACAGATTATCCAATTATAGCTATTAGGGAAGCTATCCTTAATGCATTAGTGCATCGTGATTATAGTATTCATACAGAAGGCATGCCTATACAGATTATTATGTTTGAAAATAGAATAGAGATTAGAAATCCAGATGGAATATATGGAAGAATAAGAATAGACCAATTGGGAAAAGTACAATCAGACACGAGAAATCCAATAATTGCATCAGAACTAGAGGTGTTGAAAATTACAGAAAATAGATATTCAGGTATTCCTACTATAAGAAGGGCAATGCGTGAATATAATTTACCTGAACCAGAATTCTTGGACGAAAGGGGCTGCTTTATAGTTAAATTATATAAATACAAAGAAAATGAATATAATAAAATGATTGAAAGCAGCGAAGAGAAAAATTTAATTATATTCTGTAAGACACCTAGAACAAGAAATGAAATTTGTCATTATTTAGGTATAAATTCAGTGTCATATGTTATGAAAAAATATGTTATGCCATTAGTTGAAAGAGGAATATTAAAAATGAGTATTCCTGATAAACCTAAGAGTACGAAACAGTTATTTTATTGTGAATAGGATTTATTGATGGTATATGTTTGGATATGTGATGGGGATTGAGTAGATGGAAATAGGAGTTATTGGTCTGAGCAAATTTAGTTATAATTAGAGTGGTATTAAATTATATATGTGATATGATTTAGGTGATGGATAACAAAAATTATCCATTAATAAGATCACGAAAAAAATAATTAAAAATTATATAGAAATAGAAACAGCAAAAATATTTATCTGCTGTTTCCATATAATCAAAAAAATTAAAATTTAAAATCCTTCCGCGGATGCTTATTTATCAATAGGTTCTTAGATTATATGAATGTTGAAATTATAGATATAAATTCAAAGGAATTAAAGGTGTAAAGCTGTACATGAAAATGTAGAACTTTATTTCACGAAAATACATTGACATTCATCTATGTATATGCTAATTTTATACATAGATAATTATCAATACGAGGTGAATGAAATGAGATTAGCGGATGTTTCTTTAATATGCAAGGCACTTGGAGATTCAAACAGGCTGGAAATAGTGCAGATGTTGTCAAATGGAGAAAAATGCGGATGCAGGCTTTTGGAAAGATTTAGTATTACTCAGCCTACATTATCTCATCATATGAAAATACTGGTGGAGTGTGGGTTGGTTAATGACCGGAAAGAAGGCAAATGGCACCATTATTCCTTGAATTGTGAAACTTTAATAGAATTCAAAGATTCTATTGGCAGTTTGACGTGTGAGTCATGCTGTGACAAAAAAGATAGCTGTTGTTAGAGGGGGAATCCTGTTAATACTTGTAAAAATTGTAAATAAGACGAAAGGAAGTTTTCTATGACAGTAAGAGAAAAAGCAGAACTGATTGTAAAAGACATAAAGAAAGAACAGGGAACAAATCCGGTTGTCATTTTTAAACAGATAGCAAAGAAGGAATATGTCAGTATTCATGGACCGGAACACCATATATTAGATGGTGCAAGTTTGCTTGTAGCCTACAAAAACGCAGGAGGAGAGATAGACTTAGAACAGGCATTGGACAGGCTGATGGCAGAGGAACTTCGGATGCCGGGGGCAATGTGCGGTTTATGGGGAATATGCGGAGCAATCACATCTATAGGTGCTGCACTTGCAATCATCGACGGAACAGGTCCGCTTTCAATGGATGGAACATGGGGAAATCATATGCAGTTTACCTCTAAAGCAATTGGAGAATTAGGAACCATAAACGGACCAAGATGCTGCAAGAGAGATGCAATGATAGCATTTAAGAATGGTATTGATTATGTGAATGCTCATTATGGAGTAACATTGCAATACGAACAAATGCAATGTGGATTCACAGATTTTAATGAGCAATGTATAAAGGAGAGGTGTCCATTTTATGAGTAATGTAAAAGTAGCTTTTATTTGTGTTCATAATTCATGTAGAAGTCAGATTGCTGAGGCTTTTGGAAGACATCTGGCATCAGATGTGTTTCAAAGTTATTCGGCGGGTACAGAAACAAAACCACAGATTAATCAGGATGCTGTCCGTATTATGAAGGAATTATATAATATAGATATGGAAGCAGAAGGACAGTTCAGTAAGCTGGTTAGTGATATTCCAGATCCGGATATTGCAATATCAATGGGATGTAATGTAGGTTGTCCATTTACAGGCAGACCATTTGATGATAATTGGGGACTTGAAGATCCAACTGGAAAAAGCGATGAGGAATTTAAGATAGTCATTGAACAAATAAAGCATGATATTTTGGAGTTAAAAAGTAGATTGAACCATAATGAGATTAATATAAGTTATTTTAAAAGTATCATAGATCAGGATAGAGCCGCAGTCGTTATATGCAATCTTAATCATGAAATAATATATATGAATCCTGCTGCGGTTGTTAATTATGGAAAGCGTGGCGGAGGCAAGCTGATTGGCAGAAGCCTGCTGGAATGTCATAATAAGGAATCACAGGAAAAGATAAGACAGGTGACAGAATGGTTTGCACAGGACGAAAGCCATAATATTGTGTATACATTTCATAATGAGAAGCAGAATAAAGATGTATATATGGTGGCACTTAGAGATAGTGGCAAGCTGATTGGATACTATGAGAAGCATGAATATCGAGATAGAGAAACAATGAAAATGTATGATTTATGGTGAGTTCCACCTAATGAGGAAGTAATAAAAAATATTGTAGACTGCTTTCTGTGCAAAACCAATGTTCATGTCAGATATCAGAGATACCTTGATGACTGCTATTGGCCAGATGCAGGCAGATACGTGCTCTGAATGATCCGGTACTGGCTGGAATCAACATTTTTGCCATGACTGCAAATGCATTTGATGAGGACAGAAAAAAGCACTGGAATGCGGTATGGATGGATTCTTAACCAAACCAATTGTTATTGAGGAATTGATCAGTACATTACAGAAAAAAACTGGATTAGTTAAGAAAAAATAAAGTGATGCTAAGAAAACGTACGGTGATAATTGGCAGAATAATGCGGGTGAGGCAGATCATATTGATCCGTTAGCTAATTTTGTTAAATGTCATAAGCGTAATCCATTTATATCAAAAGAAGATTTAAAAGATATAGGAAATAGAGATGATAATATTCAGATATTTTCAATTATATGCGTTATTGTGTTAAAAATATATCGGTCTATATTGCAAAATATACAATAAATTGTACAAAACTACTAAAAATATTCGAAATAATTATATAAAAATAGCAATTGTACCCAATAAATTAATGTGATACAATCAAGGAAACTAAAACAGAAGAAATAGTTTCCTTGATTTTTTGTTTTATAAGCGTCACTGATACACAACATTAAAAGGAGCATTATGAATAATAAAGAGAAGATTTTACAGGCAACGATACAGGCATTTAATCAAAAAGGCCTTAAATTTACAATGGACGATATTGCATCTATTCTTGCAATGAGTAAGAAGACAATATATACAATTTTTAAAGATAAGAACACTCTGTTTATGGAGATGGTAGATTATCTGTTTGACACGATTAAAGAGAGCGAATCAGAGATAATTGAAGATAATACATTATCAACAATTGAGAAGATAAGACGTATTCTTGGAGTTATGCCTGAGAGTTATAAAGATATTGATTTAAGACAATTATATATGTTAAAGGACAAATTCCCGGAGATATACAGACACGTTGAAGAACGTCTGGAGAATGGATGGGAGACAACGATTAAGCTTTTGGAACAGGGGATTGAGGAAGAAGTGATAAGACCGGTTAATGTATTGATGTTTAAGATGATGATGGAGGCATCAATAGAACAATTTTTCCAAAGAGACATTCTTATAAGGGCAGGAATGACATATACACAGGGACTTGATGAGATTGTGGGAATATTATTAGATGGCGTGGCAGTTAAGGAAAGTCATTGAAAATAAAAAGGAGGAATATATAATGCAGGACAAATCAAAGGTTATATTTAACAATGAAATTGATAGAAAGGCATATAGAAAAGCTATTAATTCAAAAAAAAAATACGCAAGAAAATATGGTGATGACAGCAATGCCGACTATAAGGTGACAATAAAGAAGAACAAATACATAGGTGATATGCTTGGCGTGTATGATGTGAGGGTTGCAGATAAGCCTGCAAGCGTATCTAACGGTAATAAAGAAGAATTTGATACTGATAAAGGTATTATAGTTGGCAATATAAGAATGGGTTTTGGACATTACAGAATATCAATGGCGATTGCTTCAGCAGCTAATGCACTTGGATATGTTCCTTACTGGATGGATCTTAATTCTTACGATAATACAACCTGTACTAAAGTTATAAGGGCGCAGAACGACCTGTATTCGCTTGGTTCAAGGTTATCACAAAAGAGCAGGCTGTTTAACAGACTGGTGTGGGAACCAATGAATTACGAGGGTTTCAGGAAGCTTTCCTATAACGCTTCAGACCAGAAGAATGCAGAGCTTATGGCACCTGTATATAAGAATGTTCCTAAGAATATTCCGGTTATTGCAACTCATGTATGGCCGGCACAGGCGGCAGTACACGCAGGTATGAAAAATGTTGTTAATGCAATACCGGATAACTGGCCAATGGCATTGCATTTGTCAGAAGGAAGTATTCATACAGTCCAGACACATTATGCTTATCAGGGTTACAGGATACTTAATGGAATGTCCGGCATTAAGGTGTTAAATGAAATGCCAGCAGATAGTCTTGTATACACAGGACATTATATCGACCACGAGCTTGTAACTAATATTGAGGCTGACTGCAATGCAAGAATAGCAAGAAAACAGAACGGAAAGCCTATGAGATTTCTGCTTACAATTGGTGGTGCAGGTGCACAGAAAGAGATATTTGCCCATATAATTAAATACCTTATTCCTTATATTAAGAAGAATAAGGCAGTGTTATACGTTAATGTTGGTGATTATAAAAATGTATGGGACGAACTTATAAGAGATATCCCACAGATGAGAGAACTGGCAACTGAGCATTTTGACAACTGGAAAGATACGAAGGCATTTGCCACGAAGGCATTATCAGCCAGCCAGATAAACAATTCTGATGTAGTGACAGATAACAATGGAGATGATAATTCTAAGAATATTACAGCAGATAATTCAAGTGAAGACACATCTGATAATATAACAGGTATCCACGGCTTTTATCATAAGAATATATTTGAGGCAGTGTATTGTACTAACCTTTTGATGAGAAGTGCAGATGTGCTTGTTACCAAACCAAGTGAATTAGCATTCTATCCAGTGCCAAAGTTATTTATAAAGCGAGTTGGCGGACACGAACAGTGGGGTGCAGTCCATTCAGCAGAGATAGGTGACGGAACACTTGAGTGCAGGGATATACCTCATACTTTACAGATGATAAAGCTGTTTATGGAAGATGATACATACATTATAGATATGTGTAAGAACATAAAGAAGAATAAACAGATGGGTATATATAATGGTGCATATGAGGCTGTCAAATTAGCAGTGAATATGAAGAAATCAGACATTTAATACGGCGTGCAGTAATCAGACACTTAAAAAATATGAAGAAATCAGACATATAGAAAGAAAAGAGGTAGCGTATGGGGCTTAATAAGAAAGAAATGGCATCTTATGGCATAGGTGCAGTTGGCAAAGATATGGTTTATATGTTTTGTGCAAGTTATATTCTGTATTATTATCAGGATATACTTGGGGTTAGTGCGATAGCAATGGGGATTATACTTCTTGCGGCACGAGTATTTGATGCATTTAACGACCCTATAATGGGTGTAGTTGTTGCAAAGACAAGAACCAGATGGGGAAAGTTCAGACCATGGCTGTTTATTGGAACATTGCTTAATGCTGTTGTATTGTTTCTGATGTTTTCTGCACCACCAACACTTGATGGCGGCGGACTTGTTGCTTATGCCGCAGTAACTTACGTTTTGTGGGGCGTTACTTACACAATGATGGATATTCCTTATTGGTCAATGATACCAGCATTTACAGAGGGCGGCAAGGAAAGAGAGAATATGTCAACAATGGCACGTTCCTGTGCAGGTGTAGGTTCAGCACTTGTTACAATTATTACAATGCAGTGTGTATATATGCTTGGAAAGGGCAATGAATATGCAGGTTTTAAATGGTTTGCACTTATAATATCAATACTGTTCTTTGCTGCAATACTTATTACCTGCTTTAATATTAGGGAAAAATCAACAGTTGATGTTGAAACAGTATCAGTAAAGCAGATGTTCAAGGCACTTTTTCAGAATGATCAGGCTGTTACAGTAGTTATAACAATTGTTCTTATTAATACATCTGTGTACATAACTTCTAACCTTGTCATATATTTCTTTAAATATGATTTTGGCGGTGCAGACTGGTACAACGGCTATACACTATTTAATACATTTGGTGGTGCAATACAGATATTATCAATGATGGTATTGTTTCCGCTTCTTAGAAAGTTTTTGAACACAATAAAGATATTTTATGTAAGCTTTGTTATGGCTATTGCTGGTTATATAGTTTTATTTATTCTTATATTCACATCAATGTCGAGTGTGTTTATTTTATTTATTCCAGCATTTTTCATATTTGCAGCAAATGGAATGTTATTAGTCTTAACGACTATATTTCTGGCGAATACGGTTGACTATGGCGAATTTAAGAATAAGCGAAGAGATGAGAGCGTTATATTTTCAATGCAGACATTTGTTGTAAAGCTTGCTTCAGGTATAGCCGCATTAGTTGTGTCAATATGCCTTTCAGTATGCAGGTTAAGCAGTAATACAGATGTGGTGACAGATGCTGTGGCTGGTGGTTCGGTAGTAGGACTTAGAATGACAATGACAGTAATTCCGGTAATAGGTCTGCTTATTGCAGTATTTTACTTCCACAGAAAGTACATTTTAACAGAGAAGAAAATGGAAGAGATATCGGAAAGAATTAAGGAGAGCCATTAATGATAACGATTAATAATAATATGTATGTGCTTGATACTGACAATACATCTTATGCGTTTGCCGTGCTTGGAAGCGGGCAGTTGGAGCATTTGTATTATGGAAGAAAGTTACACGCCAATGAGGCTGTGATGACAGAGAAGCATACATTTATTCCGGGTAATACTAATGTATACAATAAAGATTATTCGTCTTATTCGCTGGAAGATGTGTGCCTTGAAATGTCATCATTGGGAAAAGGCGATATAAGAGAGCCTTTTATCGAAGTCACATATCCTAATGGAAGCAGTACAACGGATATGGTGTTTGACAGGGCAGAGATTATACAGGGCAAGGAAGAATACGATACGCTTCCGGGGTCTTATGATGATAATGGAGAGGTTGAACAGCTCGTCATCTATCTTAAGGACAGGAATTATAATCTCACATTGGAGCTTCATTATTATGTATATGAAAAATGTGACATTATAACAAGAAGTGCCAAGCTTGTTAATTCAGGAAATGAGAGCGTAAGGCTTGAAAGATTAATGAGTATGCAGCTTGATTTAAACGAGAGTGATTATGAATTGTCTTTTTTTAATGGTGCGTGGGCAAGGGAGATGAATAGAAGCAGAATACCCATTCGTGCCGGTAAGTATGTAAATGAGTCGGTCACAGGAACATCATCAAACAGAGCTAATCCTTTTTTTATGATAGGAAGAAGTTCAACGACAGAAGATTATGGTGAATGTTATGGATTTAATCTTATATACAGCGGCAATCATTATGAAGCGGCACAGGTTAATTCATATGGTAAATTAAGGCTTGTATCGGGAATTAATCCAGCTACATTTTCTTATATTATTGAAGCAGGAAAATGCTTTGAAGCTCCAGAGGCAGTGCTTACCTATTCATACAAAGGCTATAACAGGATGAGTCATAATATGCACGAGTTTGTAAGAAAGCATATTGTGCGTGGAAGCTGGCGCGACAAGGAAAGACCAGTTCTTATTAATAGCTGGGAAGCGGCATATTTTAATATTAATGAAAGAAAGCTTGTGAAGCTTGCAAAGGCGGCTAAGGATACAGGTGTTGAACTGTTCGTTATGGATGATGGCTGGTTTGGCGAGAGAAATGACGACACAAGTTCATTAGGCGACTGGACACCGAATAGCAGAAAGCTTCCAAATGGAATAGCTGGCATCGCTGATAAGATAAAAGAATCCGGGCTTAAATTTGGAATATGGGTTGAGCCTGAGATGGTGAGTGTGAACAGCAGATTATATGAGGCACACCCTGAATGGGTAATTGAAATACCAGATGTAGAACATTCAGAGGGACGGAATCAGAGAATTCTTGATTTGACCTATGAAGCTGTTCAGGACTATATAATTGAGAAGATGAGTGAGGTGTTCTCATCAGCAGATATATCTTATGTAAAATGGGATATGAACAGAATATTCAGTGATTATTATTCTAAAAATCTGCCACCTGACAGGCAGAAGGAAGTATCGCATAGATATGTGTGCGGCTTGTACAGATGTATGAAAGAGCTTACTAATAGATTTCCTGACATATTATTTGAGGGCTGTGCGGCAGGCGGCAACAGATTTGATCTGGGAATGTTATGCTATTTTCCGCAGATATGGGCAAGTGATAATACAGATGCGCTTTGCAGGGCACAGATTCAGTATAATTACAGCTATGGTTATCCGTTATCGTGTATTTCAGCCCACGTATCGGCAAGCCCTAATCATCAGACATTAAGAAATATGCCGTTAGAGAGCAGATTTGCAGTTGCGGCATTTGGGCTTCTTGGCTATGAATGTAATATGTGTGATATGAATAAAGAGGAATTAAATGCTGTGAAATGTCAGATTGAACTGTACAAGAAGTTAAGAAATGTATTCTTTACTGGTACATTTTACAGGACAGAAAGCTTTGAAGAAGAAAATGCAGGTAATGCCAGTGTATTAAATAATGGTAAAGGCAACAGGGCAGAATGGACAGTAGTATCAACGGATAAGAAGAAAGCTGTCGGATTAATTATGCAAAAACACGTTATACCTAACACACAGTATGCCTGTTACAGGGCTAAAGGTCTTGATGAAGCTAAGAAATACCATTTTTACAACAGAAAGCTTCAATATGATATTAAAGAATTCGGTGAGCTTGTTAATATGGTATCGCCAATACATATTAAGCAGGGTTCTATGTTACAGGATATACTATCGAAGTTTAAGAAAATGGATGGTGAAACAGAAGATTACATAGCTTATGGAGATACACTTATGTATTCGGGTGTCAGGTTAAAGCAGGCATTCAGTGCAACAGGCTACAATGAGAATGTCCGATTTTTTCAAGATTTTGCAGCAAGATTATACTTTATGGAAGAGGTAGAAGATGATAAGCAGTGACATAATTAGTTCGGGCGGTATTGATAATATATTAAAGGATCTATATATTGATGAAAGCCAGCTTGAATACCAGAGGAAAAGATATATTAATGCTCTGAACCGCTTCACACAGTTATATGGTGAAGGAGATGTGTTTATATTCAGTGCACCGGGAAGAAGTGAGATTGGCGGTAACCACACAGACCACCAGAATGGAAAAGTTCTTGCGGCTTCTATTAATCTGGATATTATCGCAGTGGTAAGACCAGTGAATTCCAAGGAGAGTGTGTCAGAGGAAGGCAGTTTATCTGGGCATAGTGGTGTTAATGCCGGAATTATAAGAATTGTGTCGGACGATTATCCAATGCTAGAAGTGTCATTATCAGATACGGATATTAATAAGGATGAATATTCAACCACTAAGGCACTTGTTAAAGGTGTGATTGCCGGCTTTAAGAAAAAAGGTTTCAAGACAGGAGCATTTGATGCGTTTATAACAAGTGATGTGCCTATGGGAGCAGGACTTTCATCATCTGCGGCATTTGAAACACTTATAGGAACAATACAGTCACATATATATAATGCTGGAAAAATATCAGCAGAAGATATTGCAGTTATCGGACAGATGGCAGAGAATGAGTATTTTGGCAAGCCTTGTGGACTTATGGATCAGATGGCATGTTCGGTTGGCAATATGGTCTATATTGATTTTAATAATAAGGAAAATCCAGTTGTTAATAAGCTTGATGTGGATATTAAAAAATTCGGTTACAGCCTGTGCATAACTGATACTAAAGGTTCACATAAGGATTTGACAGATGATTATGCAGATATCCGCCGTGAGATGAATGCAGTTGCAAGTTACTTCGGACAGGAGGTTCTTCGTGGCATTACATTAAAGGATATACTTGATAATTTTAAAGAGCTACAGGAGAAGTTCGGTGACAGGAGCATACTAAGAGCAGTTCATTTTATAGAGGAAAATGAGAGAGTAGAAAATGAAGTAAATGCTCTTATATCTGGAAATATTGATGAATTCTTAAGGCTGGTATCAAAGTCAGGTGATTCATCTTACAAATATCTTCAAAATATATATTCAACCAAAGATACTGCCAATCAGGGCGTTTCACTTGGACTTATGATGAGTGAAATATTCTTAGGTTATAATGGTTCATATAGTAATGGTGCATACAGTAATGGAGTATGCAGGGTTCACGGAGGTGGCTTCGCAGGTACAATACTTGCAATTGTCAAGGATACTGCTATAGATGAATACAGAAGAAATATGGATAAAATATTTGGTGATGGTGCAAGTATGATATTACAAATCAGACATTGCGGAGGTGTCAGAATAATATGAGAAATTTAGAAGGTATGAAGAAATCAGACAATATAATGAGTAGTGATGCCAAGGAAGGTACGGAAAATATTCCAGATATAGACAAGGTTATATCAGAGCTTGTCAATTATGCTTCAGAGAATGAACTGATAGAAGCTGATGATAAGATATTTATAGTAAACAGGTTGCTGGATATTTTTGAAAAAAACGGACTTGCAGAAGATAGTGAGATAATTAAGAATTCAGGTGTGCAGGAGCTGAATAACACAAGACCAATAGCAGATATCCTGTCGGACTGCCTTAAAATAGCAGTTGATAATGGACTTATAGAAGATACGCAGCTTAACAGGGATTTGTTTGATACAAAGGTAATGGGTGCTGTCACACCAATACCTTCAGTTGTAAGAAAGCATTTTAAGGAGCTTTATAATAATAATCCAAAGCTTGCGACAGACTATTTCTATGAACTTAATAAAGCCTGCAATTATATAAGGTGTGACAGGATTGAGAAAGACCAGAAATGGAAGTACAATTCAGAATATGGAATTATAGATATAACGATTAATCTGTCAAAGCCAGAGAAAGACCCTAAGGATATAATAAAACAAGGAAAGTTTGCAGCAAGCGGATATCCTAAATGCCTTTTGTGTAAGGAAAATGAGGGATATGCGGGAAATCTATCACATCCTGCAAGGCAGAATCTAAGAGTTATACCGCTTGAATTAAGTGGTGAGAAATACTATATGCAATATTCACCCTATGTATATTATAACGAGCATTGCATAGTGTTTAATGATAAGCATATTCCTATGAAGATTAATAAAAGCACATTTAAAAAGCTTATTGAATTCACAGATATGTTTCCGCATTATACATTAGGTTCTAATGCGGATTTACCAATTGTAGGAGGTTCTATATTAAGTCACGACCATTTTCAGGGCGGTGCTTATGAATTTCCTATGGCAAGAGCAGAATATGTGTATACATTCAAGCTGGATAGATTCAGTGATGTTAATGCAGGAATTCTTAACTGGCCTATGTCAGTAATAAGGCTTAGCAGTAATAATAAAGACAGCCTTGTTAATGCCTGTGATTATATATTAGATAAATGGAAGAATTACACTGATGAAAAAGCATTTATATATTGCAATACAGATGGTGAACAGCATAATACGATAACTCCGATATGCAGGCAGAAAGGTGATAATTATGAGATGGATCTGGTATTAAGAAACAATATTACTACAAATGAGTGTCCATGGGGAGTGTATCATCCATCAGCAAATCTTCATCATATAAAGAAAGAGAATATTGGTCTTATTGAGGTTATGGGAATGGCTATACTTCCAGCAAGACTTGATAAGGAAATGGGCATTTTAAAAAACGCTCTGTTAAATAATGAAGATGTCCGCTTAATCAGCGAAATTGAAAAGCACGCACAATGGGTTGATAGCTGGAAAGACAATTATAATATAACTAAAGATAATATTGATGAGATAATCAGATTGGAAATTGGCAAGGTATTTGTGCAGGTGCTTGAATGTGCCGGTGTATACAAGACAGACGATAATGGAAGAGAGGCATTTGTAAGATTTATAAAATATTGTCAATAATATTTACTTTCTTTGATTGATTAATGTAATGGGTAGATTTTAAAAATTCTGAATCAGAATTCATAGATAGTAAATTTATATTTTAATGATTTTATAAAAGTGGTGGTCAATAATAACCCGACCACCACAGATAATCAAAATTAACATAAGTTACCAGACAAATTCTAAAATGTTATGAATTATTCTTGATAGCATTAACAGCTTCTTCTTTAGAAAGTTTATAGTTTTTCATAAGCTTATAAATTGTATCTTCATCGGAAAGATTAACTTCTTTACATAATTTAATAAAAACTTTAATGCCATTGGAGCGTTCCTTGATTTTGCCCTCTGCAAGTCCTAACTGTCGTCCTTCTTCTTTGACTACTTCAAGATGACCTTCCTCATCATACTCATAAATACTCACAGTAATCACTTCCTCTCTGTGATTTCTAAAAAATTCCGACAATACATTCTCAGCGATACATTCATCTACAGCCTCTGTAACAGCAGTGCGGATATCAATTTTTTCAATATCGGTCTTTATACGCACCTTATTAACAAATGTCATATAGTCCTTAAGTGTCTCACATTTAGAAAGAAATTCAGAGCTATATGTATACATATTTGTCCTGTTGAAATTATTATTATCCTTTGAATTCCTGCCAGAACCATTACTATACTTTGAATTAATAGTACGAGCCTTATTACCAGCATAATTATCAGTATTGATATTGATAACTCTTACAGTAAGTTCAAGCTCAGGATTGTCGACATTTTTCTCATACATATCTGATAGTCGGAGAGTGCTTTCCGCCTCAAGCGGCTGTTTTCCTGAATTAATATCATCAATAGTATGCTGACTTGTATTCGTTGTTGATGACTTTATGTCAGTTCCTGCATTTATAGTGCTGTCTGCTGAATGTCCAGCCTGCCTTGTATTGTCTGTAATATTAGTATTTTCCATAAGTTCTCCAATCTGTGGTAATGATGCCTGACAGCATAGCAGTTATATAAAATAATGACATAGCATTTAAACAGATGTTTGTTGTGATACTGTCATATACATTATCTGACAATATTGGAGAAATAAAAAATATATATCTTTATTACATTCTATCATTGGGAAAATGTTATGACAAGAAGAAAAATGCTGTTAATCCACCGTAATTATATTTCGTGCAAATATTTTATGGGCTTTTATTATACCTGAAATATATATTAATTTACATCAATTTTATCAATTTATACTACAATATTTACAGTCCTGTAATAAACTTCAATGACATAAAGAACAGATATAAAAATGTTCTATAACATATTTTAATTGAAAAATGGGAGGAAAATATGCCATCAACATATGCACATTATAGAATGGGGCAGCAGGTACGTTCTATGCTTGACGGTAATGAGAAAAAGATAGTTGAGAAATATCCTCAATTATATCTTATTGGATTACATGGACCAGATATTTTGTTTTATTATAAGCCATTAAAGTCTAATTCAATTAACAGTATTGGATATGAATTGCACAAACATTCAGGTAAGGAATTTTTTGAAAGAGCAAGAAAAGTAATATCAGAAAAGAAAGACAGAGAGCCATATCTGGCTTACACATACGGTGTTCTTAATCATTTTGCACTTGATGTAAGCAGTCATGGTTATATTGAACAAAAAATAAATGAAAGCGGAATATCGCATGCAGAGATAGAAGTGGAATTTGACAGAGAACTTATGATTATGGATAAGAAAAATCCAATTACACAGTCATTAGTAAGACACATTATTCCATCAGAAGAAAATGCAAAAGTAATCAGTGAATTTTATCCTGGTACAACTATGCAGGAAGTAAAAAAGGCACTTGAAGGAATGATTTCCTATAACAATCTGCTGGTTGCTCCATCGCATCTAAAACGCTGGTTTATATATCTTTTACTTAAGTTATCTGGTAATTATAAGGAAATGCACGGACTGATTGTGAATTATCATAAGAACAAAGAGTGTAATGACAGCACAGTAAAATTATTATCGTTATACAGGCACGCTAAGAATACAGCATATCAGTCAATTATTAAATTTGACGGATTTTTAAATAATAATGATGAACTAGATACTGCATTTAATTATAGCTTTGGTTCAGTGCTTATAGAAGGCTGTGAAGATAATAAGAAGCAATTCATATCAGATAATAATCAGAATATGGAAAGCTTCATAAAGAAAGAGGTGCAGTATGAGGGGTAAAAGCAATAACAGATTTAAGCTTACAGCTAAAGAAAAAGGCTGGATATTATATGATGTTGGTAATTCGGCATTTATTCTTATGGTGTCTACGATATTACCTATATATTTTAATTATCTTGCAGAAAATGCAGGAATATCATCAGTAGATTATCTTGCATACTGGGGATATGCGGCTTCTATTGTGACACTGATTGTAGCAGTGTTAGGGCCTGTGCTAGGAACACTCGCAGATACGAAAGGCTTTAAAAAGCCTATATTCTCAGGCTGTGTAATAGCTGGCTGTCTTGCGTGTGTGGCAATGGGCATTACAGGTTCGTGGATATCATTTCTTGTTGTATTCGTAATTGTGAAGGTATGTTTTTCTGCAAGTCTTGTATTTTATGACTCTATGTTATCAGATGTCACGACAGACGAGAGAATGGATATTGTATCGTCAAATGGATACGCTTACGGATATGCAGGAAGCTGTATTCCATTTATTATAAGCCTTATCTTTGTATTAGGATACAATAAAATAGGAATTTCTCTGAGTGCGGCAATGCTCATATCATTTGTAATAGTAGCTTTATGGTGGTTCTTAATGACAGTTCCGCTTATTAAGAATTATAAGCAGATTAATTATGTTGAAAGAAAGCCACACGCAGTAAAGGAAAGCTTTGTAAGAATTAAGGATACACTCTGTGGAGTTGTAAAGCAGAAGAAAATATTCTTGTTCCTTGTAGCATTTTTCTTGTATATTGATGGCGTGTATACAATAATAGATATGGCAACAGCTTATGGTTCAGCACTTGGACTCAATTCAACTGGTCTGCTTCTGGCTCTGCTTGTTACACAGCTTGTAGCATTTCCATTTGCTATTATATTTGGAAGGCTTGCCTCAAAATACAGCACAGGACGTCTTATAACTGCCTGTATAATAGCGTACATAGGAATTACAGTGTTTGCAGTATTTATGAAAAGCCAGTGGCAGTTCTGGGTGTTAGCTATATTTGTTGGTATGTTTCAGGGTGGCATACAGGCGTTGTCACGTTCTTATTTTGCAAAGATAATACCGGCTGAAAGATCAGGGGAATATTTCGGACTTATGGATATATGCGGAAAAGGTGCTTCGTTTTTGGGAACATTGGTTGTAGGTGCGGCTTCTCAGATATTTGGAAGCATTAATATCGGTGTGTCTATGATAGTGTTATTGTTTACGGCAGGGCTTGTGTTATTTATAATGACAGATAAGCTTGACAGCAAAGAGGCAGATTTGGATATAGAAAATGGTATGATTGCCAATAACAGCTTTGCAGAAGGTAAGGCAGTTAATAATTAACAGTTAAATATATCAAATAATGCATTACTGTTTACAGTGAGTATGTTAAAAGTTATACTGTGGTTATATGGTTAAATATTTAATCTGATAGCACAGATACTATTAATAATATGAACTGTAAACAGTTTTTTAAATTAACAACAGATACATTGATTAAATAAAGAGGGAGGAAAGTTATGCAGAGCAGAAAAGAAGCACTGGACTATGGCTTGGCATTTCCTGATACATATGTAGAAACACCTTTTCGCGATACTAACTGGCAGTTAGTGAGGGTTAAATGCAGCAAGAAGGCTTTTTTATGGATATATGAGAAAGACGGATACGTTAATCTGAATGTGAAGGCAGATAAAGAATGGAGAGATTACTGGAGAAGTGCTTTCAAATCGGTGATTCCCGGATGGCACCAGAACAAGGAGAACTGGAACACAATAATTCTCGATGGTTCAGTGCCAGATGATGCTATTAAGACAATGATTAAGGAAAGCTACGAGCTTGTTACTGATAATCCAACAAAAAGGATATATGAAGCGGTAAAGAAAATACCTAAGGGCTGTGTTGCGACCTATGGACAGATAGCGGAGCTTGCTGGTAATAAAGGAATGGCAAGAGCAGTAGGTAATGCACTTCATAGAAATCCTGATCCAGATAATATACCATGTTACAGGGTTGTTAATTCCAAGGGAGAACTGTCGGGTGCATTTGCATTTGGCGGTGCAGGACAACAGGGGCAGCTGCTTAAGGCAGATGGGATTGAAGTAGTTAATGGGAAAGTTGACCTTAAAGTGTATAGTATGAAATTCTAAACAATATGTCAGATTATATGCAGAAGCACAGAAGTAATTATACATTATTGATATAAAAAATAGTGTATAACTGCACAATAATGCACACAATCTAGGTAATATACTATTAACATATGATAAAAGTATGTTATACTGATAAGGCAGTACAATATATGTTTGTTACTGTGGAAAGATTAAATATCCGGTAATTGGAAGAAAGAGCAGATTATGAAAGAATTAAGCGAGAGAACGAAAGATTTTACAGATTCTGTTATAAGAAGAATGACAAGAATAGCCAATAAATATGGTGCAGTGAATTTATCACAGGGCTTTCCAGATTTTGACCCACCTAAGCAGATAACAGACAGACTGTCAGAGGTTGCAAGTGAAGGACCTCATCAGTATGCTTTGACTTGGGGAGCTAAGAATTTCAGAGATGCAATAGCTGCCAAATATGAACATTTTTCAGGAATTAAGGTTGACCCTGAATCAGAGATTGTAGTTACATGTGGAAGTACAGAGGCTATGATGGCGACAATGTTAAGCATTACCAATCCTAAGGATAAGGTAGTAATCTTCTCACCATTTTACGAGAATTATGGTGCAGATACTATTCTTTCAGGAGCAGAACCGATATATGTTCCACTTGTTCCACCAGATTTTACATTTAGCATTGAGCAGTTAGAAAATGCTTTTAAACAGGGAGCGAAAGCACTTATCCTGTGCAATCCGTCAAATCCTTGTGGAAAGGTATTTACATTCGAGGAATTAACTGCAATAGCAGATGTCGTAAAGAAATATGATGCCTATGTTGTGACAGATGAAGTGTATGAGCATATTGTGTACGCACCTAACAAACATATATATATGCAGGCACTTGACGGAATGAGAGAAAGAACTATCGTATGTAATTCATTGTCAAAGACATATTCTATTACAGGCTGGAGACTTGGATATGTAATTGCTAATCCTGAAATAATCGACAGGGTTAAGAAGGTACACGATTTTCTTACAGTAGGTGCGGCCGCACCACTTATGGAAGCCGCAACAGTTGGATTGAAATTCGATGACAAGTATTATGATGAACTTGCGGCACATTATGCACATATGAAAGAGGTATTTGTCGGCGGTTTAGAAAAGCTTGGTTTAAAATATACAGACCCACAGGGTGCTTATTATGTGCTTGTTGATGTGAGTGAATTTGGAGTAAAAGATGATGTGAAGTTCTGTGAATGGCTGGCACAGTATGTAGGGGTTGCGGCAGTACCGGGTTCAAGCTTCTTTAGGGAAGATGTAAATAATCTTATAAGATTTCATTTTGCCAAGCAGGACGATACACTTAATGAAGCGATTAATCGTCTTGCTGGCTTAAGAAAGGCTGTAGCTGAAGCTGGAGATGTTGAGTGGAGATAATCAATCGTGAGGGATATCGTGAAAACGTCCATCTAGTTCTTCGGTTTTAACTATATTTATAAAGGCGTGAGGATCAGCACTTCGTATAAGCGGTATAAGCTGTCTTGTTGCCTCTGAATGAATTACAGAGTAAAGAAGTGTCTTTTCCCTGCCTTCATAACAGCCAACTCCCTTGAATAGAGTAGCATCGTGATGAGTAGTTTCTTTAATAATCTGGTATATTTCATCAGACTTGTCTGAGATAATAAAAAGAGTTTCCTTCTTGTAACGCTTATATAACCACTGGATAACCTGAGTACTACAGAACTGGTATATGATTGAGTAAAGAGCGATTGACCAGCCAAACATAGCACCGGCAATAGCAAGCATTACAACATTTCCAAGCAGAATATAGTTCCAGGCATCTATTCCTTTTTCGTGTGATAAGAATATGCTTATAAAATCTGTACCACCGGTTGTTGCACCAGCGTTAAGGCATAAGCTTATTGCAAATCCATTGATAATTCCACCAAACACGCTTATCAAAAGCACGTCATTAGTGAATACATAAGGTGGAAGAATATCCACAAATATACTTGATAAAAATATAACTATAATTGAGTAAATGGTAAATTTCTTTCCGATGTATTTGAATGCAATATAAGTAGGAAAAAGATTAAGTGCAATATTAAATATACTGAAAGGTATAGTTATATGTAAGAACTTAATGATTATTTCCTGTAAAAGCAGGGAAAGTCCTGAAAATCCTCCAGGGAAAAGTCCTGCGGTCTTAGCAAAACAGCGCAAATTCCACGCATATAATATTGATGCAAATGTAATAATAAAAAGCCTGAACACCTGATAGAACTTAGGGTGTTTAGCTTCGAATGACTGAAACATAGAACCTCCTTATAAATAATTAGTATTATGAAAAACAGGCTATATAATAGCACATTATAATTAAAGCTTCCATAGTAATTATTAATCTTTTAGCGCATTTTATTGAATTATATAAATAATAGAGTTATCATAATTATATTAATCAAAATAATTGTAATGGTTAAAATAATTTAATTGATTAATATAGTTAAAATAATTGTATTGATTAAAGTAATTATATTAATCAGATAGTAAGTAAAGATACAGACGAGGCAGGTAAAAGATATTGAAGATAAGAGATATTATAGACAGGGAACAGGAAACATTATCAATGGAGGTATTCCCACCAAAGAAAGACACGGATTTTGAGATGGTTAAGGAGGCAGCTTTACATATAGCCTCATTGAAACCAAGCTTTATGAGCGTTACATATGGAGCGGGAGGAAGCACTAAGGGCAATACAATTAAACTTGCAAGTGAAATCCAGAAGCAATATCAGGTTCCAGCAATGGCACATCTTACTTGTGTATGTGCAACTAAAGAAAGCATTAATACAGCTTTAACAGAGATGAAGCAGGCTGGAATTGAAAATATTCTTGCACTCCGCGGAGATATTCCTAAAGATTATGACGGAGAAGTATTTACAGAATTTCAACACGCTTCACAGCTTGTAGAACTGATTAAAAAGACAGGTGATTTCTGTGTTGGTGGTGCGTGTTATCCAGAAGTACACCCAGATTCCAAGAATAAGTTTGATGATATTAATGGTCTTAAGGAAAAGGTTAAGGCAGGCTGTGAATTTCTTACAACACAGATGTTCTTTGATAATAACATTTTCTTTAACTTTATGTACAGGGTAAGGGAAGCTGGCATACATATTCAAATAATACCGGGAATTATGCCTATTACCAAGAGAGCACAGGTTAAGAATGCTGTTAAATTATCAGGCTGCAATGTGCCGGAAAGATTTAAGAATATTATTGATAAATATGGTGATACAGAAAATGCTATGAAACAGGCGGGGGTTATATATGCCTCAGACCAGATTATAGACCTGCTGGCTAATGGTGTTAAGAATATTCATATATATTCAATGAATAAGCCTGAGATTGCAAAAGGAATTCAGGATAATCTTAAAGGAATAATTCTGTAATATGAATTCACAAGTTGTTGAAAAAGTATCATTAGTCAGGGAAGATGAGAATATAAGTTATATTACGCCGACAAGAAATCCGTTGTCGTGTACAGTTGTAATTGTAGAAACCGGACATAATATATGGCTTTATGATACAGGAAGCCATTCTGATATACCGGCAATGATTAATTCT
>OLIW01001464.1_pt1 | contig 21025 bp, 20 predicted proteins | sample 1601321 | NCBI WGS metagenome assembly OLIW01 (sample SAMEA2452114, study PRJEB22498) | human gut metagenome
GCATGGATATGACCGTTGCTATGCTTGTTAAATTGGTTGGAACATTTACTGAATAACAACTATATTTCATAACACAAAACAGGAGTTAAGCTATTGACCTACTCCTGTTTTGTATTATCAGTTGCTATTCAGTTTTTATTACTTTCGCTTTGAAACAACATACATAACTGCTGCTGCAATACATCCAGCTAACGCAATAATTGCTATTACAAGCCATAATTTCCCATGATTTCTGTCCCCAGTGTTAATTGATGATGCATTTGTTTCATTCTCATCAAATGTATACTGGCTTGTTGTTTCTGATTCTATCTGACTTATGGTCTCTGTTTCAGATTCTTTAATACTCTCTGTCTCCAGTTCTGTTCCTTTAGTACTTTCCATCACTGTTTCGGATTCTTTAATACTCTCTGTTTCTGTCTCTTTAATGCTCTCTGTCTCCGGTTCTTTAACAGTAAAATGTGCACTCGCTGTTCCACTCGATGAAGCAATACCTATAACATGCTCTCCCGTCGATAATTTTTTTATTAAATCTGGATTAAGTGTTACAATAATACTTCCTGCTTTTACCGTATAATCCTTGTCTTTTACAAGCTCTCTGCCATCAAGTTCTACTTTTACAAAATCTGAAAATGCTGCATTAGACTTAAATGTAATTGCCTTATCAGAATTCTTATCAATTATACATTTATCACCAGCAATTATTTCTGGTGCCAGTTTCGATGTAACAACACTATCTTTGTCTATCTGCTTTGATGCATTTGAATCTGCAAAGTATTTTAAACATAAAGAGCAGTAATAATATTCAATATTACCTTCCTGAGTCACTGTAGCTGCTTTAGCTTCTACATGCTGTAACTTATGATTATCCTTATTTAATTCACCATATTCCTCATGACATACTTCACACACTGCACGATTGACGCATGTTGCCTCTCCACCACTATGAATATGCTCTGGAATACCACCCTTTATTTCAAATGTGAGTATATTATTCACGATTGAATTGACTCTGATATAAATATCTCCGTAAATCCATATATCTTCACCTATTCCTAATGCTGCATCTGCCTTTGTGTTATACTGTCCACCAAGAACTTCATAATTCCATTTAGGTGATGAAAAATACATATTACTTGGAAACTTAGTGTCACTGTCTATAAGATAACATACCAGCCCGGATTTTAATGGAATTTTATCCACTCTGTTTCCATTAATCTTGAACATCTGCTTATATTGAGAATCATATTTGTTACCATTATCCTCAAAGTTTCTGTACTCAAGATACAATGTCTTACCCTTTTCCGGAATATCCATCTTATATCCTGTAATATTATCCGCACCTGAAGTTCCTAATGCTTTAAGACTATATTCTCCTTCGGACAAAATCGTCTTAATATCATTCTCATCAGTCCAGCCTAATACTTCTTTCTCCTTAAGAGACATAAACTGTGGAACTGGAGATATATGCTTTGCCATAACTGACATGAAATACACCGGTGACGCATTCTTTGAGTTATATAAATCCTTCAGCCCCATAATATGTCCCATTTCATGTACTGCTGTTGCAATTGATACAAATACCCGGTCATCCTCATCCTTAAATAAATATCCGTTAGTATCACCATCAGGCTTACAATACGAATTGGTTATCTGGACATATTTGTAACTATTAATAGTTTTTTTGCCGGTATTAACAGAAATATTATTAACATAATCTGTATAATTCCACAATGGTGATGACCAGCTTACTGATATATTACCTGCCCCATTATTCTTATAAATAATTGTAATTGAATCAATAGTACCATTGTTATCTTTATCAAGCACACCATAGTCATAGTATACAGTATTATTATAATCAGAAATTTTATTACCAGATGATATGGCATTATTAACAGCTTCTGACCACTCCTGCCTAAGCTCATACATTCTGCTTGCACGCTCCGAAGCATCTTTATAACCAATAGTATTAATATCGCTGTACTCTGCATAATACCCACGAGGATGTGAAAGTACAATTGAGCCGCCATTATCATATAAATATACACTTCTCATTCTTAATTTGTTATCTGATACACATCTGTAATAATCGCCTACACTATATGAACCTGCATTATATGAATTATCTGTTATTTTTCTGACGGAACTGCCTTCATATACATCATTTATAAACTCGGTTTCACCTGCAAATCTGGCAAATACCACTAAATTAGTAAAATTACTGTCATCATCATCTGCCTGTACCCTGTCTTTATCACCTGTTAATAACAAAATTGACAGAAAAACAGCGCAAAATAACAGTATTAGTTTGATTTTTCTCATAAAAATTCCTTTCCATGTATAAACAAGCTAACTATTATATTGTCCGGTTTCTCTGTCAGAATCTTACCATATTATTAAATTTAATTCAATTCAAATAACTATTTTACGGCTTGCACACACCACAAGCCTCATACCCCATATCAATAATCTCCTGCCTGCTTCCTGTATAAATCCTTTTATTAGAAGCATCCATGCTCTTTGCACTGTTGCAGGATTCCTTATGGAACTTCTTAGTATTCGTATTAAGTACATATGTCTGCACATTTGCAGAATCAGAAACTGCCGCCTGTGAACTGCTCTCTGTCACTGAATTGTCCAGATGGCTGTTACCTGTTGCATAATCAATAGCAATTCCCGGCTGTGCATTAAAACAATACACATTGAAAAGAATTCCATCACCATTATCCTCAACTGACTTAGCCTCCATCTGCACACCGCTGGCAACAAGATTATCGCCAGAAAATACGGGTGTTACGCGGTACAGAACATGATTACCAGTTTCCTTTATGTAATCTGCTACCATATTTTCAAAAGGCAGCATACCATCAACATTAAGATATCTTGTTCCTGTAATCAGATTCTTTTCATTGGCATTCTCACCAGTAAGCTGATAACCTATAAGATGGCACCTGTTATACAGATATTTACCATCAACACTATCGTATTTTGCTGTCTGCCATCCCGTAGGTTTTACTTCACCAATTGCACCACGTTTCTCAGTAGGCATAATGTCTTTACCTATATTAGCAAATGCTGTAGTACATCTTCCAAGTTCATCCAGTTCTCCGTAACTCTCAAATGATATAGTCGTGAAGTCAGCATCATTAAACGCTGGGTTATTATCATTAATTACAACATACGGTTCACCCTGATATACTAAAGATGCCATATCATCTGCAACAGCCGTACTCTGAACCTCAGCACTCCCCACAGTACCAGCCTGATTATCCTTCTTAGAAGAGCATCCGCTTAACCCAAATCCGATTCCTACAATAAAGAACACCAGTAAAAATGCGGTTACTCTCCTTAGCACTTCTAACCTTATATTACGCATGTATTTTTCCTTATTTCTTTCTTACATATCTTTCTTCAGTAATTTTCTCATGAGAATTACCCTCAAAATCAGTAGAACCCTCCAGCTTAAAATCATTAAGCATATCCTTAGGGAACTTCACATCAGAAGGATACTTCCTGTTCCACTTATACAGATAAATCTCATCCACCATATCCTCATAAGAAACAATCTCAGAGTCCTCAACAAAACAAAAATCATCCTTCCCGGCAAATCCAAACTCTTGATTAACCTCAAGATTCTCGTAATCACCAAAAAGCTGCTTGCTATATAAAGAAAGCCATAACTTCCTGCCATCAAGCATCTTAATAATATGGTCATTAAGCATACTATCCTTAGATACTCTTCTGTTATTAAACATAATTCCATAATCATCATCAACAATAGATATAACCTTCATAATATCCTCCTTCTTTTATGTCCAGCAAGGTGTGACTGGGTTGGATAAAGGACTTTCTTAAAGGTGGAACGTGTCATTAAGACGCTGTACGGATTTTATCCGCGTTACAGTCACCGTCCGCAACCGGCGCATACTCGCCATCCATGGCTCGAATGCGCCTTTTTCGCACATCGTATGCTAAAATTGCTACACATTTTATAAAATCCTACAGCCTCTAAACTCCACTTAAACCTTCAAGAAAGTCCTTTATCCAACCCAGTCACATCCTCCCCATCACAAACACAGTTGCTCTACACGACCATAGCTCAATCCCGCCACTACACCAGCAAGGGAGCAATGCGACCAACGCTGAACCACGCATCTCACCCCACCACAAAAGCGAGGGAGCCAAAGCGACCAACGCTGACAGGTAAAAACTCCCCGGGTTGGTGGGCTGGGTGTGGTTGAGTGGTTTAATTGAAAACCGTGTGAAGACGCCGGTACTTAGTTCGTGGGGAGAGCCGCCGCAAGGCGGCAAATCCCCACAAACTTAGTACCCGCTGCGTCTTCGCCCGAGCGGGAGCGCGTTTTCAATTAAACCATACAGCCATCCCCAGCCCCCTCTCCGGGGAGCCATTTCTTACCTACTTCTTAAAGGGAAACTTCCCCGATTCCAGCCTCTTCTTAAGCATCACGCCACCGATAGTCTGTGGCTGCTTAGGCGGATTATTCTCAGCTTCTCTTTCCTCCGCTTCTGCAATTCTGCGGCGAATCTCTTCCATCTTGTTATCCATTGCAGCAATCTGATCTGCACATGAAGACAATTCTGCAGCCAGCTGTTCTGCTTCAGAATCTGGAATATTCTTCTTATAACGGACCTTATGCTCCACGCTCGCCCAGAAATCCATGGCAATTGTACGGAGCTGAACCTCAACCTTCATCATCTTCTTTTCATTCTGAAGGAATATCGGTATCTCAATTATAAGGTGAAGACTTCTGTAACCGCTTGGCTTAGGATTCTTGATATAATCCTTTCTCTCGACAAGCACTATATCGTCCTGCTTTAACAGGCAGTCCGCAAGCATATAGATATCTTCCGGGAAAGATCATATTACTCTTACTCCCGCAATATCTCTTATACCTTCCTCAATGCCTTCCATTGTTATAGGAATATTTTTCTTCTTCGCCTTCTTAAATATGCCATCCATAGACTTAATTCTGCTCTTGATACTCTCAATAGGATTTCTGTCATACTGTAATGAGAACTCCTCATTAAGCACCTTGAACTTAGTCTCAACCTCCATAATGGCGCATCTGTAATAAGCCATCAGTGTGTTAAACGGCATAATATTTTCTTTTAATAACTCAAGCATTTCATCAGAAAGGAGATTCTCTTTAATGAATCTTTCCTGTTCCTGCTTGAGTATCTCTTCTAATAACATAGTAACCCCTTTTACCTTTGATGCATCTTAAAGTGCCTTCTTAATAGCAGCTAAAAGCTCATCATATGTATCAAATGCCTCTAATTCAGGATTATCAGCCTTAATCTGCTCTGTACTCTTAAAGAGGAAGCCTGCCTTGCTTGCTTTAATCATTCCTAAGTCATTGTGGCTGTCTCCCGATGCAATAGTATCATAACCAATAGACTGTAAAGCCTTAACTGTTGTAAGCTTTGACTGCTCACAACGCATCTTGAAACCTGTAATCTCGCCATTGTCAGCTACCTCAAGTGAATTACAGAAAATAGTTGGCCAGCCCAGCTTCTTCATAAGCGGAGTAGCAAACTGTGTAAATGTATCTGAAATAATGATAACCTGTGTTATGCTTCTTAATTCATCAAGGAATTCCTTAGCACCTGGAATTGGATCAATCTTAGCAATAGTATCCTGAATCTCCTTAAGTCCAAGACCATGCTCCTTAAGAATACCAAGTCTCCAGTTCATAAGTTTATCATAATCTGGTTCGTCTCTTGTTGTTCTCTTAAGCTCTGGGATTCCGCTTGCCTGCGCAAATGCAATCCATATCTCTGGTACAAGAACGCCCTCAAGGTCTAAACATACAATATTCATAATTCCTCCTTCACAATCTGATATATAACCAAATTCTATTATATTTTACTCTAGGATGGCATAAAACTCAATATGCTTCTCCCAGATAAATTCCACAGTAAATTCTTTTGCGAATTCCTGATAATTTGTTGAATATACCTGACAACATATCAGTGAATAAGCAGGTTACATTGTCAATCCGTTCTGTATCTCCAAGATTTAACGCCCACTGTTCACAAAGGCTGATATTCCGGTCTTAAGTCTTTCCAGACCATCCATCAATGTTGCCTTAGGGCACGCCACATTAAGCCTTAAAAAGCTCCTTCCGTCACCACCAAAGCCTTTTCCAGCTGACAGATACAGACCTGTCTCTTTTCGTATATATGCAGCAAGCTTTGTTGAGTCATCTGTAATATTACTTACATCAAGCCAGCATAAATATGTTGCCTTGGATTCTGTCATCGAAACTCCATCAATCTCTGCATCCACATAACTCTTCGTAATCTGTTTATTCTCATAGATATATGCTCTTAACTGCTCAAGCCATTCCTCGCCCTTTGTAAATGCAGCTATAGCTGCATCCACTGCGAACACATTTGGCTCTGCAACCTCATCGGTATTAATTGCGCGCCATACCTTGTGACGAAGCCGCTCGTCCGGCACACATATTGCTGCTGTCTGTAAACCTGCCATGTTAAATGTTTTCGTAGGTGCTATGCATGTTACAGATATCTTCTTGCATACCTCCGAAACACTTGCAAATGGCACATAATCAATGCCCGGGTCTGTAAGCTCGCAGTGAATCTCATCAGATATAACAACGACTCCATACTTGTAAGCAAGCTCTCCGATACGTGCAAGTTCTTCCTTACTCCATACATTTCCACCCGGATTCTGTGGGTTGCACAGAATAAGAAGCGTTGTCTGTGGGTTCTTAAGCTTAACTTCAAGGTCTTCAAAATCTATCGCATATCTGCCATTATCGTATACAAGCTGGCTCTGTAACACATTTCTGCCATTATTAAGAATACTGTTAAAGAAAATGTTGTATACAGGTGTCATGATAACAACATTCTCAGCTGGTGTTGTAAGCTTTCTTACAGAGCTTGATATTGCAGGAATAACCCCTGTTACAAACATAAGCCAGTCGTCTTCCATCCTGAAATTATGGCGTCTTTCCCACCAGCCTGTGTATGCGTCATACCAATCTTTTGATATCTCAGTATAACCGTACACACCGAGGTCTGCCTTTGCCTTAATAGCCTCAGTTATCTCAGGTGCCGTCTTAAAATCCATGTCGGCAACCCACATAGGAAGCTCGTTCTCTGCCACATTCCATTTTAAAGAATCCGTATTACGGCGGTTCACTACTGTGTCAAAATCATATTTCATTCTCGGATTTCCCTTCTTAATCTGACTAATTAATTCCTGCATACTATCTTAGTAAGCGAAGGATCAACCTTGTCCTTCTCAATTATAAGCTTATCTATACTATCTGCTGTTATAGTTCCTGAAGTTGGATTTAACACACTGTCAACCCTGCTTGTAATATCAGCATCTACTGTTGAATACTCGAAAGCAAGTGTTGTATTAATAAGCTTGCAGTTCTTCATAACAAGATTATCAATGTAGCACAATCCCTGAAGGCTCTCTATTGTACAGTTAATAAACGTAAGATTCTTTGAATTCCAGCCAAGGTACTCACCTGAAATGTATGAATCATACACTGTTATATTTTCAGCATTCCAGAAAGCATCCTTGCTCATAAGTCTTGAATTTCTTATCTCAAGATTCTTACTTCCGTCAAATGGATAATTACCGACAAGCTTAAGACCATCAATCTTCATATTGTTGCTGTTCATTGCAAAATAATTACCCTTTGCCACTACATTTGTCATAGTAACATTATCACAGCTCCAGAGAGTTTCCTCTGCATTGACAAATTCCACATTCTTAAGACCTAGTCTGTTACATCTTCTGAAATTCTTAGGTGCTTCAATAATTGTATCCTCAACATTAATATCGTTAGTGTACCATACTCCTGCTCTTCCCATCTCAAAGAAATAACAGTCCTTTACATTGACATTGTTGCAGTACCAGAGTGGATATTTCCACTTAAAGCTGCTGTTTACAAGCTCTATATTACTGCTCTCCTTTAATGGAGACTCACCATCATCAAATATAGAATCTTCAATATGAAGGTCTTTGCTTGCAAAAAGAGCACGTTCTCCTGTAAGAAGCTGCTGCTTAACTAATTTCTTTTCCATATTTACTCCATTCTTATCTACAAACATTAAAACCCAATCACCATATTATAAGTGATTGGGTTACATTCTAAACATTCTTAAGGTTCTCTACCATCTCTTCCATTGTGTGCCAGCCAAGTACTGCACATTTAACTCTTGCTGGCATATGAGAGATATCTCTTAATGCTCCGGCTTCATCAAGCTCATCAATCTCTTCCTCAGTTGCCTCATCCTTAATCATCTTAAGGAAAAGTTCTGAAAGATGTACAGCCTCATCAATAGGCTTTCCAATGATAAGCTCAAGCATTATATCTGCTGATGCCTGCGATATTGCACAGCCATCTCCTGTAAATGCCCCATCAACAATAGTTTTCTTAGCATCATCAAACTTAAGCTTTAAGATAATGTCGTCTCCACAGCTTGGATTAACACCCTCAAGCTCTAAGTCTGCATTGTCTATATCATGCTTATGATATGGATGCATGTTATGGTCCGTAAGAACCTCATTATAAAAAGTTTTAGTCTCCATATCCCATAAGCCCCCTGATCTTAGATAGTTCTTCTATAAAATGCTGTACTTCTTCTTCTGTGTTATAGAAAGCAAAGCTTGCTCTCGTTGTTGAATTAACCTTAAGGAAATCCATTAATGGCTGTGCACAGTGATGTCCTGCTCTTACTGCAATATGCTGTGAATCAAGTATAGAAGCAACATCATGTGGGTGTACTCCGTCAATTGTAAATGTGACTATACCCTCATGGTCTTCTGCCTTCGAAGAACCTATTAAGTTGACTCCCTTCATGTCATTAATGGCATCAACAGCAATCTTAGTAAGCTTTCGCTCCTGTGCCATAATTGTGTCAAATCCAACATTGTTAATATAATCAATTGCCGCATGAAGTCCGACTGCACCGCCAGTATTAACAGTTCCTGCCTCAAACTTATGTGGAACCTCTGCATATTTAACTCTGTCCCAGTGAACAATCTCAATCATCTCACCACCGCTTAAGAATGGTGGCATCTTGTCAAGAAACTCTTTCTTGCCATATAATGCTCCGATTCCCATAGGTGCTAACATCTTATGTCCAGAAAATACAAGGAAGTCAACATCAAGGTCTGTTACATTAACCGGCATATGAGGAACACTCTGTGCTCCGTCAGCCACAATAACCGCACCATGTGCATGTGCAACCTCTGCAATATGCTTTATATCATTAACTCTTCCTAATACATTAGAAACCTGGGTAACTGCTACAAGCCTGGTCTTATCTGTGATAACCTCTAAAGACTTGTCTGTAATCTCTCCATTCTCATCAGGTGTAAGCTGCTTTAATACCGCTCCACATTTTTCTGCAACCTGCTTCCATGGAAGGAAATTGCTGTGGTGTTCCATAACGCTAACAACAATCTCATCACCCTCTTTAATGAAATTCATTCCATAACTGTATGCAATTAAGTTAAGACTCTCTGTAGCATTTCTTGTAAATACTATCTGGCTTGCATCTTTAGCACCGATAAACTGTGCTACTGCCTTTCTTGCATTCTCATAGCTTTCTGTAGCAATCTCACTTAATTCGTATACACCTCTGAACGGATTGGCGTTCATCTCCTGATAATACTTATTAACTGCGTCAAGAACAGCCTGTGGCTTCTGCGTAGTAGCTGCATTATCAAGATATGCAATATTGCTTCCCGAAATAAGTGGGAAATCTTTTCTTATAGACTCAATCGTCTTACTTAACTCACTCATTAATAAACCTCTTTAATGTAGTCATGTATCTCGTTCCTGATACCATCATCAGGGATTTTGCCACATACAGCTAATAGCTTAGCTGCTGCCAGCATATTGTAACATTCCTGTGCCGGTATTCCTCTTGATTCAAGATAGAATAAAAGCTCCTCATCAGGCTTTCCTATAGTTGCGCCATGATTACCTACAACATCTTCTTCTGCACAAAGAATAATAGGAATAGTCTGGTTGACACATTTCTCATCGATGAGAAGAACTTCTTCCTTCTCATTACCTACAGAACCTGCTGAACCCTTAACGAAATCAATAGTTCCTCTGAACAGCTTAAATGCTGTATCTCTCAATGCACCTGCCGCATTGATTGCACATTCTGTCTTCTTGCCGATATGTCTTACGCAGTAGTTCATATCAAGTCTTTCTTTACCTGCTGCAACATATCCAATCTCTGCAGACATAGAGCTTCCATCACCTGCAAGCTTAATCTCACAGCCCTCGTATCTGTTCTTACCGCTTAAGTAAAGCTGCACAAGCTCAATTCTTGCACCATCTTCGCAGTAACCACCGATATCATTAATAAATGTTGTCTCTGCGCCTACTCTCTGAATCTGGATAAGACGGATAACCGAATCCTTCGCAGCATATAATCTTGTCTGTACTGCTGCGAAGCCTTCTCCATCTTTATCTCCATTAAAATCCATGTAAACATCAATGCTGGCATTCTCTTTAGTTTCAATACCAACAACATTGATGTCTGCATTACTCTTTCCATAATTGAAGTCGAGTCTTACAAAACCTGCATTCTTCTTATCTGTTATATAATATACAGGTTCAGTCTGTGACTTCTTAGCTGCCTCTGTAATCTCCTGACCACATCCACCAATGATATTGTCAAGCTCACCATTGTTAAGCTTTCCATCATCAATGAGACTTACATCATTAACAGAAGCATTTAACTCACCTGTACGGTTAATTACAACCTCTCCAACCCTGCTCTGGTTCATATGAAGATGATTCCATGTCTTGGCTGGGATACGGTTTATTATCATGTCCTTTTCTTCGATACCTATCATATCATATTCCTCACTCTGATTAACTTAACCAATGCTGCCCTTCATCTCAAGCTTAATAAGATTATTCATCTCCATTGCATACTCAAGCGGAAGCTCCTTAGATACATTATCAGCAAATCCTGAAACAATCATTGCTCTCGCATCATCTTCCGGAATTCCTCTTGACATAAGATAAAATACAGCATCATCACTGATTCGTCCAATTGTTGCCTCATGTCCTACATCCGCATCATTAACACGGATATCCATAGCCGGAATTGTATCAGATCTTGAAATATCATCTATCATAAGTGACTGACATGAAACTGATGATTTACTCTTCTTAGCCTTGGTAGTCATTGTTACCGCACTTCTGAAAGTACTGATTCCGCCACCCTTAGATATTGACTTAGTACTTACAACTGATGTTGTAGCTGGTGCGTTATGAACTACCTTCATACCTGTATCAAGGTTCTGTCCTGCTCCTGCAAATGTAATTCCTGTGAATTCACAGCTTGAACGCTCACCATTAAGGATACTCATAGGATACAGATATGATACATGCGAACCAAATGAGCCTGAAACCCATTCAATCTTACCACCCTCAGCTACAGTTGCTCTCTTAGTGTTAAGGTTATACATATTCTTGCTCCAGTTCTCAATTGTTGAGTAACGAAGCTTTGCATTCTTAGCCACAAAAAGCTCAACCGCACCTGCATGAAGATTGGCAACATTATATTTAGGTGCTGAACATCCTTCAATAAAGTGAAGACTTGCACCCTCATCAACAATAATAAGTGTATGCTCAAACTGACCTGCTCCTGCAGCATTAAGTCTGAAATATGACTGCAGAGGAATCTCAAGATTAACTCCCTTTGGTACATACACAAATGAGCCACCAGACCATACAGCTCCGTGAAGTGCTGCGAACTTATGATCCTGTGGTGTAATAAGCTTCATAAAATGCTCGTGTACCATATCTGCATATTCACCTGTAAGTGCACTTTCCATATCAGTGTATACAACACCCTGATCAGCAACCTCCTTACGGACATTATGGTATACAAGCTCTGAGTCGTACTGTGCTCCAACTCCGGCTAGTGACTCTCTCTCCGCCTTAGGAATACCTAAGCTGTCAAATGTATCCTTAATCTCTTCTGGTACATCCTTCCAGTCACCCTTCATATTCGTATTGGCACGAACATAAGTAGCAATATTATCCATATTGAGTCCATCAATAGACGGACCCCAGTCAGGCACCTGCATATTATTATATATCTCTAATGACTTAAGTCTGAACTCTCTCATCCAAGCAGGATCATGCTTCTCTTCTGATATCTTCTCAACGATTTCTGGAGTAAGTCCCTGCTTTATTCTATAAGAATCGTTCTCTTCGTTCTTAATATCATAAACACTTCTGTTTATGTCATCTACAAATGTCTTTTCTTCCATTACAAGCCTCCGAGCCTTAATTACTTGATGAATCTTTCGAAACCATTCTCATTGATATCATCAATCATAGCACTGTCGCCTGTTGCAACAACATTACCATTGACAAGAACATGAGTATAATCCACCTTAAGTGCCTCTAAGATACGGGTGCTGTGAGTGATAATAAGAAGTGCTCCGTTCTGAGTCTTCTGATATTCTTCAACACCTAGCGATACTGTCTTAACAGCATCTACATCAAGTCCTGAGTCAGTCTCATCAAGAATAGCAAGAGAAGGCTCAAGCATAAGAAGCTGTAATATCTCAGCTTTCTTCTTCTCACCACCTGAGAAACCAACATTAAGGTCTCTGTCCATATATGATGGATCCATCTGAAGGAATTCCATCTTCTCCTGAAGGAGCTTCTTGAACTTGAAGTATGTCATCTTCTTTCCACGCTGCTCCATAGAACTTCTTATAAAATTACCAAGTGTGATACCAGGAACCTCAATAGGATTCTGGAAAGACAGAAAAAGACCTGCCTGTGATCTCTCAGCAACATTCTTAGAAAGTAAATCTTCTCCGTTAAATGTAACCTTACCACCTAATATCTCATATCTTGGGTTACCCATGAGAGCATAACCAAGAGTAGACTTACCTGCTCCGTTAGGTCCCATAAGTACATGAGTCTCTCCCTTATTAAGAGAAAGATCAACCCCATGAAGTATTTCTTTATCTTCAACACCAACCTTAAGCTGGCTCACATTTAATATTTCCTGTGCCATAATGCCTCCTTAGCTGTACATTCTTTTAGCAACACACATAATATCATTGAAAGAAAAGGTTGTAAAGTTATTCATAATAACAATTGTTACTATTGTTTAACATAGTTACTTCTCTTTTGCGGCTTGAACCCACAATTCCATCTCCCGTTTCTTTGCATCATTAATATTGCTTACTATTTCCCTTGCGAATATATCGTCTGTTTCTTTTTCTCTATTTCGGAAACCATCGTATCTTCATATATATATCTTACCTCCCTGAGATAATATATAAATACAGGTATCTCATCACTGTAATCCTTGCTCTTTGACACAACCAACTCCATCCACTTATACTCACCATCAAGAAGCCGTCTGAATATCAATCTCAATGATTTTTTATTGTTTCTGAAATGCTCAAGCACCCTGTCTGGATTGGCAAAATCTCTATATGTCCCGGCATCCTCAGGGTGAACTACTCCCATATCAATATATTTGTCAATATATTCCTTAATACTGCCTGATAATCCGGCATCTCTTATTATGTCCTCCTGGGTTGACTTTATAGGTTCATATCTGTCATGCAGAAAATCAGCCCTGAGTATCTTAATAAATGTATTATATATAATATCCATTGCATCTTCTCTTGCACCTGCCTGATAATCAGCTTCTTTCCATGTGAAAAGCACTCTCCTGTTATCCTCAGAATAATTTGTTGGCTTAGTAACCTCAAATACATACCATTTATATGTTCCATCCATATTATATCTTATCTGGTATGTCCCTCTTTCTTTCCCCTCATCAAGCTGTTTCTTAATTCTGCCAAGATTAATAGCTTCCTTGTAAAGTGAAACATCATCCGGGTGGATAACACCATACTTAATATATCTGTCTGCATATTCTGCAATAGTCTTAGGTCTTGGTGTCATAACATAATCAGGCTCATCTGTCCTTCTTATAAAGTGATATGCTCCCGTATCAAGATCAACATCTGCAATCTTCCAGAAGTAATCAGTTATCTCCTTAAGATAAGACTTATCATTCTTTCTTGTTTTTAAAATAATAAGTTTATCAGCTACGTTGTCCTTATCATCAACAAGCTTCTCATAATCACTTATAGGCATAGGTCTGTAATAATAGTATCCCTGTGCATATTCACAGCCCAGGATTTCAAGCAGCTTAAGCTGTTCATCAGTCTCAATACCCTCAGCAATAGCCGGAATATCGAGCTGTCTTGCCATATCAAGAACTGCAGTTATAATGCTTACACCTTTATCATTATTTTCCGGATTAAGGTCTAGAAATTTCATATCCAGTTTCAGAACATCTGCATCAATATCCTTAAGCATGTTAAGTGATGAATATCCGCTTCCAAAATCATCAATAAGAATCTTAAAGCCCGCATTCTTAAATGCCTTCTCCGTATCCTTAATTACCGAGCCATTCTCCACATATGCACTCTCTGTAATCTCTATTTCAATATACTCTGTTGAAATATTATATTTTTCAATCATGCCTTTAAGTATTCTTACAACATCCATAGAGTATATATCTGCTCTCGAAACATTTATTGATATTGGCAGTGCTGTTCTTCCCTCATCAAGCCATCTTCTTATAGTCTGACATACTTTATCCCATATATACACATCAAGTTTATTTATGAATCCATTCTTTTCAAGCAGCGGTATAAACTGTCCTGGTGAAATAAATCCTTTCTCAGGACTTATCCATCTCACAAGTGCCTCAGAACCAATAATCTTACCTGTCTGTAATATACATTTGGGTTGAAGATAAAATGTAAATTCTCCATTATCCATTGCACTGCATATCTCTGGCATAAGCTTTGCTTCTGCTTCCTGTTCCCTTGCCATACTCTCATCATACCAGAAGATATCCTTATCAGGGTGCTGTTTTGCTATCTCTAGCGCACCATACGCATAGTCACACATCTCACCTGTAGTTATATCCTTATCTGCAGTCTTATATGCACCATAATATGCCCTTGTAATATCATGCCCCCTGTATCCGTTAACAATACCTGATATTCTTTTTCTGATTAGATTAATCACATCATCGTTCTCTTCAAATATAACACAGAAATTATCTCCACCCATATATCCGGAAATTGTTCCATACCCGGCATCTATACTCTTAAGAGCTTCTCCAATCTCTATAAGAAGCTCATCACCAGTTTCACGACCATACCACTTATTAATAAGGTGAAAATTCTCTATATCTATCGCCAGTATGCAATATGTTTTGTTATCAAAAAGTACTGTTTTATCAGCTATTCTCCAGAAAGTTCTTCTTAATGGAAGATTCGTAGCCAGATCATAATTATATCTATCAGGGTTAATCCTTAACTTATTGTACCTGCTCATGTCTACCATAGCTGCCTCCTTTGTACCCTCAATATCTTATAAGCCCACGTTGCTCAAAATACCTTCTCCATTTTATCATTATTACATTGATAAAACAATAATTTAAATATAAAATAACTATCAACTGGATATGTTTAAAAAATTATATAAAGGAGACTTTAACATGGCAAAATACATAATGGCTCTTGATGCCGGAACAACAAGCAACCGCTGTATTCTTTTCAACAGAAGTGGTGAGATGTGCAGTGTTGCACAGAAAGAATTTACACAATATTTTCCAAAACCCGGCTGGGTCGAACATGATGCAGATGAAATCTGGTCAACGATTCTGGAAGTTGCCAGGCAGGCTCTTGCAAATGTAGGTGCTAATGCGTCAGATATTGCCTCAATAGGAATAACCAACCAGCGTGAAACAACAGTTGTATGGGACAGACATTCTGGTGAACCCGTATACAATGCTATTGTGTGGCAGTGCAGAAGAACTTCAGAATATGCAGATTCTCTTAAAGAGAAAGGGCTTACCGAAACAATCCGTAATAAAACCGGTCTTGTTATTGATGCATATTTCTCTGGAACCAAATTAAAATGGATTCTTGATAATGTTAAAGGTGTCCGTGAGCGTGCCGAAAAAGGAGATCTTCTTTTTGGAACAGTTGAAACATGGTTAATCTGGAAACTTACCAAAGGTCAGGTTCACGCCACAGATTATTCCAATGCATCAAGAACAATGCTTTTCAACATTAATACACTTGAATGGGATGATGACATCTTAAAAGAGCTTGATATTCCAAAATGCATGCTTCCAAAGGCAGTCCCGTCAAGTAGCAAATTCGGTGAGACCTCCGCTGAATTCTTCGGCTGTCCTATCCCAATCGGAGGAGCTGCCGGCGACCAGCAGGCTGCACTTTTCGGACAGACCTGTTTTGATGCTGGAGAGGCCAAGAATACATATGGAACAGGCTGCTTCCTTCTTATGAATACAGGAGAAAAGCCTATTTTCTCAAAGAACGGTCTTGTTACAACTATTGCATGGGGACTTGACGGTAAAGTGAACTATGCCCTTGAAGGCTCAATATATGTAGCCGGAGCTGCTATTCAGTGGCTTCGTGATGAAATGCATTTTATAGATTCTTCACAGGATTCAGAATACATGGCAAGAAAAGTTCCTGATACTAACGGATGCTATGTTGTTCCCGCATTTACAGGACTTGGTGCGCCATACTGGGACCAGTACGCAAGAGGTACTATCTTAGGAATAACCCGTGGTGTCAACAAATACCACATTATACGCGCCACACTTGAATCAATCGCTTATCAGGTAAACGATGTTCTTACTGCAATGAAAGCAGATTCAGGCATAGAACTTTCTTCTCTTAAGGTCGATGGTGGAGCTAGTGCTAACAATCTTCTTATGCAGATGCAGGCTGATATATCCGGTGCTCCTGTAAACAGACCTGTATGTGTTGAAACAACTGCCATGGGTGCGGCTTACCTTGCCGGACTCTCAGTTGGTTACTGGAAAAGTACCGATGACATAAGAAAAAACTGGTCTGTAGACAGAACATTTGACCCTGAAATCACTCAGAATGAGCGTGATTCCAAGGTCAGAATGTGGAAAAAAGCTGTCTCTTATTCATTTAACTGGGATAAATAATTCCGTTGGATGATTCTTCTGACACGTAAAAGCGATATTGTGTGAAGTAAATTCATACAATATCGCTTAATCTTTTATTACCTTACAACACTCTTCTGGTTTTTGTGCATTGCACGAAATTTAGTAATGTTATTTTACCTATTATCCACCTTCTCTGGATACATATCATGATTTGCCATACGGTTGAATGCCACATCTTCCCACTTAGTTCCTGGCTTTCCATAATTACAGTATGGATCAATGGAAATTCCACCACGTGGTGTGAATTTGCCCCACACTTCAATATACTTTGGCTCCATCAGCGTAATCAAATCCTTCATAATCACGTTCACGCAGTCCTCGTGAAAATCCCCATGATTACGGAATGAAAACAGGTACAGCTTTAAGCTCTTGCTTTCCACCATTCTCTCGCCTGGGACATACGAAATAATAATGTTTGCGAAATCAGGCTGCCCTGTAATTGGACAGAGACTTGTGAATTCCGGGCAGTTAAACTTCACGAAATAATCATTTTCTGGATGTTTGTTTACAAATGTTTCAAGCAGGCCAGGGTTGTAATCTGTCTCGTAATTATTCTGCTGGTTGCCTAATAATGTTAAATTCTCTTTTTCTCTCATAGCTTTCTCCAATTTTTATTTTATTGCAGGGTCACTTACCCCATTTGCTGCAAATGCAGCCGCTCTGTCGATACAGGTTCCACATTTGCCGCAAGGCACATCCTTTCCTTCATAGCAGGACCATGTAAGCTCGTATGGTGCGTTAAGCTCTAAGCCCATCTTCACCACCTCCGCCTTAGTCATATTCACAAATGGCGCCTCCACCTTTAACTGATGTCCTGAGCCCTCAAAAATCGCCTGATTCATAGCATCATTAAACATCGGTGAACAGTCTGGATAGGCAAAACCGGCTGAATCATCTGCATGTGCGCCATAAAGAATCACGCTACAGTCCTTGCTTAGTGCAATGCTTGCCGCCGATGAAAGAAACAGTCCATTTCGAAATGGCACATAGGTGCTTACAGGCTTTTCGCCCTCCGTCTTTTCAATCTGCCTGGCATAGCTCTCCTCTGGAATTTCCTCTGTAGACTGCTGCAATAAAGAGCAGTTGCTATATTGAAAAATCTTACTCAGATCCAGGAATAACTGCTCCACTCCGTAAAATGCAGAAACAGCCTTTGCCGCCTGAATTTCTTTATCGTGCTTCTGTCCATAAGAAACTGACAGAGCAATTACATTGTCCTTTCCATATCGGCTCACTGCCAATGCCAGTGCCGTAGTGGAATCCACGCCACCGCTTGATAATACTAATGCTTTCATAACTCATCTCTCCTATCTTAGATACATTTGTAATGCTGCATCGTCCTTAAAGCTTCCTCTTAACTCTACAGTCATTGTTCTCGTGTTGTTTTTCTTAATTCCTCTTGCCGACACACAGCTGTGATATCCTTCAAGCACCACCGCAACATCCTCGCTTCCTGTTATCTCTGCCATAATGTCCGCAATATCCTGACCGATTCTTTCCTGTAACTGCAGTCTTCTTCCAACCATATCGCATATTCTTGCAATCTTTGATAAGCCTATAACCTTCCCATTAGGAATGTACGCAACTGTCGCCTTCATATCATACATAAGTGCCATATGGTGCTCGCAGTAAGAAAACAGGTCGATGTCCTTCATAACTACAACCTTAGAAGTATCAAGCTCCTCAATTTCATCCTCAAATGTCTTATCAAACATCTGCGCAATTTCGTGATTGGAGTAATTCATCCCAAGAAAGACCTCCTCGTACATCTTCGCAACTCGCTTTGGTGTATCCTTTAAGCCCTCTCTCTCCGGGTCGTCGCCCAATGCAACAAGAATCCCTCTAATATGCTCCTCAATCGCTTTCGTATCTATCATCATAATCTCCATTCTTGCTTCACCCCGCAAACTTTGGGCTGAAAGCACAAATTTGCATGTGAAAAATCTTTGATATTAGGATTTTTCACATTATACGCCCCTTTCCTCTGGGTTCCAGATTACCTTGTGCATCTGAATCTGAAGACGCAAATCATTCATCCTTTTACCGGTCATGAAATTCACGATTTCCACTGGCTCAATTGAACCAAACACTGAGCTTATGAATACCTGGCATCTTTCTGTCAGATGAAATTTTTCAATTATTTTCTCTGCACATTCCAAATCATTAATGCTGCCCGAAACGAACTTGACTGTGTCCTGCTTTCTTAGAGCTTCCATATTGGAGAGAAGCATTTTCTCCTCACAGCCGCTGGATGGCAGCTTGTAATCCATAGTAAGGCTAAGTTTTTCTTTTGAAAATGCATTGGCAAGGGGAGCAATATCAACCGCTCCATTAGTTTCAATCTCTACTCGAATGTCCGATTTGTTCAATAATTTTTCTACTAGACTCCTGATATCCTTCTGTAATAGAGGCTCTCCCCCTGTCAGCGTCACATTTTTAATGCCTGTCTCACTGACATATTCACAAATCTCATCTGGTGACAGCTCCTCGTAATCACAAGCTGGCTCATTGGCCCACTTTGTATCACAGTAGGAGCAATTCAGGTTACAACCCTTGAATCTGATAAACACCGCCAATTCTCCGGCTCTTCTTCCCTCTCCATTAATACTTATAAATTTCTCAACAACTTTCATATTAGTTTCTTTCCTTTATTCTTCGTATGCTGCTACATTATTAGGTGTCTCGTATACTTCCACTCTGTGGATTGGAAAGCCTTTTGCACTCATCAGCTCATAGAAATATTTTGAAAAATGCTCCGCAGTAGGTCTGAAGCCAACTTCAATCATACGAAACTCCTCCGCCTGTAATGCAGCAATTGTCGCACCTTTTAGAGAACCTTTTTCATAAATCAGGCTGTGGTCAAAATCATCACAGATATCCTTCAAAGCATTTTTTAAATCAGAAAAATCCACAAGCATTCCTCTTGTCTGACCCTCATCCTTTAACTGGTCTGCTGCTATTTCAACAACAACTCTCCAGCGGTGACCATGAAGATTCCTGCATTTTCCGTCATACCCCTTCAGAAAATGTGCAGAATCAAAGCTGCTCTCGGTTTTTAAATAATACATTTTAGTTTCTCCTCTAATTTATTGGGAATAAAAACAGAATTGCTTAGAAAAGAACGTGCCCCACTGTGAGCACATATAGAAAGCCCTGTAAATGTATACACACCTACAGGGCTAAATTACATAAAAAGTCTTCTTAGCAGCCCTGGTTTTATTTAACGACAGGATGGTACAAACGAACTGTCGGTCCTTTGACTCAAACATTTTATCACAAATCAGCCCAGAAGTCAATTAGTTAATAGAAAAGCTCTTGACTATTTGGACGTAAACAGAAAAGTGAACCGTGAAAACTGTGATTTTCTATTCATTTTCTATTTTAGACAAAAAGAACGCGTATGCTCTTTTATAATCTTTAAATATATTTGAAAATGCGGAATCAACAGCAAAACCGTCTTCAACTTTAGTCTTTTTTTCTATTCCCAGAAACCCTTTTTCACCAGTACTAATCTTTTTATATTTTATTTCATCTGTTGCTGGTAAATGTTCCGTTTCAATATCACCAGAGCCATCACCATTAGTTAAACTAAATCCCCCCGATATATCAATTCCATATCTATTCGACAAATATACAATAGCCAAATCATGTGCAATTTTTTCATTAGAAAGCATGGTAACACCCCTTTTATTTAAATTATATCACATAAATAAGAATTTGCAACTAAACGGTTGTTAGCTTCTTACTTATTACTTCCCATAAAATCCTATATGCGTTTTAGTGAAGAAGTAAGTGGTAAAAAGTAAAAAATCCCCATTCTTACGAATGAGGATTTTTGTCTATCGTGTCCGAAAAAGAACTGGTCAAAAACCGAGGATTTTATGTAGTTTTATATTACTGTAGGAAAATGTTCATT
>OLIW01001465.1_pt1 | contig 21023 bp, 18 predicted proteins | sample 1601321 | NCBI WGS metagenome assembly OLIW01 (sample SAMEA2452114, study PRJEB22498) | human gut metagenome
AGTGGCGGAAAAAGCGGGCGCCCAAGTCTGCTGCCAGGCTGCCATTCTTGCCGAAGGCGATGCAGCGAAGCGTGACGATATCGTATTTCTTGAAGAACTGCCTCTCTTGGAAGCTGAATAAAAACGAAAGCCGTATACACGAAATGGGTATGACGGCTTTTTTGATGGCGGGGACATCTGTTATTTTTACAGGAAATACTGTAAAGGAAAGCGCTTTTTGTGGTATAATATGGCGAATAATTTGGAATTTGCTACATAGATTTTGAATCAATTCCGACAGGAGGAATGGAATGAAACACCAGGAGACTGTTATCATCATCGACTTTGGCGGGCAGTATGCGCAGCTGATTGCCAGAAGAGTACGCGAATGCGGCGTATATTGTGAAATTCTGCCGTACAATAAGCCGGCGGAAGAAATTCTTTCCCACAACCCGAAAGGCATTATCTTTTCCGGCGGCCCTGCCAGTGTAAATATGGAAAATGCCCCACAGCTGGATGAAGGCGTATTCAAGGCAGGCGTACCGATTCTGGGAATCTGCTACGGTATGCAGCTTATGGCAAAAGACCTTGGCGGCACGGTTGCCAGTCCGGAAAAACATGAATACGGCCATACGGAATTTTCCAAGAACGGAAGCTGTCCGCTTTTTGAAAACATTTCAGAAAAGACTGCCGTATGGATGAGCCACGGCGATGCGGTCACCGATATGCCTGCCGGTTTCGGGCTGATCGGACATACGGAACTGACGCCCACCGCGGCGATGTCTGATGAAGCAAGGCGGTTCTATGCCGTCCAGTTTCATCCGGAAGTCGTCCATACCACTGAAGGTACACAGATGCTGAAGAATTTCCTTTTCCGTATCTGCGAATGTGAAGGCGGCTGGTCTATGGAAAATTATATCGACATCGCTGTTGCCAATATCCGGCAGCAGGTAGGCGACCATAATGTCCTCTGCGCTCTTTCCGGCGGTGTGGACTCTTCTGTTGCCGCTGTCCTTGTCCATAAAGCGGTTGGGGATAAACTGACCTGCGTATTTGTAGATCACGGATTCCTCCGGCAGGGTGAAGCGGAACAGGTGGTGGATACATTTACGAACAAATTCAATATCAAACTGATTCATAAAGATGCGTCTCAGCATTTCCTTTCTCTTCTGAAAGGTGTGACAGAGCCTTAAAAGAAACGCAAGACCATCGGCGCTGAATTTATTCATGTCTTCCAGGAAGAAGCCAACAAGTTGGAAGATGTGAAATTCCTTGTCCAGGGCACGCTTTATCCCGATGTGGTGGAAAGCGGCACCGCCACGGCGGCGACCATCAAATCCCATCACAATGTAGGCGGTCTTCCGAAAGATATGAAATTTGAACTTATCGAACCGCTCCGCGAACTTTTCAAAGACGAAGTCCGCCAGCTGGGACGTGAACTGGGACTCCCCGAAGACGTCATCAACCGCCAGCCTTTCCCTGGTCCGGGACTGGCAATCCGTATCATCGGTGAAATTACCCCGGAAAGATTGGATATCCTCCGTAAAGCAGATGCCATCGTCAGAGAAGTCATCAAAGAAAGAGGACTCTATAACGAAATCTGGCAGTCCTTTGCCGTACTTCCCGCCGCAATCCGCAGCGTAGGCGTCATGGGCGATGAAAGAACATACGATTACACCGTAGGCATCAGAGCTGTCACAAGCTCCGACGGCATGACTGCCGACTACTTCCGTTTCCCCTGGGAAGTCCTTGAAGAAATGAGCAGAAGAATCTGCAATGAAGTTAAAGGTGTCAACAGGGTAGTCTACGATATCACATCCAAACCACCGAGCACGATTGAGTGGGAGTAACAGTAACAAATATATTTCTGATATAGAGATATTGAAAATGCTAGGTTTTAGCGACTTGAAAGCATGAAAACTGCCTTCGTGATACTATTTTGATACTAAAAAGTTGAAAAAGTAGGTTCAAAAGGGAGTTGTTGAATTAAGCGAGCCTGCGAGCGATACTTATTGACCGAAGGGCAATAAGGTAGGTAAAATGTTTAGAAAGCCTTCCATCATTTTGGTGGCAGGCTTTTTGGAAAATAGCGGGTGACAAAATTGGAGTTTATTAAGTTGTTTTGAACCGTTTATAAAACCCTTTGTGATTTATTATAGAAATAATTAAATTTAATTATGAATGGAGTAAAAATGGATAAAAGTGAAACAAATAATTTGCCGCTAATGCCAGTTAATCAATCTTTTCTAGATGTTTTTGAGACGTTTATGGATGATGATCAGAAAGCGAAGATTCGTGCTAATAACGTACGACAGTATAGTGAGGGTATTATAGATTTATTATTAAAAGATAAAATTATAGCAGGTCTAAGACCCAATGAAGTTTATGAGGGTGTTAATTGGGGGAGAAAGATAAAAATTATAATAGAAAACTATGATAAAAAGATTGGCGAAAATATTCAAGAAATTTTTAGAATTGGAGGAGAGGGTTCACATTTCAATGGAAAAGTTAGTGATGAAGAGTTACAAAAAATTATAAATAGCGCTATTCATATTGTAGAAGATATTTTTGTAAAGTATTTCCTTGAACCTGAGCATAATTTTGGCAAGGAAAATATTTTTACAATATTTAGCATGCTTCCTTTATGCCACAGAATATATATTCTAGAAAATTTATCAACATATTATACAAATCCACATATTATTGATCGACTTTCACTTGCTTATTTAAAGTCAGAACAGAAGAATAAAGCAATCGAACTTCTCGAAACGTCATTGCAAAAGAATGTAATAGATAAATCCTTCTATGATGATCAATTAGATAAAATAGATCATCTATCTTTGAGGCTGTCAGAATTATATGAGAAAAATACTCAATATGAAAACAATCAAGAAAGTTTTATAGCACTAGTTGAAGGCAATCAATTAATAGTAGGTCTACCAACATCAAAAGATATATTTGATACTGCCAAGGCGGTACAAATATTTAGTGAATGGTTTCAAACAAATAAAGAAAAATATCCTGAATTTATAAATCTTTTCCTTTATTTGATGAAAACAGATAATCGGCAATATAATTAGCTACTATTCAATTTAGCATTTTCATTATGAACGTAATTTTAGGTTAACAAATCTCAGTTTGTCTAAATCGTAGAACAACTTAGAAACAAAGCACATGACTTTAAGATCATAGAAATCTTTCGGTGATGTGCTTTTTCTGTGCTCATTTTATATCCGGTGGAACTTTTGCTCCGATACCGCTTCTATAGAACTTCACATTGCTTTCCTCAAAGGGAAGATAATCTTTTTTCAGGCTGTTAGGATAGTTAGCCTTCCAATCCTCCAATGCTTCTTTTGTAATTTCATTATTCTCGTATTTTTCCTTCATTTTGCCATTGTTCAAGCATGCCTCTAATTCTAAGAATAGCTTCACTACCAAAATAGATACCTGTGGTAGTATATTCAGGATTTTCATCATTTACAGTAACAGGTCTTATATTGACTTCAATGCTGTCATTGAGCTTGAATAAAAATTGGATTAAATTATGTTCCGAATAAAGATAATCAGGTTCTTTTGCTACATGATTTTCTGTGACACTGTTTGATTTGCTATTGCAATTTAGAGAAAAAACTATTGATAAAATTTTAAAAGAGCAAGGGAATATATACTTGTTATTGCTGAAAAGGAAGAAAGAGCCTAATAAATAACTGCGATGAAATCAAGGGGACTGCTAAAAAAATATTAGCAGTCCCCTTGATTTCAGAAATGGAAAATGTATAAATTTGTGATATAATGTTTTGTGTTACAGAACATAGAACATTATAAGAAAGGAGGAGCATTTTGAATCATGAAATAGAAGATAAAAAAGAATTGAAAGAAGAACTAGGGAAAAAGATAAAGTCAATTCGAGAAGCTATAGGAATTAGTCAACGAGAACTTGCAAGAAGAATTGATTTGCCAAACTCTAACCTTAAATATATTGAAGATGGAATAAATGCTCCAAGTTTTGAAATATACAAAAAAGTCATGATTGAGCTTAATCCAAATTCTAAAGATAGAGAGAGAATGGATTATTTATATTCAGGAATTCGAGGGACACCGCCACCGGATATATGTGAAATTGTAATGAATAATCCTAGTTTGTATGGGGCTCTTAGAGCCATAGACATAGAGTCTAAAATAAGTAATGACCACGTAAAAAGATTTGCAGAAATCATTTCTGCTGGAAATAATGGAGAATAAAATGAGTGAGAATACAAGAGCTTTTTTAGAAAATATTAATGAGTATTATATGGATGAGCAGCATATTGATGTGTCAAAAGAGGTGAATTTGGTTTTATCAATTGCCAATTCCCTTAGAGGTTCTTTTGAAGCCGAGAAGTATAAAGATGTAATTATTCCCATGGTGATTATTAGACGTTTTGAATGTGCTTTGGAAGAAACAAAAGAAAAGTTAGTCAATTATTATGAAAAAAATCCTAATAAACCAGCTCAATTCTATGAGAAAGAAACAGGGTATCCATTTTACAATACAAGCAGATATTCGCTAAAAAAATTACTGGATGATAGTGATAATATTGAGTCTAATTTCAATAGCTATATTGATGCTTTTTCTGAAAATGTAAAAGAAATCTTGAATAATCTTGAAATAAAAAATCAGATTAAGAAAATGAATAAGAGTAACCGATTATATAGTGTTGTAAAGAAATTTTCAGAAATTGATTTCAATCCAAAGACTATAGACAACCATAAGATGGGATATATTTTCGAAGATATCATCAGAAGGTATTCTGAAAATGTTGATGCAGGTGATCACTATACTCCAAGAGAAGTAATTCGCTTAATGGTTGAAATTTTGCTTGCAGAAAATTGTGATGATATTTTAACAGGAGATTCTAAGGTAGTCACAGTATTGGACGCAGCCTGTGGATCGGGTGGGATGCTTTCGACAACGCATGATTTTATTAAACGAAGAAATACTAGTGCAGATGTTAGACTTTTTGGTCAAGAAATTTTAGAGAGTTCTTATGCTGTTTGTGCTGCAGATATGCTTATAAAAGGACAGGATATTAGAAATATTAAGGGTGGAGAGAAGACGGCAAATACGCTTAAGTACGACTGTTTTGAAAGCCAAAAAATGAGATTTGTAATTATGAATCCACCTTTTGGAACCCCTTGGGGTGGTAAAGATGCTCCAGAGGGGCAAGAGAAAGCTGTTAAAGATGAATATAAAAAAGGATTTGATGGACGATTCGGTGCGGGTCTTCCAGCAACAACGGATGCACAGCTTTTATTTATGCAACACGCAGTGAATAAGCTATCTAGTGATGGAAGAGCGGCAATCATAACGAATGGCTCTCCCTTGTTTTCTGGTGGAACAACAAGCGGAGAAAGTCAAATTAGAAGATGGCTATTAGAAAATGATTATGTTGAAGCTGTTATTGCATTGCCAAACCAACTCTTTTATAACACTGACATTGGAATTTATATTTTTGTAATATCTAAAAATAAAAGATCTGATAGAAAAGGGAAAGTTCAATTAATTAATGCCATTGACATGTATAAGCCTTTAAGAAAGTCTCTCGGTAAAAAGAGAAGGGAAATAGATTTAGAAAGTAGAAAAGAAATAGCAAGAATATATGCTGAATTCAAAGAAAATGAAAAAAGTAAGATTTTTCCTAATGAAGAATTTTTGTATAAAGAGTATGTTGTATATCAACCTTTACAAAGGACAGGGAGGATTGATTTAGAGTCAATAGAAAAACTAGAAAATAGTGATTTATTTTCTCATAATTCAAATATTTTTAATCAAGCGGAGTTTGAAGAATTATTAGAAATGAATCCTAGAGATAAGGATGGGGAAAAGAAATATCAAAAATATATTAAAGGACAAAAATTCACAAAAGAAGTTATAAAGCTTCTTAATGAAAATGTAACTGAAGATAAGTTTGAGGACTATTCTATTTTTGAAAAGAAAATTAAGTCCATAATAAGAGAAGTTGATGGCTACAGTGATAGTAGATTGGGAAACATCTGTCTTGAGTTATCTGAAATAGATAAAAACGCCATTATACAAAAAGATGCTAAAGGGAATGTAAAGATAGACTCGACTACAAAAGATAGTGAAATTATAAAACTGTCACAAGATGTGGATGAATACTTTGCTAAAGAGGTTTTACCACATATACCAGATGCAATTTACTTTTATGATTTTGATGAAAATAAAAAAATATCTAATACTAACAAAGAAAAACTAGGGGCAGAAATTCCATTCACAAGATATTTTTATAAATATGTAGCACCGGAAAGTTCAGATAAACTTTTATTTGAATTTATGGAACTTGAAAAAGAGCTTTCTAATGATATTAGTGTTCTTTTAAAAAGTGAGGTGTAATAATGAACAGCTATAAAGATAGTGGAGTAGAGTGGATTGGAGAAATACCTAAATATTGGAAAGTAAAAAAAATCAAACAATTGGTAACGAATATAAAAAGTTTATTTAAAGATGGAGATTGGATTGAATCTAAGGATATTTTGGAATCAGGTATTAGGTATCTTACATCTGGGAATGTTGGCGAAGGTTACTATAAAGAGCAAGGAGAAAGTTATATTTCTAAAGAAACATTCGATAAACTTAGATGTTTAGAAGTATATCCGGGCGACTTAATGATTTCAAGATTAAATTTACCTGTTGGTAGAGCTTGTATTGTTCCAGATAAGTATCCTATTTATGTTGTCGCTGTTGATAATGTAATTTTAAGGCCGGATAATATATATAGTAAAAAATTTTTATTGTATATTATGAACACCGATGGCTATGCAAAAGAAGCTGAGTTGATTTCTAGGGGAACAACAATGAAAAGGATAAGCCGTAGTTTATTGGGAGAGATTAAAATAGCAGTACCTAATTTAACAGAACAAAATAAAATTGCAGAATTCCTTGATAAAAAATGTGCGGAAATAGATTCTATAACGTCAAAAATAGAAAAACAAATTGGACTGCTAAAGGATTATAAGAAATCTTTAATAACAGAAACTGTTACAAAAGGATTAGATAAGAATGTTCCTATGAAGGATAGTGGCATTGCGTGGATAGGTGATATACCAAAACATTGGGATATTAGTAGAATTAAATATAAGTTATCTTTGATTGGGAGTGGCTCTACCCCTGATTCGAGTGATAGTTTTAATTATGACGGTGAATTTAATTGGATTCAATCAGGAGATTTGTATAAAAATTACTATATACAAGAAACAGAAAAAACAATAACAAAATATGCTTTAAACTCAACAAAGACTTTAAAAATGTATACAGCCCCATTTGTGGTTGTAGCGATGTATGGAGCTTCTGTGGGCAATATAGCAATATCTAGGATAGACGCTTATGCAAATCAGGCGTGCTGTTCTATGAAAGGTGATGATTCCCTTCACACGAATTATTTATTTTATTTATTAAGAGCTAGTAAAGAACAAATGCTAATGATAGCTATTGGTGGAACGCAGCCAAATATAAGCCAACAATTATTGAAGAATCTAAAGATTATAGTTCCAATGTATGATGAACAGCTAAAAATCACAGATTTTCTAGACAAAAAATGCTCGGAAATAGATTCGATTATTTCAAAAAAAGAAAGGCAGTTGGATCTAATGAAAGAACATAGAAAGAGTTTGATTTATGAATATGTGACAGGTAAAAAGCGTGTTGGAGGTGTAGATTATGGCAATTAAAGCTGGGCAACTTAGAGAAAAAGAAGATTTTCAAAAACTAATTTTGGAATATCTTGAAAATGAAAATGGATATATTAGAAGGGATTCTAAGAATTTCAATGCCGGTTTTGCTATGGACACGGACATCTTATTTAAATTTCTAAATGATACGCAAGCTGATGAAGTTGAAGCACTACGAAGGCTTTATGGAGAGCAAACTGAAGAAACTATAATTAATTATTTGAATAATGAAATCAATAAAGACTATAGAAGTCTAATTGATGTATTAAAAAATGGCATAGAGTTGGATACCGGCGTTAAATTAAATCTAATGTATAGAAAACCTGCCACTTCATTCAATAAAGAAGCTATAGAGAATTACAGAAAGAATATTTTTTCTGTAATGGAAGAGGTTTATCATAAAAAAGATGAAAGAATTGATTTGGTTATTTTCTTAAATGGTTTAGCAATTGCGACTTTTGAACTAAAATGTAACACAAGTGGTCAAAATTATGAGGACGCAATTAGACAATACAAATTTGAAAGAGATTTTAAGACTAGATTATTTAAATTTAAGTCGGGCACTATAGTAAATTTTGCTATGGACTTGTTTGAAGTTTACATGACTACACAATTAAAGGGAAGTTCCACATTTTTCTTACCATTTAATAAGGGATCCGGATATGGGATTGAATCAGGCAAGGGGAATCCACACAATGAAAATGGCTTGGATGTTTCATATATGTGGGAAGATATCTTGTCAAAAGAGACGTTACTTTATTTGATTGATAAGATAATATACTTAAAAAAAGAAAAGAAAAAAGATGATAGAACAGGTAGATATAAGAAATCTGAAACTCTTATCTTCCCTAGATATCATCAGTTTAACGCGGTTAGAAAAATAGTTCATGATATAAAAATAAAGGAGACTTCAAAAAACTATCTAATTGAGCATTCTGCAGGAAGTGGTAAAACAAATACGATAGCTTGGTTATCTCATAGATTAGCGTCTCTTCATAATTCAAAGGACGAGGTTATTTTTGATACTATTTGTGTGATAACTGACAGAATTGTTGTAGATAGACAATTACAAGATGCGGTAATGGGTCTTGAACATAAAGATGGGCTTATTAAAGTTATGGATGATAAATGTACATCACAGGACTTGGCATCAGCCCTCAATAGTAATACAAAAATAATAGTTACTACAATACACAAGTTCATGTATATTAAGGATATTGTTGAGAATTTAAGAGAAAAAAAGTTCGCAATTATTATTGATGAGGCTCATTCATCCACCTCCGGAACAGCAATGGAATCTGTCTCGTATGCCCTTTCTTCACAATTGATGGCTGCAGAAGAAATACCTCGATATGAAAGTGGTGAAGAGGAGACACTACAAGACAAGATTGAAAAAGAAATACAAAGAAGTGGTAAACCAAATAATGTTTCCATGATTGCATTTACTGCAACGCCTAAATTCACAACGCTTCAATTATTTGGAAGTATGAATAGTGAGGGAAAAAAGACTTCTTTTGATTTATATTCAATGAAACAAGCAATTGAAGAAGGCTTTATTCTCGATGTGTTGAAGAATTATGTAACTTATAAAACATATTTTAAGGTTAACAAAATAGTTGATAGTGATCCAGAATTGGATACTGTTGCAGCTAAAAGAAAAATTGTTAAATATATTGAACTACATGACACTAATATTTCTCAAAAGGTAGAAATTATAATTGAACATTTTAAATATAATGTAATGCATGAATTAAATGGTAGGGCTAAGGCTATGGTAGTCACTTCATCAAGACAGGCAGCAGTAAAGTATAAAAATGCATTTGTCGAGTATATCAATAAGCACAATTATACAGGGATACAGGCACTTGTGGCATTTTCTGGTAAAGTAACCTTAGATGGTAAGGAATATACAGAATCAGTAATGAATGGTATGGATGAAAGCAAACTTGTTGATGCTTTTGATACCGATTTATATCAAGTGTTACTGGTCGCTAATAAGTATCAAACAGGATTTGATCAACCTAAATTGTGTGCTATGTATGTTGATAAGAGATTAAGAGGTGTTAATGCAGTTCAAACACTTTCAAGACTGAACCGAATATACCCAGGGTATGATAAAAAGACTTTTGTTATAGATTTTAAGAATGAATATGATGATATTCAAAAGGCGTTTGAACCATATTATACAGAAACCATTTTAGGAGAAACTATAACACCGTCAGCTATAAGAGAAGTTGAAAAGCAATTGTCTCAATATAATTTCTTGGATTACGATGATATTGAATTATTTAATAGATTTTTATACAAGGATAAGCGTAATTCTAAAGATAAGTCTAAAATGTGGTCTCTACTTGGAAAGAGCTTGGGAATCATTGATAAAAATGATGATTTAATTAAACTTGAAATAAGAAGTACAATAAGAAGATTTTTAAGATTCTATGGTTTCTTGATTCAGGCAACAAGATATCAAGATATTGATTTACACAAAAAATACAATTTCCTGTCATATCTAATAAAAGAGATAGAGATTGGTAAAATGGGAAATGATTTTGATATAGCAGATAAAATAACAGTTGAGAATTTTAAACAAAAGAAAACAGGAAAACATGACAATAGTATAGAATCAAAACCTGAAATAAAAGCACCTGCACCTAATGAGGTTTATTTTGAAGAACAAGTTAAGGAGAAATTATCAAAGATTATTGATGAAATTAATTTGAGATATAATAAAAACTTTGACTTTGATGTTGCAACAAAATCTGTACTTCAGGTAAGAGACTTACTCCTAAAAAATAAAAGACTTAAAGACAGTGCAAATAGTAATACTATTAGTGACTTTAGATTTGCATATTATGATGCTGTTCAAGATGCACTTATGGAAGGTTATGAACAAAATATGGATTTATTTTCTGTGTTATTGAAAAATGACAGAATGAATAAAGAACTTATGGGTGTATTTTTGGAGGATGTTTATAATAATTTGAGTGAAAGAGTTTAGGAGGATGAGTTATGAATAGATATGATACATTGGTTAAGATATTAGATGAATTACGAAAGGAAGCACCTATTGAATATAAAACTTATCATCCAGAAGATACTAATATTGAAGGATTAAATAAGGCAAGATCTAAGGCATTTATTCATTTGTTTTTAAAGGGTATGTATGGAATCGAAGGATTTAAAGATAGAGAACATTATATTACAGATGACTCTTATGATGGTGGCATAGATGCATACTATATAAATAAAGAATCAAAGGAAATTGTGTTTGTTCAATCTAAATTTAGAACCAATGAAAAAAATTTTGAGAATAAGGAAATAGATTATGACGAATTGCTTTCAATGGATGTAGATAGAGTAATTGAAGGTGAAGAAATTGACGAAGATGGCAATTCATATAATAGTAAAATACTGAAAATGCAAAAAGAAATTCAAGAAGTTGAAGATATTGGGAGATATAAATATAAAGTTATAATACTCGCAAACTTAAAAGAAAAAAGAAGTAAAAATATAAAAAGATTAACAGGAGGGTTTTCTGGCGATGTATTTAATTTTGAGAGATGCTATAAAGAGCTGGTTTTCCCTGTAGTTTCTGGATGTTTTTTTAATGCAGAAGAAATTAGAATTAACTTGTCCCTTACAAATAAAGAAGGCAATGAAGGTAGAATAGGATATACAGTTAACACAGAATTAAGTGATTGTAAGATATTGGTTACATTTGTTCCGCTTATTGAAATTGCTAAAATTTTAGACAGATATAAAAATTCTGTCTTAAAATATAACCCGAGATGCTTTTTAGGTTTAAAAAATAACCAAGTTAATCCACAGATTGCTAACACAGTAAAAAACAAGTCGACTAACGAATTTGCTTTATTTAATAATGGAATAACAATTCTATCAGATGATACACAGATAAATTCTCAGGTTGCTAAAAAAGATCGAGCACAACTTATTATAACGAATCCACAAATTATAAATGGGGGACAAACAGCTTTTACATTATCATCTTTATATGAAGAATGTATTTTTAATGATAATTACAGTATATTTAATGAAAAAGAAGTGTTGGTAAAAATAATTACGTTTATTGCCGACGATCAAAACAATGAGAATGCTGAAGATATCAAACAAAAAAAATTAAAATTAATCGAAAATTTATCACATGCGACAAATGAACAGTCTGTGGTAAGTGAAATGGATCGCAGATCAAATGAAGCGCTATTGGTAAATTATCAACAAAATATTTATCGTGATTTTGGTTTATTCTTAAATAGAAAACAAGGGGAATTTTATGAAGGAATAAATAAGAACTATATTGAGAAGAAACAAATAATTGATCTTTCAAATTTTATGAGAATTGCTGTTAGTATAAGTGGGGATGCAAAAAAAGCTAGACAAAGTAGTGATATAGTATTATTTAGAGAAAATAATTTTAAACAATATTTTAAAAATGAAAAAGATTACAAGAAATATGTTTATGGATATTATTGCTATCAATACTTATTAGAGATAGAAAAACAAGAAGAAAATTATGGCATGGATAAATATGGAAATGCATTGCGTTATGGAAAATACGCAGTTATTAATATTGTAAGTAGAAAATTTAGTGAGGATTTAGATATAACAGAGTATGAGCGTAGTGTTAAAGAAGCTACAGATCAAACTCTTGGGAAGTGGATAATTTTTGAAAATCAAGTCATAAAAAAACAAGCAAATAAAGATTACTTTTATGAATATCAAGAAGAAAACAACATAAAGACTATATATAATTTTGATGGATATTATAAAGGCAAAACAATCAATAAAGATTTGAAAGAGTTTGATTTTGATACTATAGATTAATTTAGTAGTTGAAACTGGGACTGGGATGGGTAAAAAAATTTAAAACGAGCTTAAATCGAACGAATTTCCAAGCACACAACAAACAAAAAACAAAAAACCTTTATTTTGAACGGTTTTGGATGAAGTGAACGGTAGAAAAAGAAGAGTGGGAATAAATCATAACCACTGTAGAACGGGTGGTTATTCGTTTAAATTATGTTTTAAAAGGTTTTTATATATTCGTGAAAGGTAGGTTTGTTATTAAAGCCTTTCATTATTTTGGTGGGAGGCTTTTGTAGAAATAGTGATAGGTAAATTTATAATATTTATAAGGAGGAAGATCATAAATGAGTTACACAATCTCTTTGTTCTCTGTTAAAACAAAACAGAAAGAACAGCAGTCAGCACACCCCGATTTCTTTGAAAAGGAGGAGAATCTGGAAAAATTCACACCGGAGCAGCAGTCAGAACTGGAAAACCGTTTGTTGAAATATCAGTATAAACCGGTAGGGAATAACAGCAATGGGAAAAGATTTGAACATGCTGATTTTGGAGAAGCGTTACTGACAGACAGTGCATTGTATTTTTCAACTTCAAATGACTTTGATTGTATTTTTGAAGTGGGACTGACAGCATCTGAGTTTACGGATACCGGTGAGTTTGCAAAATATGATGGGCAGGCAGGAGGATGGGAAGAGACATAGGACTGCTCTATGTTGAGGGGGTGGTATGTTTGTTCACCTCCTCATAAAATTTGACGATAAGCACAAAGAAAACAGGAAATAAATCACAGTATGTGGAAGGAAGTGAAAAATGGGGATAATAGCAAATTATAAATATTTAAGTGATAAAAACTTAAAGGAGCTTAAGGCTTTCTATTCAGAAGAGAATGAAACTTTTGAGGAGGCAAAAGAGCGAAATGAGGATGTAGAAATACTGCTTGATTTAGATAAGATGTGGGATGCATTTCATTTCGTGCTTACAGGAGTAAGCAGCAGTAAGCCTATAAAAAATAACCCTTTTAGCGAAGCGGTTGTAGGTGTGGCATCTATTGAAGGTGTTGAAGAGTTTATATCTTATACAGAAAAGGGAAGGATTAAGGATATAGTTTTTACTCTTGATCATTTTGATATAAAAAAAGCTATGGAAAATTTCAGTATAAAAGAATGCAAAAAAGCAAATATATATCCGGACATTTGGAATTATGAAGAAGAAACGGATGAAATAAAAGAAGAACTAATGGATTACTTTCAAAATCTGAAAGACTTCTATAAGAAAATATTAGAAATGAATGGTAATGTAATGGTCACTATTTGCTGAAAGAGTATGGATAAATTCCGGTTTATCGGGTGAATTGGATAAATCTTATAGATATATCTCTGAAAATATTATAGAGTTTTTAATTCTGCTGAGTATGAAGCAGATGAACTGTTTTCATAGAACTGCTAAGAAATGTATTTGAATGGGCTTTATATTAAATGACAGAGGGGGGGATATGATGTTTGTAGATCGAATTGATGTCGTTGATGCCAAGGAAGTGAAAAGAGTTTTTAAAGAATTAATCACTGCCTACATGAACCCTGCATATGGGTCTATGTCTAAAAGGGATTTCGATATATTGCTTTTTATGAAGCTGCAAGATTTAAAGATTATAGAGAAAGATCCTGATTTATATGACATTGTATCCAATTTGAAAGTGACCAGAGCAAAGGCAAGAAATCTGTTATATGAAGCGAAAATGCGTAACTCATCAGAAGAAATGCTGAATAAAGAATTAAGGGAGTTACTGTCTACCCCTATTTTCTTTAAGGAAAATGATAAAATTGCAATTGAAATTAGTAATCCATTATTATCAGATCATTTGAGGTGGAAACTTAAAAGATTGGGATATATTACGGATGGTTCCTTTTCCGCTGAATTGATAAAATTATCAGAGGAAGCTTATATCACCATATTTGAAGATATGATTCCGAATGAATCACGAAAGAAAATAACGGAAGCATTAGTTAAATGTGGTGCAAGAGAGGAATTGGGATTTAAGGGAATACTCTCTTCTATTCTAAAAAAATTAAGTGGGAGAATAGTTGGGAGAGTCGGAGACGAATTAGTTGATGGGATTTTTAAATATTTAGATCCTTTAATAAGTGAAAAACTAAAAGAAATATCTAGTGTTTATAAGGATTTTTTTGTAGAACCATAAGGATAAGTGTTAGATGCTGCGACTGTTTTTATAGACGTTTTCTTCCCCAACGACTTATAAGTCAAATTATATAATGGGCAGCAGACTTTATATGAAGAGTGGGAATGACGGTAACCAATGTGTTTCTGTGACAAAACGGTTGAGAATACCGTATTTTAGAGATTTTACAGGACAAAAACTCCTGTCATATAAATTGTTTGGAAGACCTCCCATCATCTTGCAGGGAGGTTTTTGTAGAAAAATAGTGATTGATAAATTTTTGGAGAAGAGAGAATGTCAAGCTGGAGCGGTATAAGAAAAAAGCTGGAGACAGAATATTTAGCCCCAAGTCTGCGGGGGCATATTCAGTATTATGCAACATCATATAGCAGAAGTCCTGATCATGAGGGACGGGCGGCAATAAGGTATGATGGAAAAGAAATTATCAAAGGATGTTATTACAATAATTGGATAAAAGCAGATTTATTTCTCAAAGATGAAAAATATGAAAAACGCATGAAAGAGGAATTTGCCTTTATGGATGATACAGCCTTACGGTTGGGCATATTTGATCAGCGTTGTTTTTATAATGCTTTTGCAGAATTTGATCAGCAAAGTATCGAAATGAGTTTGAAGAGTGAAAATTTAATCGTACGGATATTTGCTGTGTTAGATAGGCGGGTTGGTAAAAGAAGGTTAGCTTTAATGAAAGAAACGATAGCAGACGAACCGGATACATTCCGGGAATTTTATGCCATTCGTATGAAGGCGGAAGGACTGGTATAATCCGGTTTGCACAGATAATAGATAATCGAATATTATATAAACAAAGCACATAACTTTAAGATTGCAAAACCTTTCAGCTATGTGCTTATTTTATATACGCTCAGGTTTTAAATCGTTCAGAAAGCTTTCACTTTTGCGGGGAGGATTTTGTGGATAGGAAGCATCCGAAAACCGGACTTGATCAAGCTCGTCAGATTGCGGGACGTTTATTGATATTGACGGTAATAAGATGGATACGATAAAGTGAAATAGAAAGTTGTCATTCAGAATTTCTAAAAGTTTGTAAGGGCAAGATGCTTAGTCAGAAAATACAAAAGTATATTAAAGATCATTCTTTCTGTTATATGAATTTATAGTACGCATGGATAGTATATTGTGAAAAAGTTCACAGATGAGGATGAAATGATGTTTTGGAGGGCATATGTACAAGCTGGAAACTGAAAATTTTTCATTAGAATTGCTGCCTGGAATTTGTCAGGATAGTTTTCCGTATCCCAAGGCGAATCGTCTTCGGGTTAAAGTGTCAAGTAACTTTTTCTGCGGATTCTATTATGGATATTGATGACATTGCTCTATCTGATTTCGCGGTGAATTTGAATGAGCTTTATGAGACTCTGAGCGGATCAGCAAGACTGGAAGAACCATATAGTATGCACTGCTTTTTAGAATTTACGACTGTGACAGGCGGACATATTCGCATTAAAGGCCGAATTCATAATAAAAAGGGTATTGGATACGGACATGAACTGATATTTGAAAATGAAGTAGATCAGACATATCTTAGAGGTTTTGCAAAAACATTGTTTGCCGATTACGGTAAATATGCTGAGTGATTAAAATGGTATGGAAGGCAGAAGCATGAATAAACAGGAGATGGCAGAAGATAATTAATATATTTCAAAATTATGGAGCATAGGATAAAAAAGTCTGACAGATTATGGAACTGTTTTACTTCATTTTCACAAGCGGGATTGATATAATCATCTAAATTCTTTACCCGAAATGGATTGCCGGATTTCAGAGCGGTGGGAGCATGAAAGTTCATCAGTAAAATGGTAGTAGGGAAAATACAAATGAGAAGATATGCATACTTGAAAGAACCGATAAAAACAAACAAGAAAGATTACATATATAAAATCATGCTGTATCAGACGAAAAAAGATGGAGTATATCTGTTTATGTATTGCCAAAAGGATGCCGTTCAATGTTCATTTGACTATTGGTATAAAACGGTTGAAGATGTCTGTGAGGATTGGAATGATCTTGTGAATGAAAAAGGCTGGATTCCTATAGATGATCCGCTGCCTTATTGCCAGCACGATGCTTTTTTACCGATAAGAGTAAAGGGGCGTGATATTGGTGAACCCCAGTGGGGGAAATTGGAAATCCTTGAAAATGGCAAATGGAAAGAATACATTCCTGATCAGTGATGTCCGTAATTATTTCAGATACGGAAATGGTTTAATTTGACAGCAAAAAACAGCTGTGATGTTACTACTCGTAAGATTCGCAGAAAATTGATTTTCACTAAATGTATGATAAAATGAGGATCAGGAATACATTTTATTATTTTATATTGCATTTTAGCAGAAGAGTGAAGGAGGTAATTGTATGAACAGGACGCTGAGAATGTGGATGATCTGGGTTATGGCAGCTGCTGCGCCTTTCTTTATTTTTCCGTCAGAAGCCGCTGTTTGGGACGGTCCCCGGTCTCATCCTGCCGCTCAAAAGGTGGAGGATGCTTATGTGTATATAAAATATGTGGATATTCACGGACGCGATATTTACGCGACACAGACAATCAAGGGCATATCCGGTGATTATGCCAATGGAAATGATTATATCCGCAATATCACAACGTATCGTTTTGTGCGGACGGAACCGGGACGAGTCCAATTTGACGCAAAACGCAGGGGAACGATTAAAATCGTTTATGAAAAGGAGCAAAAAGGCGCAAGGTAATAAAATGGATGGGAGGCCGCTCTTCGGAGCGGTTTTCTCTTGTGAAAAGGAGGGTACAGGAAATATTTCTTTTATCTGCAGTCGGCACACTGATTGATAAAAATCAATATTGACTGTCTATATAAAAACTTCTATAATGATACATAAGCATTAACAGGTCTGTGGTTGAAAGTCGATGCCAGTCGCAGGCAAAGCGATCCACGTAAGGTGTTTAAAAGAATACTGAGCATGGTGCGGCTTAGAAGTAAGTCCTGCCGAGGAAATCGAGAGGGTTAGTAGTGAGAGGCAAGTGCCGGGTAGCGAACGCTCCAGCAGGCGGGTGTGGGGTCAAAAACCAGGTCAGCTGTTTGTGCTTTCCAATTGAATGTAAAGGCGATGAGCAAAAGAAGTATTCTTACTTCATGTCTGAAGAGAGGGCGGGGCGATGGGAGCCGTCTGTCATGAGTTTGAGGAAATGCATTTGTGAGCTGGAGAGGGGAAGGAATCGGATTCTTGTATCTTCTTCCGTGAATGTGCGTTAATGTATGGACGGCTTTTCAGCCGGCAGAGTGGAATTGCGGGCCACCGTCTCTGTGAGGCGGCGGTCTTTTGATTGTATGAGTGAATGAGATTTGGAGGAATGAAGATGGAAGAAATCAAGGTGTATAATACGCTGACAGGAGAGAAAACGGTATTCCGGCCGTTGGTGCCGGGGGAAGTCAAGATTTATGTCTGCGGCGTCACACCGTATAATCACCCCCATATCGGGAATGCCCGCCCGGCGGTGACCTGGGATGTGATCTGCCGCTATCTGAAGCATATCGGCTATAAAGTAGAGTTTGTGCAGAATTTTACTGATGTAGATGATAAGATTATCAATAAGGCAAATGCCGAGGGGTCTGACTGGAAAACGATTTCCGACAGGTATATTGATGCTTATTTCCAAGTGATGGATGCCATGCATGTGCGGCGGGCGGATGTGTATCCCCGTGTGTCTGACCATATGCAGGATATCATTGACATGGTGCAGGGGTTGATTGATAAGGGCCATGCCTATGTACTGGGAAATGATGTTTATTATGATATTTCTACTTTTGAGCATTACGGGGCGTTATCCGGACGTAAGATTGATGACATGCTGGCAGGCGCACGTATCGAGGTCAATGAGGGAAAACGCAATCCCGGCGATTTTGCTCTCTGGAAGGGGGCCAAACCGGGTGAACCGTTTTGGGAAAGTCCCTGGGGAAAGGGACGTCCCGGCTGGCACATTGAATGCTCCGCCATGTCTGTCCATTATCTGGGAAAGACTTTTGATTTCCATGGCGGCGGCAGCGATCTGATTTTCCCGCATCATGAAAATGAAATCGCCCAGTCGGAAGGATGCACGGGGTGCAAGTTTGTCAATTACTGGCTGCATAACGGATTTATTACGATTAACTCGGAAAAGATGAGCAAGTCCTTGAATAATTTCTTCCTGGCGAAGGACGTGCTGGAAGAATATTCCGGCGATGCGCTCCGTTATTTCCTGCTGTCTGTCCAGTACAGAAATCCGCTGGATTATTCCCGTGACCGTCTGGACGAAGCGGAGAAGAATATGGAACGTCTGTCAGGGGTTATCGGACGGCTGAAAGAATTAGCGGCTAAAGAAGGTGCTGAAAAAACAGACGCCTCCCGTTCTCTTGAGAAAGCGGCGGAAGAGTCGCTGAAGGCCTTTCATGAAGCGATGGATGATGATTTCAATACAGGACTTGCCACCGGCGCCATGTTTGACCTGGCGAAAGCAATCAATATTTACAGGACTGCGGTAGACGGCGGCCTTAGTGTGGATCATGAAGCGGTAGAAAAGGCGCGTACCGCTTTGAAAACGATTATGGACATCTTGGGAATTCTTGAAGAGGTATGGGAAAAGACGGATTCTCCGGATGACAAATCTTATAATGATCTGATGGATGTTATTCTGGCAGTCCGCCAGACGGCGAGAAAAGAAAAAATGTACAAAATTGCCGATGAAATCCGTGACAGGCTGGATGCCGCAGGTATCGTAATCGAAGATACGCCGACCGGCGCAAGGTGGAAGAGACGTGGAGTTTAAAAGGGTTCTTTTTCTGAAAAAGCAAATGGCGCAAAAACTGGGGAGAGGATTCCCTGAATTGGGTGAACAGGATATTTTTGCCATGGATGCGCTGACACTGGCGTATATCGGTGATGTATGCTGGTCCTTTTTTGTCAGAAAAGCGCTGATCGATACAGGGATTTACAATGTGCAGATATTAAACAGCCTGGCATCGGAGATGGTGTCCGCCCGTCAGCAGAGCCGTATCCTTTTTGAGATAAAAGAATTACTTTCCGACAGAGAATTAAAGGTTTGCAAAAGGGCAAGGAATACCCATTCTACAGTGCCGAAAAGTGCTACCGTAGAGGAATACAGGGAGTCTACGGCATTTGAAGGGCTCCTGGGGTATCTCTATCTGTCACGGCAGAAAGAAAGGCTTGATTTCCTTATGGGGCGCGGGCTTTCTTATTTGGCAAGGGAGTTTCACGATGAATAACAGAAGGGTTTCCCTTGATAAAAAGGAACGGAAAAGTGATCCGCATGAGAAAAGGCGGACCGGAATAAAATCAATGCACGGGGAAAGAGGATTTCTTTCTACAGGCAAGCAAAAGGAAGGAGAAACCTGTTTTATCGGTGGCCGGAACAGCGTACTGGAATCTCTGCGTGCAGGACAGGTAAAAAAAGTTTTCATAAAACCGGGGAAAAAAGATGGCCGCCTTTTAGCGCTGGCGGAAGAAGCGGAACGTCTCGGTGTCGCTGCTATCGAAACGGAGGAAAGGACGCTTGACCATTTGACGGAAGGTGTCCGTCATCAAGGGGTGGCTGCGTCTTTGAAGCCTTATGTATATGCTGATTTGGAAGAGGTGCTTTCGTCTTGTGGAAGAAAGGATCCCCTGCTTATTCTTCTTGATGGTGTGGAAGATGTGAGAAATATAGGTGCGATTGTCCGCACAGCGGAATGTGCGGGTGCGGCGGCGGTACTGCTTCCCAAGCATAGAAGTTCACCGGTGACGGCGGCCGCTATGAAGACGGCGGCAGGTGCTTTTGCTTATCTTCCGGTCTGTCAGATTGGAAATATCCGGCAGACACTGGAAAAACTGAAAGAACGTTTTTCTGTGATGATCCGGCGCAGTGCCTTAAATCTTAATTTCCAGGCTGGAATTGCCAGAGGGGATGAAAGTGTAACAACCACCTCTCTGTTAAGACGGGTCCGGATCGCTGTTACAGAAGCGGAAAAGCAGGAGATCGGTGTCCTTTCCTGGAATGAGGTAAAGGATCCGGGAGCACAGCCGAAAACATTTGGAAAGATCGTTTCCATGGGATATATGGAACAGATCAGTCTGGCTTCCCTGGCATTAAATCTGTTAGACCGCTGTCCGTCTATTGATGCAGGTCTGGATCTGCTTTCCCGCCGCTTAAAAGCACGTTATGGAATGGAAAATATGCTGATCACCAGTTTTCATTATGATTTCCTTTCCAGCGAGCTGGAATACCAGTGGAAGCATCTTCATGGCCTCATGGGAAAACGGGGCGTTG
>OLIW01001481.1_pt1 | contig 20856 bp, 15 predicted proteins | sample 1601321 | NCBI WGS metagenome assembly OLIW01 (sample SAMEA2452114, study PRJEB22498) | human gut metagenome
TGACGCCCTGAACTTAGCCAAAACGGCCGACCGGATACAGATTACGTATTAACAACCCAAGAGCTTGGCCGTATGATTAAGGAAGCAGGAATTAACTTCAACGCGCTTGAACCGGAGGGAAATGATTCACCGTTTGGAGAATATTCAGGAGCCGGAACTATTTTCGGTGCGTCAGGCGGTGTTGCAGAAGCCGCGGTTAGAACAGCATATGAATTTGCTACAGGTGAACAGCTTAAAGATGTTGATATTAAACCATTACGCGGTACCTCAAACCGTTCACGCGACATAGAACTTGATTTAAAAGGTACAAAACTTGTTGTTCGCGTTGTTTCAACATTAGTTGAGGCTGAAAAATCATTAAAAGAAATTAAAGAAGGTAAAGCCCCATTCCAGCTTCTTGAAGTTATGGCATGCCCCGGAGGCTGCATAAACGGAGGCGGTCAGCCCAGAAGCTGCGATGATTCTAAAATTAAAGGTGAGCGTGCTCAAGGACTATACAAAGAAGACAGCGAGCTTCCTCTGCGTAAATCTCATATGAACCCGTCAATTCAAAAGCTTTATCAAGAGTATTTAGAACATCCGAATTCTCATAAAGCTCACGAATTACTACACACAGTCTATAACGACAAGTTTACAGGTTCATACAAAGACATTTAATACAAAAAAAAAGGTCTCCAATTGGAGACCTTTTTTTTTAATATAAACGAATTGCTTATTTTACAGCTTTTATAACAGCGTCAGTGATATCTTCACCGCCATAAAGCACTACACCTTTAGCTAAAACAACTTTGAATCCGCCAGCTTTTGCTTGAGCTTCTACAGTTTTTGAAATAGTATCGTCAATATTTTTTAATTTTGCAGCGTAATCTTTATCCATTTTTTCTTTTTTAGCTGTTAATTCTTTATTATATTTTTCTTCTAAGCTTTTTTTAGTTTTTTCATCTTTTGCAGCTGCAACATCTTTTCTGGCTTTTTCTACAAAAGTAACAATTTCTTGGGCTTTAGCTTGCTGTTCTTTTTTCATATTCGCAACCTGGGTTGATGCAGAGACGACTTTTGAAATGTCTACTACACCAATTTTACAATTGCAAGCCGTATCAGAAAACGCAATATTGTTAACTGACATACCGATAACAAAAGCAAATGCTCCTACTGTCAAAAATTTCATTCTGTTGTTCATAAATATCTCCTTTTCTCCTGAATAATACTACTTCGTTTATATGAAATTTATTATAATACATAATATAAAAATGTGAATTTTGTTTAACTTCCTTTACAAACTGTCTTTGGACATATATAATAATAACAGGTGAATACAAAAATATCTTCAAATATAAATTTTTGTAAATTTATCGCAAAAAAAATTTATGACTTGTTTTATTTAAATTATAAACAAAAATTACAAATATTAAAAAAGGTGAATAATGAAAAAGACGAATAGTAAAATGAATGTATTGAAGGCAATTCTCGGAATCTCAGCATTATGTGTAATTGCTATTCCTGCATCTGTTACCCCGGCAAACGCCTATGAAGGAGCCTTGCCCGTCTCCATCAACCAAATTATGATGGAATCAGGCGCTGGCGGGTCTATGAAACACGATACTGATATGCTTCGGTACAAAAGAAACGAAAAAGAAATTAAAGAAGATTATAACATTTATGAAAATAAAAGAAATTTCACCGGAAATGAAGGACAAGTCATAAAAGATTACAACTCAGACAGCTCGTTTATGCAAGGTCAAATTGAAGATATTGATACTCAAGGAGTTTACATAAACTCTGTTGAAGTTGCTCCATCGTCTATTCTGTCTAAAGATGAAGTTAACAATGTAGTTAAACAATTAGTAGGTAAAAATGTCTTCATAAGCGATATTCAAAAAGCTATTGATGAAATTAATAATTTGTATGCCCAAAAAGGTTTCGTAACAGCAAAAGCATTTTTGCCGGAACAAACAGTCCAAAACGGCCACATATACATTGAATTAGTTGAAAGTAAGATTGGTAATATTACTGTTCAGGAAAACCGATGGACTAAATCAAAATATATTACAGACAGATTACCTCAAAAACAAGGCCAACTATTTGATATTGTAGAATTAGAAAAAGATATTCTCGACTTCAACAGATATAACGAAGGCGTAAGATTATCAGCAAACTTAAAAGCCGGCGAAGAAAATGGGACAACAGATATTGAAATCACAGCAGATGAAAAACTTCCGTTCCACTTAGTTGGTATAATGGATAATGCCGGACGTTATCAAACCGGTCGTCTTAGAGGCGGTGCAATGATTTATGCTGACAGTTTGTTCGGCGTCAGAGACCGCTTATCAATCGGTTCTTACTTTGCCGGCGGAGCAATAAGCCCGTTCGCAGACTACAATATCCCGGTAAACAAAAAAGACGGTCGTGTTGGATTTATGTATTCATCAACCTTTGCTAAAATTAAATACGGCCCTTATGAACCGCTTGATTTGAAAAGCAAATCATATATCTATTCATTGTATTATTCACAACCGTTAGTAAGAAAACCGGGCTTTGAATTAAAAAGCTATGCTGCATTGAATTATAAACGTGCAAGAACATCTTTATTTGATGATATGATAGGTCTTGGCTTAGATGAAATTACATCAGCAGACGTTGCGTTAAACATGAGAAAAGATACTAAATACGGTATTTGGTACTTAAACCAAGGTGTATCATATGCTGTACCGATTTTCGACAGCGAATCAAGCTATGTTAAAATTGCCGGCGGAGCAGTCAGACTACACGACTTCTCTCACGGTATTATCGGTCAATTAAGAACAAATTATCAAGTTATACCAAACAACAAACATATCCCATACCTTGATCAGTTCCAAACAGGTGGTTTGGCGACAGTTAGAGGTTACCAAGAAGGTATCTTGATGGGTAAAAACGGATACTTTGCAAGCGGCGAATTAATGTTTCCTATTTTGCCACGCGAAATCAAAGGACACGCATTCCTTGGACGATATGTTAAAGGTGCAGTATTTGCAGACCATGCAGGCGTATTCCCGACTGCAAGCGAAGATTATTATGATGGAAGTTACTTCTTAGCCTCAATCGGTATGGGCTTAAGAGTACAGCTTCCGGGTGATTTAAGCGCCAGATTGTACTGGGGCTATCCATTAATCAACAACAGATACGAAACTGATAGAAAATACGGACGTTTCCACTTTGAATTGACAATGGAACCAAACTTTGACGCATTGCTTAGAAATAGAAGCACAGTTGCAAAAACAACTTATCCAGCTCAAAAACACGTAGAAGCTGATTATGTCAATAACTACGATGACATCCGCCACTACGATTACTTCAACGATGGAGGCGGAGGAGCCCTCTAATAGTACTTGAAATAAAACTTTTATGGAGTAACTTTAAATATGAAGTTACTCCATATTTATTTAAGAGGGAAAAATGACTAAAGGGATATTTATAACAGCAACGGGCACTGACGTTGGAAAAACATATGTAGCAGGGTTAATTGTCAAAAAAATGCGTGAATCAGGCTTCAACTGCGGTTACTATAAACCTGCACTCAGCGGCGCTGAAGAAGTAAACGGTAAAATCATTCCAGGAGATTGTGCATACGTCTTAAAGCGTGCCGGAATGGTGGCAGAACCTATTGATTTTGTATCTTATATATTTAAACCCGCAGTATCACCGCATCTTGCCGCAGAAATGGAAAACAATCCAATACATTTAAATAAAATTCAAGAAGATTTCAACAGGATAAAAGCCCAATTTGATTATATAGTAGTCGAAGGCGCAGGCGGCATTCTGTGCCCGTTTAACCTTGGGGAAGAAAAGGTTATGCTTCCTGACGTTATAAAAGCGCTTGGACTAGATATAATTATAATTGCAGACGCAGGGCTCGGTACAATAAACGCCACCGTTTTGACTGCTGAATACGCCCGAATGAACGGAATTGAAGTTAAAGGCATTATTCTAAACAATTACAACGAAACGGATATTATGGAAAAAGACAATAAAGTTCAAATTGAAAATCTCAGCGGTTACAAGGTAATAGCAGAGGTAAAACAGGATGAAGATGATTTGAAAATAGACAAAGACAGGCTTGTTTCTTTGTTTAAGGAGGTTTAAAATTGCAAACAACAGATAACTGGGTTGAAAAAGATTTAAAATATATTTGGCACCCTTGCTCGCAGATGAAAGACTACGAGACACTAAAACCAATAGTAATTGAAAAAGGCAAAGGAATATACATTTACGATACTAACGGAAACCGCTATGTGGATGTAATAAGCAGTTGGTGGTGCAACCTGTTGGGGCATTGCCACCCGAAAATTAATGCGGCGGTAAAAAAACAAATCGATGAGTTAGAACATGTTATCTTCGCCAATTTTTCCCATAAACCGGCAATTACTCTTTGCGAAAAACTGTCTGAGGTTTTGCCGGATGGGCTTTGCAAATTCAATTTTTCAGACAACGGCTCTTCTTCTATTGAATGCGCAATGAAAATGAGTTTTCAGTACCATTATCAGAGCGGAAATCCACAAAAGAAACGTTTTATGGCATTAACAGGCGCCTACCATGGTGAAACAATCGGAGCTTTATCAATAGGCGGAGTTGATTTGTATTCACAGATTTATAAACCTGTTCTTCTTGATGTAATCCGTATAGACGGACCTGACTGCTACAGATGTCCATATGGTATGAAGTGCGAGAACTGTAATGCTGAATGCTTTGAAAAAGCTGAAAAAGCATTTGCTCAATATGGCAATGAAACTTGTGCAATGGTTGTAGAGCCGCTTTTGCAAGGTTCAGCGGGCATGAAGATTTATCCGCCTGTATATTTAAAAAAGCTCAGACAAATTTGCGACAGATATAATGTTCACTTAATAGCAGACGAAATCGCCACGGGATACGGACGTACAGGTAAAATGTTTGCCTGCAACCACGCTGGAATTTCTCCAGACATAATGTGCCTTTCAAAAGGCTTGACGGGCGGTTACATGCCAATGGCGCTCGCGGTTACATCTCAGAAAATTTATGATGCTTTTTACGCAGACTACAACGAAGGCAAAGCCTTTATGCACAGCCACACCTACAGCGGAAACCCTTTAGCATGTTCTACTGCAATAGCAGTTCTAGATATATTAAAAGAAGAAAATATTATAAAAAAAGCGAATGAAAATGCAATTTACTTTAATAAAATTATAAAAGAAAAATTTTCTTCACACAAAAACGTTGGCGACATACGTTCAATAGGGTTAATCAATGCAATAGAGCTTGTAAAAAACAAAAGCACAAAAGAGGCTTTTGATCCAAAATTGAGAACAGGTTATCAAATTTACAAAAAAGCATTGAAAAAAGGTGTTTTACTGCGTCCTCTGGGGGATGTGATATATTTCAATCCGCCTTTAATCATTGAGCCGAAAGACATGGATTTTGTAACAGATATAGCCGCCGAATGTATGTCAGAAATTCTTGCATAACACCTCTGCCGACAGGCCATCTTTCGTCCGACGCGAAAGATGGCAAACCCGGGAGGTGAGAATATTTATCAAGAAAGGAGCATACTAAGTCTTGCGTTAAATTAATTAACGTAAATCATACACTTTTAGAAACCGGAAAACATCTGTTTGGCGATGAAAAAATTAAAGAAACTTTTTTACCACACACATCGTCTGTAAAAATATGAAGGTTTAAAGTTTATCCTTCTGTAGTTAATTCTTCCCAAATGCTTGGGACTACGATTAACGCAGTATAAACGATAAAACCGAATAGAATTAAGTTAATAGCTTCCATATAACTCTCCTATAGTTACATACGGCTGCGGGACCACGCAACCTTTTACAATAATATTATACCCAGCATGGTTAGAAAATTAACATAATTTTACAAAATTAATTTAAAAGTTTTTGTATAATAAGAGGATAGAGGAATTATGAAAAAGAAATTAAACGAATTATTTAAAAATCTTTGCTGTTCTGTATGTAAAGAAGGCTTCAGCGAGGATTCAATCACCATTAAACGTGATGAAAAAGGGCTTCTTGTTACACATTTAACATGCCAGAAATGCGGCAAACAGTTTGGAGTGGCATTTATCGGATTTTCAGATATAGAAGTCAAAGATAACAATAAATTAGCGCTCGACGTTGCCGAAGGCCCGGAGCCGATTAGTTATGACGACGTAATTGATGCTCACAGATTTATCCAAAATCTTGACGAGAATTGGGCAAATTATATTAATAAAAGTTAAAACTTTGGCAAAAAAAATATTCTCAGCATTTTAAGATTTCATAAGGAAATTTATGCTGATGAATATTGGACAAAAAAATACCGCCGTATCTTTTCAAGCAAATCCGCTTACAAGAGTTATACTGAATAACTGCAAAAAGGAGATTACTCTTTACAAATTAAACCAAAATGATGTTCCGTTTGCTAACAAACTTTTAAAGGAGTTGAATGTTGCAAGGTTCTACCCACGAGAAAAAGATAAACGAAGTTTACAAATATGGAACAACATAATTAATTCAGCACTTAAAAGAATTTGCTCTGAAAATGTAATTCTAGCGGTTTACAATAAAAAACCTTGCGGAGTCATTGCTTTTACGGATACCCCTAAAATAAAAACAGTTATAACACGCTTTGCCTCTTTGCCGATTGCAAAAAATAAAAAAGCGCCGCATGCAGGAAAAGCCCTTTTGCATAACGTCTTTCAACACGATATAGAATACGGGATTAAGAATATCAGCCTCGTTCCATCAACATGCACTCCCGGCGGAAAATCTTGCATTGATTTTTATCAAAAAGCCGGCTTCACAACAAGCAAGAATAAATGTAGAATTGAACACGCTGATTTAAATGAATACTGCAAAAATTTGGAACAGTTTTTTAAAGTAGAAAAATTAGATAGCAAACAAGAAATCAATCTTAATGATGAATTATCACTTGATTACCTGAAGCCTTCAATTCTGGGAAAAATCACCGGCTCAATAAAAAACTTTTTTGAAACAATAGATGAATTAATTTACCAAAATGCCCACTATCGCCGCTGACATATAGCAAGTCAAAGTCCCGCATATTAAAGCTCTCACGCCCAGACGCGCAAGGTTTTTCCGCTGGTTTGGAGCAAGTTCGCCTATACCGCCCAACTGTATTGCTATTGAACCGAAGTTACCAAAACTACAAAGCGCAACGGCTGCAATAAGATAGCTTTTTGCAGACAATGGCTGAGTTAATGAAGTCAAATCAACGTAAGCAACCATTTCATTTAAAACAAGTTTTGTCCCCATAAGCCCGCCTACTGTTGTTGCTTCACCCATCGGTACACCCATAAGATACGCAAAGATTGAGAAAATTTTTCCAAGAATCATGTTCAATGATAATTGTGATAAATCCATGCCAATTGAGAGCAGGTTGAAATGAAGATAATTTACAATAAAACTTCCAACTCCTCCCAAAACCCAATCAATAAAAGCAACAAGCGCAACAAGCGCTAAAATCATAGCAACAACGTTAATAGCAACTTTCATACCCTCAGACGCCCCTTGCGAAATCGCATCAAAAAGATTTGTGTAAGGGCGTTTTCTTTTACTGAAATGAATTGTAATATTTTCAGAAGTTTCCGGATTTCCGGTCTCCGGGTAAACTATTTTAGAAAGCACAAGAGCGCCCGGAGCCGCCATTACAGAAGCCGCTAAAAGGTATTCAGCCGGCACTCCCAGCCCGATGTAAATAGGCATCGTAGCAGCTGAAATACAAGCCATGCTTCCTGTCATTGATGCCAAAAGTTCAGAACGAGTCAATTTTGCAAGGTAAGGTCTAATCATAATTTGTGCAGCAATCTGACCAACAAAAGCGCTTGCAACATTCGATAATGCCTCAGCGCCGCTTACTGACATTAATTTATTCATAGCCTTGCCTATAACCGGCACTACCCTTTGCATAATTCCATAGTAATAAAGAATATTCACAAGTATCATCATGAAAATTAACGAGCAGATTAATTGCAGAGCAAAAACGTGAGAACCGGTACCGAAAACATTCTCCATAACTCCGCCATTGCCCATCAATGGCCCAAATACAAATTCACCGCCTGTTTTTGCAAATTCAAGAATTTTTGTGATAAAAAGTCCGGTTTTTAAAAATATCATCTGGCCCAACGGTACTTTGAATATAAACACAGCCAACAAAATTTGTAAGACAAAGCCGGTTATAATGGTTTTATAATTAATAGCCTTACGGTTGTTTGACATCAAAAAGGCTATTAAAAATATAAAAATAATCCCAAAAATCCCAAAAAATCTTTCCATAAATATTCCTTATTAAAGTACAGTAACAATAATACTTTAAAGGCAGAAAAATTTCCTTAATTATTAATAAAAACTTTACTTAATATTTCTTAATAAAAACCAATCAGGCTATTGAAAAAATTCATGTCAGCATTTTAGAATATATGCAGGAGATATATTTTTCTGCATATGATCAAAAATAGTTAGTGATAGAAAAGGGATAAGGTGTAAAATGCGCGTAGATGCAATCAGACCCCAAAATTTTCAGCGGGTAAATTTAAACAGGTACAATTACTCAAAAAGCATAGATACAAATTATGTTACGACACACGATACTGTAGAATTTAAGCCGGCATCGTTCGCTTACATTACTTTCACCGGAAATAACAGAAATCCAAACCAGGTAAGTTCATTAGCTTTTGAAAATAAAGGCACAGGTCTGCCTGAAGATTTTCAAGGAGGCATGGGCGTTGTAACTTACGAAGGCCCTAAAAGCATGATTGAGCATGAAAATATGGATGTAAGAAGTTTCCAACCTTTCCACGAACATAACAACCACAAAGGCGGCTATAAATTCTTATATACTAAAAACATAGAATTGGTTGACGGTAAACTTCCTGAACAAATAGAAGCAAAATGGTTTTTAAGCGCAGCGCCGGGACAATCAATAGAAGATTTTGCAAAATCTAACAACTATGATATCAAAGACTTGCGATTTGTAATCCAAAGTGAGCCGGATGGTAAAACCGCTGACAGTTTATCAAAATATTGCCTTCTGGATAAAACCGGCGTCAAAGGGCATGTTGAAAGAATGTCTAATAACAAAATAGGCGAAACTGAAAAAATTTATTATGAACTCTTTGAAATCGCAAAAGATAATCCAAGCTATAACGTTATAAAAGACAAACCAAACTATTTTATGTATACAAAAGAGCTTGCAAAAACACCAAAACCTTATACATATGGCCCCGACGGCTGGGGCGGAATTGAGGCAGAGATAATCAACTCTGATTTTGTAAGAGCATGCCTTGATGCCGAAAAACAAATGAATACAGAAAAATTGGGCAACTGGAATCCAGGCTCATATTGGGGTCATGACCGCCCTGTTGCAACAATATTAGCCCATATGGCAAACGCTTCTGCTGCTGGAGACGAATATTACAATGGATCAATTGTACACCATACAGCCCATAATACCGGTAAAAATTATCAGGGATCAACCGATAATCCTTTCCAATTTGCAAGATTAATTTTTGGCCCAAAAGACGTTGAAGCTTTAAGAAATCATCCAAGTTACGAATTGCTGGAAAACTTTAACAGCCGCGGCTGGGGAAATTTAACCGACCTGGAAAAGCAATTTGTACGTAAAGCTTTTGCCCCAATGATTGGAGAATTTGTAGACTTCTTTGGAAATTACAATGTTACCAAAATTGCAATCAATGCTAAGAAAATGAATCCGGATAACGCATCCTTCGGAACAGTTTCTCCAAACTTTGATAAAGAAATGAAAAATCCGAACATGGATGTAGCTCCTGGAATAGGAGCTGATATAAGAAATATTGAAACAATCAGCCCTCTTAACGGTTCAACTCCTGCAAGTTTAAATTTAGATAACAATAAAGGCAGCTTTGGGCGCGGCAACAATATTTTAACAGACCACAAAAATGGTTTCCATACTTTTACCTTAGATGAACCGATTGAACAAATTATTAAAAAAAGAGAAAAAAATGCAAAATGGCTTACAGACATAATGAACAAAGCGCTGACAGAAGGCCAAGATACTCTCAACAGAGTATTTTTCAATCCTTTACAGATAGAACAAGGGCGCAGTGTTATCGGAAATCTTTCCAAATATAAAGAAGGCGAAATGCTTTTAATGGGCTGGGGAAGGCCTGATGAACAAAAAGCTTTCACTATTACTCTTGAAGGACTTTTAGACTTTTATCAACGGGACGACGTGCCTATGGAACTTAAATTAAAAGTTAACACATTACTAGGCTGGGGAGATGCTCCTTTTGATAAAGGTTCTCGCGAATGGCACTTAATTGAAAATGCGTATAATAAAATCATCGAATTAGAAGGAGGCGCATTTAAAGGTAAATTGTCTCTTTGTGATGGACGTTTTCCAAATAAACTAGTAGGCTGTGCAACTCATGGAATATTCACCTCACGCCGTGAAATGTGCGGGATTACACCGCTAGAGGCAAAAGCGGCCGGAGTGCCTTCACTCGTAACAGCAACAGGCGGCCCTGTCGACTATATTAACGAAAGCAATGGATGGAAAACTAAAACTGCTCCTGAGATGAACCCTCCGTTTGATGGACTGTCTTGGAACGCTAGCAATGATTTGATTGATGATACAAGACGCGCCAGAGTTGCTAAAGAAGTTTCTGACAAGTTAAAAATAATGGTTGAAGAATATATCAATCACAATGAAAATTACATAAAAAAATGTGCAAAAAACGCGTCTGAATCTTTTGATTGGCATAATAACAATGAGTTCAACGGCGGCAAATCTGCAAACAAAATGTACAAAGAGGATATCTGGAAAATTCCCCAGGGCTGGGAAGCCAGAAACAAAAATCCACTCCAAAAACTTGTTGGCAGCATAAAAGAAACATCCGAATCTACTGCCGAATCAATTAACAAAGCAGTTCAAGAAGCCTTAACTGCAATTACTACAGCAACAAACAAAGGCATAGAAACGCTTCAGCAAACCGGCACTCAGGTAATTGAAACCATAAAAACTACCAGCAAATCAGCGGCAGAAGAAAGTTCAAAAGCAATAAGCGAAGCTTCTGAAAAAATATTACAAGAGATTAAAGAAAATATTCCTAAAACACCAGGTGCTGCTGAAACTCCAATTACAAACACTGTACAGGAAGAAGGTCAAAAGATAGTAAAAGAAGCCTCTAAAACAAAATGGGGCAAAATAATAGGTTTCGGCGGCGGAGCAGTAGCACTTCTCGGTGCCGGCGGATATTATTTATACAATAAAAAGCAAGCTTCTGAACACGGCATTAACAAAACAGCATAACGTAAAAGGGTGTAAAAAACACCCTTTTTTACTTTATGTATGCTATAATTTTTATACAGGTGATTAGATGAAAAAAATTATAGTATTATTTATAATATTAATTTTTGGTTCATATTGTGCTGCTGAAACAAGTACAGAGAAAATTACACTAAAAGCCGCTATTGACCTTGCTGTTAAAAATAATATTGATTACGCAGCCAATAAGCTTGATATAAATATTGCGAAAAACAGCATTAAAACAGCAAACAGTCTGCAAAATCCTGATTTTAATGTGTTTTATAATTTTGGGAAAGCAGGAGAAGGCAACCCTCAACAGATAGGGATTTCTGAAACAATTGAGATTGCAAAGCGAAGCGCAAGAAAAAAACTCGCAAAGGCAAATCTTGAATTAGCCAAAGAAAATACAGCTTACTTTGAATTTGATTTAAAGATGGATGTTAGAGAAGCTTATGTTAACCTTGTTGCCGCAAAATCTATTTTAAACAGCCTTAAACAACAGCAAAAACTACTTGAAGAGCTTTTATCTATATCAAAGAAAAGAGTTGCAGCAGGTGCAGCGCCTGAAATGGATGTTTTACAAGCAGAAATAGCTCTTAATCAAATGATTACACAGGTAAACACCGCTCAAGTTAATGTAAAAAGCGCAGTCTTTGAATTCAACAAAGTCATTAATCCAAAAGATAGAACGAATGTCTCTTTCGATACAGCAGATGAATTATTTAATGAAACCGAAAATTTTACAGAATTATTAACCCCAGCCCCGCAAAACGCACTGCCCGCGTTTGATTCTATTGCACAAAACTGCCTTCAAAACAGATTTGATATAAAAATAGCAAAACAGAAAATTGATGTCGCTAAAAAAAATCTTACAGTCATAGCAAGACAGCGGATTCCTGATTTAGCGGTACTTGGAGGATACGGATATCAAAGTTCGGGGATGAGTGATGACGGCAAGTTCCAAAGCGGCGCTTATGCAGGTGCAAGCCTGGTTAACATACCAATTTTCTACAATTACAGCCCGGAAATCAAAAATGCAAAGCTTGAAATTGAAAAAGCACAGCTTAATTACAATTCCACTCAATACAAGGCTTTAAACGATCTCAACAATGCTTATGAAAAATTTGTTACAGCAAAAACAAACTTAAATTATTATAATGAAAAACTTTTAAAAAATTCAGAAGAAATGATAAGGATTTCAAAACGGAGTTATGAAGTAGGAAAGTCAAATCTCACAACACTTATTGTTATGGAGCAGTCATACAAATCAATAATTGTCGGCTACACATATGCTCTTAAAGAATATTATAATTGCTGGATTGATTTTCTGAGAGAAGTTAACGCGGAGGAGTTTAACATAGATAATGAAGCTGTTTAATAATTTGATTAAACTTGCAATAAAAAAGAAATTTATAACAGCAACAATTGCATTAATACTTTTGCTGATAGGGGGATATTGTCTTAAAAACCTTGATATTGAAGCGTATCCGGATTTCACAAATCCTATGGTGCAAGTTATAACTCAAATGCCAGGTAAATCCGCCGAAGAAGTCGAAAGACTCGCAACTATTCCTTTGGAAAAAAATTTAAATGGTATTCCTAATGAAAAAAAGTTATATTCAAGTTCATTATTCGGACTTTCTGTTATAAAAGTTGTATTTGCTGACGGACTTCCGTCCTCGTTAATAAGGCAGCAAGTCTTGGAAAGAATTTATCAAACTGATTTGCCTGATGGTGTAAAACCCGTTTTAGGGCCGGATGCTTCAGCTATTGGCGAGATTTACCGTTACACGCTGGAATCTGATTATTATAATCCAATGACTTTGAAGGCCATCGAAGACTGGCAGCTTGAAAAAGCTTTTAAGCAAGTCAAGGGAATTATCGAAGTAAACAGCTTTGGCGGGCCGGTTAAAACTTACAAAGTAATTCTAAATCATGAAAAAATTCGTTTTTATAATATTGATGTCGGAGAAATTTTTGATGCAATAAAAGCGTCAAATTCCACAGGCGGCGGACATTACATTTCAAATAATGACCAAGCGTACATTGTAAGAGGACTAGGATTATATTCAAACATTGAAAGCATTGAAAACACCGTAATAACATCAAGAAACGGTATTCCAATACGGGTAAAAGATGTTGGTATAGTAACAATTGAACCTGCTGTTCGTATCGGTCAAGTAGGTAAAAATCTCGATAATGACGCAATTGAAGGCATTGTCCTTATGAGAAAAGGAGAAAATCCAACAAAAACCATTAAAAATTTGCAGAAAAGACTTCCTGAAATAAAAGCTCAGCTTCCTAAAGGTATTAAGCTTGTTCCTTTTTATCAGCGAAGCGAATTGATAGATAACACTATGCATACAATTTCTCATAATGTTATATGCGGAATTGTTTTTGTAATTATTGTACTTTTTGCTTTCATTTTGGATTTGAGAATAACACTTATTGCGTCATTAGTAATTCCGCTTGCATTAAGTTTTGCCTTTATGCTTTTTAGAATATTTAATATTCCTGCAAATCTTCTGAGCATGGGAGCTGTAGACTTTGGTATTATTGTTGATGGGGCCGTTATATTAATGGAAAATATTTTCCGATGTCTTACAGATTACAAAGGCACACTCTCTCAAAACAAAAAAGAAGCATTAATATACAAAGCTGTTAAAGAAGTAGGCAGTGTAATTGTATTTTCAACAATAATAATTCTATGCTGTTTCCTGCCGATTTTTGCATTTGACGGAGTTGCTGGAAAACTATTCCACCCGCTTGCTTTCACAATGGGATTTTCACTAATCGGTGCTGTAATCGCGTCATTATTTTTCCTGCCTGCAATTTCAGCAATTTATGTTCCTAATAAGAAGATTACAGAGAAGTACAACAAAACGCTCGAAAAAATTACAATCTTATATGAAAAGACATTAAATAAAGTTTTTAATGCCCAAAAAAAATTTCTAACTTTTACTGCGGCTTTATTTCTAACAGCGATTGCTTTATTTTGCTTTATTGGCTCTGAGTTTCTGCCCAATTTGGACGAAGGCAACATCTGGCTTCGCGTAACTGTTTTGCCGCGAAGCACAACAATTGCACACTCTGTTGATGTTGCGAGAAAAATAAGAGAAGTACTTTTAGAATATCCGGAAGTAAAAAATGTAATCTCTCATATAGGTTCGGCAGACGACGGCACAGACCCTAATCTTTTAAGCAACATAGAAAATATGGTTGACTTAAAACTTGCTAAAGATTGGCGCTTTAAATGGCATAAAAATAAACAAAAACTAATTGAAGATATGTCTTATAAATTATCAGAAATCCCCGGGATTACTACCTATTTCACCCAATACATCCAAGACAATGTAGAAGAAGCGGTTTCCGGTTCTAAGGGTCAAGTTGTTTTGAAAATCTACGGGCCTGATTTATATGAGCTGCAAAACCTCCAAGATAAAGCCATAGCACTTTTATCAAATGTGCGCGGTGTTGTTGATTTATCTTATGACCAAATTATAGGCCAGCCGCAGTATCAGATTAAGATTGACAGAGTAAAAGCAGCCCGCTACGGCCTCAGAAGCGATGACATTCAAAAAGTTGTAGAAATCGCTATTGGCGGAAAAAATGCAACCCAAGTTCTTGAAAATGAAAAGCGCTTCGATGTATTTTTAAGACTTGAACAAAAAGACAGAGACTCTCTAAGAAAAGTTCAAAATGTTATCGTAAAAACACCCGAAGGCATATCTGTACCATTAAGCAACGTTACAGATATCACAACAGACAACGGCGCTATGATTATAACAAGAAGTGAAAACTCCCGCGTTGCAATAGTAAGGTTTAATATTAGAGGCCGAGATTTAGGCTCTACTGTAAAAGATGCCCAAAAAGAGCTTTCTCAAAAATTAGAAATTGATAATGAGTATTATATCAAATGGGCAGGACAATCAGAAAGCCAAAAAAGTGCCAATTCACGTCTTGCAATAATTCTTCCGGTTACATTACTGCTGATAGCTCTAATCCTTCATTTAAATTACAAAAATAAAAAAGACGTTCTAATTGCAATGTCGCCTATCATAGTAACTCTTAGCGGTTGTATCCTTTCGCTTTTCATAACAAGAACATATTTTTCAATATCAGCAGGCGTAGGTTTCATTGCTGCAATTGGCGTATCTATACAAAACGGCGTAATTATGCTTTCCTCAATTATTCGCCAGCAAAAATTCTGCGACAATTACAAAATCGCAATTATAAAAGGAGCTGTACAAAAATTACGTCCTGTATTAACAGCATCTTGCGTTGCTATACTCGGCTTGCTACCAGCAGCACTTTCAAACGGGATAGGAGCTCAAAGCCAAAAACCTTTTGCAATAACAATAATCGGAGGGCTTCTATTCGGAACAGCCTTTACAATATTTTTAATTCCGTTATTATATAAAATTACAGAGGAATATAATCATGAAAATTATTAAAATTTTTGTAATATGTGCATTAACAGTCATATTATCGGGCTGTTGCTCTAAAAAAGATAACACGTCTTTAGTAAAGCAACTTACATTAACAGACGCACAAGAAAAAAATGCGGGCATAGAAACATCTCCTCTTTCACTGATGGATATAGAACTGCAAATAACAATTCCTGCTCAATTTAAAGCAAGAAATCAATCTATAGAAAGAATTTACTCACCAATTGACGGAAAAATTACAGAAGTTTTTGTTGAACCGGGTGCTGCGTTGAAAATAGGCCAGCCCATTGTTAAAATAAAATCCGATGAAATAAGTCAAATACAGTTAGAATTCCTGGAAAAAATTCTTGAAATTGATGCGAAAGTAAATGAATTAAAAGCGCAATACGAGCTTTCCCGGCAAAATTTTATCAGAGAAAAGACATTATATAACGAAAAAATTTCCTCACGAGCAGAATACGAAACCGCAAATGCGCAGATGAAAAAAGATAAAGCAAATCTTGATGCCTTATACTTGAAACGCGCCTCCCTTATAAACGTCTACAAACAAAGGCTTGCAGTATATGGAGGAAGCATTGACGGGGTTTTACGAACAAAACAAATCTCGCCGTATGTAACATTAAGAGCAAACAAAAACGGTGTTTTACTTGAAAGAAAAGTAAATCCAGGTGAAATAGTAGAAAAGAACAGAGAATTATTTAATCTAGCAGATCTATCAACCATATGGCTTGTCGGATACGCATTTGAAAAGGATTCTCAGAACCTGCACCTGGGCGAAGCTGTTACAGGAACGCTTGAAGAGGAATCTGGAACTATAAATGGTGTTCTTTCGTATGTTTCACCGATTTTGGACAGTACAACAAAAACATTAGAAGTCCGTGCAGATATTCCAAATAAAGATTTTAAAATAAAGCCGAACATGTATGCTGAAATGTTTGTAAATACCGGGATTGTACATGTTTTGGCAATTCCGAGTGATGCAGTTGAAAAATATGGAGACTATTACTTTGCCTATGTAAAAACAGCCCCCAATACATACGAAGAACGCAAAGTTGAAATAGGTAGAAAGAATGACAATTACACAGAGATTATATCCGGCATAAATGCAGGCGAAAACGTAGTAATAAAAGGATCATTCGAACTTTTAGGCGAAAGCATTAAAAAACAAGAAGCAGAATAAAATCAAACCAGTGGGACTATAATAAGGGCATAAAAAAATGCGCTTGGCGCGATTCGAACGCGCGACCTATCCCTTAAAAGGGGAGTGCTCTACCTGCTGAGCTACAAGCGCAAAACTTTTATTCAATTGTCATTGCGTGTTCCCAGCAGGTAGAGCCTATTTGAATTACGTTCGGCAAGCCTCTCTGGGCTGCTGAGCTTCAAGCGCAACTGTCTAATTGCTATTCATTTCGTCAGTAATTTTATGTTAGCAAAAACAATTTTTAATGTCAACAGGTTAATTAAATATTTTTTCTTATATTCAAAAGCCGCCTTATACAACATAATTGTATAGGACGGCTCCAATTTATCATTATTGATTTACTGTAAATCAATATATTTTTTTGCACAATCAAACATGGCATTTACTAAAGCGGCATTTGCATAGATATTCATTCCATTTGTCTCTAACACTTGTTTCATACGCTTTTCCCACATGTCATATAATTCATCTTTATCTATATCCAAAACTTGTGCAATCATGCTTAATTCTTTGTAGTCTATTGGTATAGGAATTGCACCCCGCAAAATATCAACTATCTCCAGCCGTTTTTTTCTTGGAAATGATTTCAAAAAATTCACGACACTCATTTCTTTTTCATTCATAACTTTTTTCAAAAATTCGACTGTATCGTCTATCAAGATAGGTTCTTGCGGAATTTTATATTCTTCAAAATCTTCGGGCTCTATTTCCATTACCGTTGCAATGCGTTCTAACGTCGTTGAACGGGTTGAAAATGGAATTGTATCATCAATAAGGTTATATACATAAGAAAGGGTTACACCTATCATTTCAGCAAAGTCTTTTTTGTGGATACCGTTTTTATCTAAAAATTTAGCAACTTTTTCTGAGCTTTTTTCTTGGATTATAGGCTTGTTTTTTGCACTCATCATTTTATCCTCACTTAATTTTAATTCATTATCACATTAAGTTTTTTTTATCTTTTTGTTAAGCGCAGATATGGTAAATCAAAACGGTAATATTTATTTGCGTTAAAATAAGAAATATAAAAGGTGAAAAGAAATGAAACTTATTACAGGATTAGGAAATATTGGGGATAAATATTTATTTACGCGGCATAATGCAGGCTTCATGGTTGTCGACAAGATTGCCATAAATAAGAACATAACATTTAAAGAAGATAAAAAGTTAAAATGTCTTATGTGCAAATACAGAGCTAATGGCGAAGATATCCTCTTGATAAAGCCGACAACATATATGAATCTTTCCGGCGAAGCGCTTATTGCCGTCATGAATTATTACAAAATTGAGGTTAAGGATGTATTAATAATATACGATGACATTTCTTTGGAATTGGGGCGACTGCGCTTTAGAAAAAACGGTTCTGACGGCGGGCATAACGGCATTAAATCTATCATCAAACACCTTGGAGGCAAGGATTTTAACAGATTAAAAATCGGCATAGGCCCCCAGCCGCCAATACCATCAGAAGCGTTTGTCCTTCAAAACTTTTCAAAAGATCAGCTTGATGAGCTTAAAACCGTCTTAAACAAAGCTATTGAAGCTGTAGAATTCTACATATCTAACAACCTCGAACAGGCCCAAAACAAGTTTAACAACTAACCTGCTTAACCTGAATAAGCTATACGCGAGATTTTGTTTAGGTTATAATAATTTCAATAGAATTATCAAGGAGTCAAAAATGAGTATACAGACAGCAGAACAGTTTGAAGAAAACGAACAATACGATGAAGCTTACACTGAATACAAGAAATTGTATGAACATAAACCTAATGATTTACAGATTTTAGAACGCCTCGGACACCTTGCAATGATGCTGAATAAAGGAGATGAAGCTGCTGAGTATTACTCTAAAATTCTTGAACAAGACGCAACTAACACAATGGCTTATGAGCAATTGATGGACATTTATCAATTTAAAGACAAGTATAAATATTACATCTATCGCGGGAATCTTCATTCTGTAGAACACCAGCTTGAGCATGCCATAAATGATTTTAAAAAAGCACTTGTAAATGCCGAAGATGATAAAGAAATTCAAACTACAAGATTTGTTTTGGCAAGCTTGTACACTCAAACTGGTTCTAATATGAAAGCCATTGACGAATATTTAAAACTTTTGGATTACGAGGGCATTCCGGATGAAACCTATCTGAACCTTGCAAACCTTTATTTAAAAGAAAATGCACTATCAAGTGCTGTAAATGTACTTGAAAGAGCATTTAATAAAGGTATAGACTCAAACAATATCAGAGAAAGTCTGGCTAACTTATATATTAAAAATAATGAATGCCAAAAAGCACTAGACACTACAAACGATGAATTAACAAAAGCAAAATGCCTTCTGGAGCTTAACCAGCCTGAAGAAGCTTTTAAAATATTAGAAGAAAATAAACTTAAACACAAAACTAACTCTCGTTTTTATTCTCTTTTGGCTCAATATTATTTTGTAACCGAGGATTACGATAAGGCGCTTGAGAATGTAAACGAGTTTGATAAATATGAAAAAAACTCGCCACTAACGTATCAAATGCGCGCACTGATTTACGAAAATAAAAAAGACGAATACAACGCCCATTTAAACTGGGGCAAATATAATTTAATCCGTAAAAACACAGATATCGCAATTAACGAATATTTGATTGCTCATCAGATTAAAGATGATGATGTAAATTTATTAACAACTCTTGCGGTTTTGCTGGAGGAAAACGGCGACAAAAACCATTCAATAGAGTTCTATGAAAAAATTGCAAGCCTTGAGCCGAATAACATTAAAGCTTTGGAAAAACTGGCTGATTTCAGAAACAGCATAGGCGATTACGGTATGGAATGCGATTACCTTGAAAAATGGTATGAAGCTGACAAAAGAAATTACGCTCTCATAAAACGTTTGGCAGAAGCTTACGCAAGAGCAAAAAACAAACCTTCTGCTGTCGAATTTTACAAAAAATACCTTCAAGTTGCACCGAATTCTGAGGATTACGACAAGGTTAAGAAGGCACTGAATAAAATCGAAAACAGCGACATGGTTGAAGATGAGGGGTTTCTTGAAAAGATTATCCGATTTTTCAGTAAAAGTTAAAGCTTTATAGGATAATCGTCAGCGATTTCCCAGCCATCGTTCATAATAAGCGCGCCGCAAGTGTAGGTGGTAATACATCTATTTTTTAAACATTCTCTGTCGCCTTCAGGGCATTCAGCAGTGTAAAATTGCAGTTTACCATCCGGTTTAACACGTGCATTAAAAGTGTCTTTGCCGAATACATTAGGTTTCTTTTTACCATTTATATCAATATATATAACAAAGTCTGTCAAAACATTATAAGTATTGGAATCCCAAAATAGAAAATACGTAGCACCATTAGCCATTTCAATAATATAACGGGTATCATTTTCAGATGCCATATTGTAAGTCGGAGTATTTCCGTTTGCCAATTTATACCCTTTATTAAACCCGGCATCTTTCAATGAAGAAATTCCATAATTTTTTACATTTTTTAAATACGGAACAAAGTATTTATCGCCCAAAATCTTAGCATATTTATTCTTCGTTGCCACAGTAGTATCATTATTCCCTGCTACAGAAGAAAAATCCCAATTTTTTCTATCCCCGTATTCAGCCTGCGCCATTGTGAAAGCTTGCGAGATTATGCTGTAATTTTGTTTCAATTGTGTAGCAATTACTTTTTTATTATGGTTACTTATCAAAGCCGGCAAGGTCATTGCTGCAACGATACCTATTATGCCAAGTGTTATCAAAACTTCTGCTAATGTAAATCCTCTTTTCATAGAAACCTCATGCTTGTTTAATATATTATTCATTATATCAATATTTTTCACTTTATGCAAGAGGTATTTATTTTTGTATCTTAGAGGGCTAAACGCGCGAGCCCC
>OLIW01001489.1_pt1 | contig 20806 bp, 23 predicted proteins | sample 1601321 | NCBI WGS metagenome assembly OLIW01 (sample SAMEA2452114, study PRJEB22498) | human gut metagenome
GGTACCGGAAACCACTGCTCTATCCACTGAGCTACAGGCGCGTATCTTGAAAATCAATCTTTTGAAACCTTTGTAAATACTGAAAAGCATTGATTTTACTGGCTTTAAAGCCACTTTGCAAGAGATATTCAGTTGTAAAACTTGATACCTAGTCGTGTTAGTTTATACCCTTTTCACCCTATTAAATTTAATTCATAAGGGGGAAATAAGGGGGGAATATTTCATTTTCCGCATTGATAAGGGGGAAATAATTATTGCTTCATCCTTATCCTTATGCTATAATTTACTTAACACATAATTCATATTATCATAATTTTGGAAAAAAGTAAAGTTTTTTATTTTGTAAGTAAAATTAGTGTAATTTTGTACAACGGAGGGATGTATATGGCAAGAAGGGAAAAAGGTTCAGGATCATGGGATACTGTAACAAAGAATGACATTACATACTATAGGTACCGTAAGAAATATAATGGTATGACAAGCCGGAAAGAATTTGTAGGAAGGACAAAAGCTGATGTAAAACGCAAGATACAAGAATTTGAAGCTAAGAGTATGAGGGTTAACCAAAAAGATTATCGTAAGATGACTCTTGGGGAATGTATAGATAATATCCTGCAGACGTTGGAGCCAACTTTCAAGACAAATAACTATGCTACTCTTCAGTCTACAAATCGCTGCTATATTAAAACTAATCCGATTGCTGATGTACAGATGGCTGCTATAGACAAGATTGTTATTCAAACATACTATACAAATATGTCGAAGAAATATTCTGAGAGCACTGTTAAAAAGACACGAACTCTTTTCAATATTGTTTTCGATTATCTTGTATCCTGTAACATCATCACAGAGAATCCTGCAAAAGGGATTAAGATGCCGCATAAGTCAAAATATGCAGTACAGAAGAAAGAGCACTCTTTCTTATCTTTAGAAGAAGCTGAGAAGTTTTATAAGACGGCTCTTATGAAAGCAGATTCTGCTTTGCCAGGCGTAAAGACAGGTGATTACATCTATGGACGTAATGCTAGGTTCTGTCTGTTAGTTCTTTATACTGGTATGCGTATAGGAGAAGCTTATGCTCTCACATGGAAAGATATAGATTTTAAGAATAATACCATTAACATAGATAAGACAATGGAGCGTATCAAAGTAGATAGCAAATATCAGTGGCTCATAGATACACCAAAGCGTCCTAAGTCAATCAGAGTCATTCCTCTGGCAAATCGTGCAAAGGAACAGTTGCTCTGGCTTAAAACTGTGTCTCCTGGACTGGAAGCATCCGGAGATGACCATATATTCGTAACTAAGAACAATATTCCACCATCACAGTCAACTCTTACCAGGACGCTTAAAGCAATCCTCAAGAGAGCTGATATTGAATCTGACGGTTTCGGCTTACATGATCTCAGACATTCATTTGGGTCCATGCTGCTGCAGAAAGGATGGGAACAGAACCAACCTGTAGATATCAAGGTAATATCAGAGATACTTGGACATGAAGATGTTTCCACAACTTATAACATATATATGCATATCATGAATAAACATAAATCAGAAGTCATAAATTTACTTGATTAAAAATAAGGGAGTTATATCATTTCGATATAGCTCCCATTTTTTTACTATAAAAATATTGTTTTACGTATATTATCAGATATCCATTTAAGATACTTTTCTTTAGGAATCCTGTATGTATTTCCTATTTTTATTTTAGGAAAAGAACTTAATTGAATATAGCTACAAAGAATCTCCATTTCTTTAACAACGTCTCCTTTACACATCTCTAATAAGACACCAAGGAACCAATAGACAGAGTAAAATTCTTGAAGATCTTGCAGGTGAATTTTTGCCTGAAATATATAGCAATATATATTTAAGAACATATTTAATTGCAAGGGCAGCTTAAAACTTTACACCACAATAATTAGGAAACTAGATTATGAAGGTTTAAAAACGTAAAGATATATGGCTTGTTTGCAGCGAAGTACCCTAACGTATCCCGTAGATCATACGGTACCTGAGTCGAGGGTAAACGTTCAACGACTAGATTCTTGTCGAGCTATAGACGAGAGAATAAAGGTGGAAATCCTGAATATCTATAGCAATAATCGTAGGGCGCAATCGCAAAATGGCGTGGGTGAGAACCCCTTAAATCGAAAAGGTATGAGTCCCTCCGGGATTTAAAACATAGTCTATGCTTATATGAAAATATAAGATGTTATTTTGTATATAGAGGCATTTTTATGAAAATAGATAAAGAATATGCAACTCAGTTAATGGACGAAGTTAAATGGTTATCAAACCATGGAATAAAGTACACTTTCGTAAAAGTAACTGAAGAAAAAATTACAATATATAAATACAAGAAAACGTCAGAGCTATTTAATAGTCTGGCGCTTTTTTATAGTCAAAAATAGAGAGGAAAATATAGAGTGAAGAAATTAACTGAAGAAAAAATTCAACAAATGATTGATTTATACAATGATGGAAATAATTTTACAGAAATAGGAAAGATAATTGGTTTGTCTTCCGATACTGTAAGCAAATACTTAAAAGATAGAGTTAAGAAACGTGTTGGATTATTAGACCGTTATACTGAAGAACAACTACAAGATATTTGTAAAATCTATAAGGATAATGGAATTTCTAAAGTTCAAGAAAAATATCCAGAATTAACTAAAAATCAGGTATATAGAATTGCCAGTAACCGCAAAGAAAGAAAAGAGAATTATTTTTGGTCCGAACAAGATGTTAAAATATTAAAAGAAAATTACGGCAAACCTTTAAAAGAAATTCAAAAAATGTTGACAGATACTCATACAGTTAGAAGCATTGGTACAAAGGCTATTAAGTTAAATTTAACTCAAAGTAGAGAATGGACGGATAAAGAAATAGACATTTTTAAAAGATATTACTCTTCTGTTCCTTATGATGAATTTAAAAAACTACTGCCAAACCGTACATATAATTCAATTGTTAATATGGGACGGAAATTAGGAATTAAATCATATAATTACTTACAAGAAAAGTATAGTGATGATCAAAAACAGTTTATTATTGATAACTATAAAACAATGACTGATATTGAATTATCTGAGGCATTGGATAAACCTTTATCTGGTATACAAGAACAAAGAAGGAAATTAGGAATATATTATTTGAACAAAGATTATTCTGGATATGATAATTTAAGTAAATTCTTTCGTGGTCATATACAAGATTGGAAGAATGCCTCAATGAAAGTATGCAATTATCAATGTATATTAACTGGTAGTAAAGATTTTATAATCCATCATAAATATGGTTTTAATAAAATACTACAAGAAGCCTTTGAAAAAATGGATGAACAGAATTTGTTAAAATCTACTAATCTATCTGATTATTCTTTTGAAGAGTTATCTTCTATGCTTGATATATTTCAATGCATCCATAATAAATATCCGTTAGGTGTATGCATAAGAAAAGATATACATGATCTTTTTCATCAGTTGTATGGCTCCGGTGGCAATACAGAAGAACAATGGGAATCTTTTATTGCTAAGTATAGTAATAAATTAACAGCATAAATAAATACAAAATAACATAGACAATGGTTGCGACATTGTCTAAATATTACAGAAAAATCGTGCGAATGCATTAGCATCCCTCTTGAATAATAAAGATATGCTTGAGGATGTGTATGACCAAGCAACAAACAACTATCAAGGTTCAGCTCAGAACGAGCTTAATACATACCTTGATTCTATCGAAGCAAAAACAACTAAGATCAAAGAATCTTGGTCACAGTTATGGCAATCAGAAGGTAGTACTAATACTTTTAAAGGATTACTTGATATTGGCAACGGCGCTGTAGGGCTCTTAAATGGTTTGGGACTTAATAAATCCTTAGCCGGAGTTGGCGGTATGCTTGTTAGCCATGCTATGAACTGGGGTGGGACAAATTATCAGTTGGTCCTTTAGAAAACGCCCCATGTAACCTGGTGGTGACACGGAACGATCTCATATGAGAAAGGGGTTACTAAGCAAACAACCGAAACTGTCTTTATTCGAAGGAATAGAGAAATGCTTTTAATTTAGCATTCAGGGTGAACCGAAGTATATACTACTCCCCTATTACAGCAATGTAATAGGTATAGTAACAACGTATATATATGGGTGATCTGCAGCGAAGCTTCTCTCTGAGAAGAACGTTCATCGACTATAATGGGAACTTGGTCTCTGGATCAAGAGGGAATAGTCAGGACTGTTAGGCAGCTTACGCCGAATAAATTAAAGGGTAAATACATCTTACTCTCGTAAGCAATCTTACCTTATGTGCAAAGGTGATGTAAGCACAAAAGCAAGAAATTACTCTCCTGCTTCTTTATGTTTAATATAATACGTACAATCTTCGTTTTCAAAGTACGGACATTCCTCTTCCTTGCACTCTTTATAAAGAGGACATTCTAATATTTCCATAATCTTTAAACCTCCATAGTATAGTTTTATTGACTGTCTAAAAGAAATTATTGATTAATTTTCAGAATATAACCTTTAGTGATTTAAAAAACATTGATCTAACTCTAATAATATTTTTTCCAAATCATCTATATTGATAATAAGAGAAAATTTTCCTTTATGGTCTTCTCTAATATCTTCATCTTCAAATTGTATAGCTTTTATTTCAGTACTTGCGTTATGAGTTAATGGATGAATCATTAAACGATCATGACAAACAGCATTCCTTAAATGTTTGATTACATTTCTTTCACAATTATTTTCTTTATAAGTGTTTTTATAATTCTCATTATACGTCTTATTAGTGAGTCTTTTTAATGTAGGCACATTTTGAAAATTATTTTTTCTATTAGATAGATAATTAAAATATTTCTCTTTTGGAAAAACAAGTAATCCCAAAAAAGAGTTAATTAATTGAGTGACCTCATAACATTTTTGATATTCAAATTCATTAGCAGACATAACCTTTTTCAAATAAGAAATCTTTGCTTCTTTATTATGACCAGCTAATTTTTGAATCATAAAATAATTCATTTGTGTCCTACATATGAACTCTTTAACATAATCATCATCTTTAAAGTTACTCATAAACTATCACCATGTATATCCGCATGCATTGCACTTAAAGCTCTTGTTAATCTTCTTACTGAACAATCCCAACATCCCTACTGATACCATACGTTCTCCTGTAGAGATTTTACGGATATTGGTGGAGCCACAGGTTGGACATTTAGGCCCAGTAGAGAATTTCTGAGCATTCTGTTTGGCATACCATCTGTCTGTTATCTTGTTTCGTTGTTCTACTCCTTCAGGGGATTCCCAGTATTTTCTTTCTGCAGTGGCTGCTTTGGTAACATCAGAGTCTAGCTTGCCATAGAAATATTTCTCTCGGAGCATTTCATCAGATTCTTCTATGCTAGGATAATCGCCATTATGGTTTTTTTTATACTCTTCTATTACTTCTGCATAAGCTTTAGAAAAGTTTATTGTTGTACCTATAAGATTACCCTTTAAACAACTTGAACATAAATCACCTATAGTATTTGAACAACTCACTGCTCCACATTTATTACAAAATAAAAGTTCACTCATAATTTTCACCTTTTATATAGTTTTTAAGATGAACTATATTATATCACAGTATCTGGTTTTTGAAAAGAACGATCAAGGTGGAATTTTACCAGAAACACGTTGGAGTAGAAGAACAAGATTGTACAACGAAGGTCGTGCGGAGGCTTTATCAAATTGGAAAGAATATGATAATGACACAAGAGCATTGACCCAGCTTAATAATGCACTTCAGAATAATGGTCAAACTATTACCGATAACGCAGAAAGACAGAAAATTGCTGATAAAACTCTAAAAAATGCCAGTGAAAGAGCGAAAGAATATGGTAACCAAATTGTAGCGAATACGAAAACTCTTAGTGACTTTAAGAAAGAGAATGAAGTAGAGGACCCCAATAAGCAAGTAAAACCTAAATTTACTGATGGATTAAAAAGTTTTGCTTCTTCTGCACTTTCATCAATTGGTAATGCTGTTGTTTCTGCCGGTACAGCAATGATTGCACAGCAATTAATCTCATGGGGACTTCAAGGTATTGATGCTATTGTTCATTGGAATGATAACATTATTGCTAAAGGAAAAGAAGCAAAAGAATCCATTCAATCCCAAACTAAAGCCTATGAGGATCAGAAAGCTTCTCTTGGAGAACTTACTTCCAAATACACAGAATTGTCCAAAGGTGTAAAAATATCCGGTAATTCTATTAAAAATATTAGTCTTACAGATGATGAATATAAGGATTTCTTAGATACAAGCAATCAAATTGCTGCTGCCGCTCCTAGTCTCACACGTTCATGGGATTCTCAGGGTAATGCTATTCTTAATGCAGGAACTAATGCTGAGGATTTAAACACTCAGGTCAATGATTATCTAAAGCTACAGAGGAATCTTACTTATTATGATACAAAGAAAAATATTAGTGATCAGTATAAAGGGTATGAGACTGCTTTAGGAGAGAATAAAGGCAAACAAGACGAATACAAAAATGCATATGATGCAGCTAAATATAAAGTTGATTCTGTACAAAAATTTTCCGACATGCTTAAAAAGCATACAAAAGGAGAAGATAAGTAAGGAAGGAGGAAGTTATGTATACACTAAAAATTACAGATGAAAATACTGTTGTAACAACAGTCAAAGAATCAATTGTGGAAAGAAGTAACTATGTAGATAAGATTCAGATTGTGACAAGCAAACTATACAGAGAACAGATTGATATGACTGATACTACTGTTTATATGAAATATAAGCTTCCGATATCAAATAAAATCAAAATGACACAGCTGATTCCGAATGATCTTGCATATGAACAGAATTATATCCAGTATTTAATTCCCGTTGATGCCGGACTTACTGCTGAAGCTGGTGATATTGAAGTATCTTTCACATTTTTAAAACTGATTGCAAATGAAGACAAATCTTACACTTCTTATATTCGCAAGACCACATCAGGTGTTATCCATATCACTCCACTTGTACAATTTGATAAATATGAACCTTCAGAAATGTTTACTGAAATTGATCAGAGACTTCTTGTTATGGAAGGAATGATTAAAGATTTAGATGCTCAGAACAAAGCTGCTTATGAAGGTATGGTAAAAGATATTCGTCTGGATACAGATGGAAGAAAGATTACGCTGACAGACAGAAACGGTGATGACACCGGAGATGGTATCGTTGTAAAAAATCTTTCTGCTATGGTAGCCGAAGATATGACAGGTAAAGATCCTGATGGAACACAGGATGGAGTTGTCCATCTTGATCAGGTTGTTGACCTGGATAAATTATTAAAGTAAAGGAGTCATGATATGTCATTTAAAGATTCTAAAATTGCTGCTGCGGCTAATTCGGCAATGACTTTGAGTGCTGAGTTAGCCGTAGACACTGAGGAATATACATTATGTACTGATGGTCGTTATGAAGTATATACCAAATATCAAGACAATGCATATTCAACAGTGGATAACTTAAAAAATATTGCCGTTGATGCTACACAGATTAATATCATGCAGGAAGAAAACAGCCAGTATATGCCATTTAGGATTCCAAGATATTGGGATGGTATGGATCTTATGGATATGCTCATCCAGATAAGGTATGAATCTGTAGCTGAGAAAAAGGGTAAAGTAATTATAGTGGTGGGTATGCAGGTGGTGTATCTGGTACTAGGGGAAATTTTGGATGTGGTTCATATGGATATGGTGGATCTCAAACTGCTTCATATTCATCTTTAAGTGCTATTAATTCACAAGGCACCACAAATTCTTCTTCTAACTGTGCTGCTGGTTTTGGTTTCGGTGGTTTTGGATGTTATTACGCTTCAGGTTACGGTGGAGCCGGTGGCGGAGGATGGTACGGTGGACAAGGTACTTATCCTGATGGTTCTGGAGATGATGATGGCGGTGGCGGAGGTGGATCTGGTTACGTTTATACTTCCTCTTCTGCTTCTAACTATCCTCAAGGCTGTCTCCTAAATTCATCTTACTATCTTTCTGATGCTTCTAATTTATCTGGCAATGAATCTTTCAAATCTCCTTCTGGTGCTACAGAAACTGGTCATTCTGATAATGGCTATTGTAGGATTACCTGTTATGTCAAAAAGAAAACTCTACATTGTAAAATGAACAATGAAATTAAAAAAGCAGCTCCAGTATTTATGAAAATGAACAATAAAATTTATGATGCTGGCGCTAATGCTGTAATGGATTTTGCTTATACAGGAACAGCTCAAGCTATATCACTTCCAAGAGGAAAATATATTATAGAATGCTGGGGCGCTCAAGGCGGTTCATATAGTAGTTATTATGGTGGTGCTGGAGGATATTCTGTCGGAACCATAACTCTAACTAAAAATTCTACGGATTTATATATTTATGTTGGTGGACAACCAGAAGCTACAACTTCAACAGGTGAAACACCTGGTGGATTTAACGGAGGAGGAAAAGGTTGTTCAAGAACTTATAATTATAGTAGTTATGGACAAGGTGGCGGCGGTGCAACCGATGTTCGTATAGGAAAAAATGATCTTTATGCTAGAGTTATTGTCGCTGGTGGCGGCGGAGGTTCATCATCAGAAAATTCGCTTACAACAAAATATGGCGGTGGAACTACTGGTGGTTCTTCTGCTTCTGGATATGGAGCTACACAAACTGCTGCAGGTACAAATGGTTCGTTTGGTCAAGGTGGTTCTGCAACAACTTCTGGAACTAATTATAATTATGGTTCCGGCGGTGGTGGAGGTGGATGGTATGGTGGTGGTGCATGTTCTGATTATAGTGACAGCACTAACTACCGAGGCTATAATGGCGGAGGTTCAGGATATGTTTACACTTCAGCTACTGCTGCTAATTATCCAAGTGGTAATTATGTAAATTCTTCTTACTACCTTACCAATGCGCAAACTATAGCAGGAAATCAATCATTTAAATCACCTGATGGAACAAATGAAACAGGCCATACCGGAAATGGTTTCTGTCGAATCACCCGTAAATCAGGAAAAATATTTGTAAAACAAAACGGTTCATGGATCAAAGTATAACACTTTGGTCCATATTTAAATTACGAGGAGGAATTGTTATGAAACTTATTTTTAAAGACGGACAAGAATTAGTTATTACTCGTGCTAACGATACATATTCATATGAAGGATATAAAGATGGGTTAGGAAATGATATGAACAAAAATATTGTAGCTACTATTTCTATCTTCAATTCTGATAAATCTTTAAACACTATTAAGGATATGATTACTGATGACAATAGAACAGGTTTTAAAATTATTTATGGGAATACCCAGAAAGATTATACTGGAATGAAAATTGAAAGTATTTCAGAAGAAATCTCCAATGAAAGAAGTGTTATTAATATCTCATTAGCTACAGATAAAACCATAGCTCCTACTGAGACCACTGGAACAACAACAGAAAAAACTAAAGAAGAAACTAAAGAAAAAACGGAAACAGCTTCTGATAAATAATTAAGAATGAAAGGAATATAAGGATATGAGAAAAATAATCGTAAAGGTTGATAAAGAAAAAGCTACAGAGCTTGAAAGAGTTAATTTTGAATTAAACTTCGTAAAAGACATTGTACAGAGAGTTATTGAATCACATCCAAGCGATTTAGAACTCATCAATGGAGATACTTATATATGTGTTATGCATAAAGCTCGTGCTCTTGGAAGAGTTCCTGCTTCTACTGGTGTTATTGGATGGCAATACTCTAGTAAGGCAACCATTCCTGGTATTCCAACAAAAACCGATCGAAGTGTATTCTATAAAGACTATTCTAAATCTTCTACTACTTCTACAGACTCTCCCAAACCAACAACTACACAAGGAAGTGATACTATGAATAAAGATAAAGCTATTGATGCTCTTATTGCTTGCGCTGAAAATGAGGTTGGATATTTAGAGAAGAAATCTAATTCTCAGCTTGATGATAAAACTGCAAATGCAGGTTACAATAACTACACTAAATACTGGAGAGACGTATATCCTCAGTATCAGGCACAGGCTTGGTGTGCAGCGTTTGTGAGTTGGTGCATGATGAAAACATTCGGTCTTGATGTAGCTAAAAAACTCCTTAAACATTGGCCTTATGTATACTGTCCTACTCTTGGAAATCTCTTCACAAAGTATGCAAATCCACAGCGAGGAGACATTGTAATCTTCTATCGTAATGGTACATTTGCTCATACTGGATTAGTAACAAAAGTCGAAGGAGATAAATTTTATACTATTGAAGGTAACACTTTAGGAGGCTCTTCTATTGTTCCAAATGGTGGTGGAGTTTATGCTAAGAGTTATTATAATTCAAATCTCCCTGGGACAAAGTTTTGTCGTCCAGACTATTCTATTGTCACATCCATCTTAACTTCTAACACCTCTTCTACATCATCTCCTGCACCTGTACAGCCATCTTATACTGCATGGGTAGGTTCTTGTACAGCTAATGGAACAGATGTATTCTCAGGCGCTACAGGAGCTTCTAAGTTAAGTACATATCCTAAACTTAATGCAGGTAATCTTGTGGATATCATCGGTGAATCTGGTACAAGATATCAGGTTCGTATCGCTGCAAAATATATAGGGTATGTAGAAAAATCTAACATTAAAAATCCTAATACTCCTGCTGCAACAACTACAAAAAAATATCCATTTGTAGGAAAAGTAACTGCAAGTAAATTGAATGTTCGCAAAAAACCCGGTACTGAACATTCGTTACTTCCAGAGTATCCGATGTTAAATAAAGACAATCTTATTAATGTCCTCGGAGTTACAAAAGATACTAAAGGTGACAGATGGTACAAAGTATCAATCACTAAAAAAGAATATGTTGGCTATGTATCAGCCAAATATATCATTAAGGCATAAGGAGGTACGTCATGGGTATTGAACAGATACAGAAAATCCATGAGTTTGGTGAGATCAATGTGATCATATCTTTACTTCTTTGTGCAATGCTTGTTATAGCTTTAAAAGCTGGATGGGAGAAACTTCTTGATGTTCTTGGTCTCGAAACAAAAGCATCTCTACAGAAGAAAGCTTTAGAGAAGAAGTTGTCTGATATGGAACAGAAAATTGCTGATTTTGAGCAGTCTCAGCATAATTATCATGATCAGTCCATTAATATCAGAGATGATCTGAGAACAAATCAAAATACTCTGAGCACACAGCTTACTGATCTTACAACTTTGATGCAGAACTTTATAACTAATCAAGATGAGTGTACTGTAGCATCATTTAGAAGTTCTCTCTGGAGAATGCATAGAGACTTTATGGCACAAGGATATATCACACCGGATGGATTAAAGACATTCCTAGAGATGGGAAAGCTTTATGAAAAGGCTGGTGGAAATGATATTTATCATGAGAAATTACTTCCAGATATTGAATCTCTGGAAGTCAGATATACAAAAGACAATGTACTATAATTTATGGGTAGTCAAGCATTATACTTGGCTACCCATTTTTTTACTTTGATTCTTTATCAAGCATATTCCGAACGTCTTCTACAGAAAGTCCTTTTTCTCGAAGTAATTTGGCAAGATCTTTCATAGACTGTTCTTCTTTTACGGCTGCTTCTTTCTTCTCTGCTGCAACAAGATCTTTAGAAAGATTCTTTTTCTGCACTCTCAAGCCTTTGATATCTTCTGTAAGCTTAGTAATTTGTTCTTCTATAGATGTAATTTGTGCCTTAATTTCTTCTGATGTAAGCTCTACTTTTCTTACTCTTGCCATTTTTTAACTACCTCTTTTCGATTTAATAAGGGTGAAATAAGGGTGAAGTTTTTAAGAAGTGCTTGTTTTATAAGGCTCTAAGTCGGTTGTTCATGGGTACCGGAAACCACTGCTCTATCCACTGAGCTACAGGCGCGTATCTTGAAAATCTGATTTTCAAAGGATTTATATAATTTATTTAATACAAGGTCTATATTATCATAATTACCGAAAAAAGTAAAGTTTTTTATTTTGTTACAAAAGATGCATTATTTTGTTACAAGTCAAAAATTATGGGCAGTCATGCATTGTGCTGACTGCCCGGTTTTATTTACATTTTCAGATCGTCGAATTTTAATCGGATGATCACCAAAGTGATCGCCATAAGAATGATTCCTGCCGGAAGTGCGATCCATGCTGTCTGTACAAATCCTGCGATAATATAAGTCAGGAAAGATACTGCTGCTGCAACCATTGCATAGGGAAGCTGTGTGCTGACATGATTTACATGTTCACACTGCGCACCTGCTGATGCCATGATGGTTGTATCGGAAATCGGTGAACAGTGATCTCCACATACAGCACCTGCCATACATGCAGAAATAGAGATGATCATCAGTTCATGATTTGTTCCTGAGAATACATTAACAACAATCGGGATCAGAATACCAAAGGTTCCCCATGAAGTACCTGTCGCAAATGCGATAACAGCCCCGATCACAAAGATAATTGCAGGAAGGAAATTCATCAGCCCGCCTGCAGAGCTTTTAACAATTGCAGATACAAATACAGATGCACCAAGGCTGTCTGTCATGGCCTTCAATGTCCAGGCAAAAGTAAGGATCAGGATCGCAGGTACCATTGCCTTGAATCCGTCCGGAATACACGCCATACAGTCTCTGAAATTCATAACACGACGTATCAGATATAAAACAATCGTGATAACCAGTCCGAAGAAGCTTCCAAGCACCAGTCCCACAGATGCATCACTCTGTGAAAATGCAGTTACAAAATCAGTTCCGCTAAAGAAACCACCTGTATAGATCATACCGATTACGCAGCATATTACAAGGCTTACGATCGGGATCAGAAGATCGATCACCTTGCCACGCGGATTACTTTTCTCATCTTCAGCCGCGTTTGCATAAGGACGTGCAGGTGTTGTGTAGATATCGCCTTTTAAAGCATTTGTCTCATGAACACCCATTGTTCCGAATTCTACTTTCATAAGAACCATTGCCACCATCATGAAGATCGTAAGCAGTGCGTAGAAGTTATAGGGAATTGCATGTACAAACAGGGTAATTCCATCCTCTCCTTCTACAAATCCGCTGACTGCCGCAGCCCATGAAGAAATCGGTGCAATGATACATACCGGTGCTGCTGTGGCATCGATCAGGTACGCCAGCTTTGCGCGGGACACATTGTGCTTATCTGTCACAGGACGCATAACGCTTCCTACTGTCAGACAGTTAAAATAATCGTCAATAAAGATCAGTACACCAAGAATGATGGTTGAGAGTTCCGCACCAACTCTGCTTTTAATCCTCTTACTGGCCCAGCGTCCGAATGCTGCGGAACCGCCTGCCCTGTTCATCAGACATACCATGGTTCCCAGAATAACAAGGAAGATCAGGATACCCATATTATAAGAATCTGTCAGAACGCTGATCATTCCGCCTTCAAAAATATGAAGGATTGTTCCTTCGAAATTAAAATTAGAGTAAAACAGTGCACCAACCAGTATTCCTACAAACAGTGAACTGTATACTTCTTTGGTGATCAGTGCCAGTGCAATGGCAACAAGCGGCGGAACCAACGACCAGAATGTGCCGTAAAATTTCGCAGATGCAGCCACCTCTTCCTCTGCTGCAAGTACAGTCAGCGGACTTGCCAGTATCAGCAGCATCAGTGCTGAAAGGCAGAGCGAAAGTCTTTTTATGTTACTTTTCATTTCTTTTCTCCTTCTCTTGTAAGATATATGATATTTCGATCATAGCACGCCTCTTAATTAATGCATTTGAAACAGCTTGACAGAATTTCACGCTCTGATGAGCCGGATCAATATGCATTATTTACGAGGATTACTATAATCAAATCTGTAAATGTAGCAGGATTCCGTCTGTGCGATCAGTTCACAACCACACTCTGTCAGAAAATCATGGTCAACCAGCCCGATCTGTGTTACTACGAAATCTGTCTTTGATTTCTTCAACGCAGCCTGAAACCCTTCTTTATCTTCATAGATATGATAATCGATCACATCCAGCAATGCTTTCTGTCTTTTATAGAAACTGCTGTTCTCATCATAGTTTCCCGCCACTGTACTGCCTGATCTGTAGATACTTGCATTTCTGCTTATTACAGTGGCGATCCCCGCATCATACTGTCGCACAATGCTGTTAAGACTGCCGTCAAAAACAACCCTTGGAAAATCATTCTCCTGGTTCTGGTGGATCACGTCGCAGACTGCACGCAGATCATTGGGCACCTTATAAATATTCTCTGCCATTGCAAAATTGGTCACTACCCCGTCCAGCGGATTTCCCAGGATCACAAAACCTGTCAGCACAGCTGCAGCCATAAGAACTTTTATCCAGGTCTTTCTAAAAGCGGTCACAAGTCTGACTCCATAGTAGGCAACCGCCGGGATCACAGGAAGAATCCAGATAAACCGGTAATATTCATTCTCAAACTTCGCCTTTGCGATAAGATATTTTACAACCAGCGGATTATATACTGTCAGCAGCAGAAATACTGTATAGCCGACAAATATCCCGGACTTTCTTTTTCTCCCCAGGACCAGTGTGCAGATCAGTCCTACAGCAAACAGAAGAGGATACCAGCAGGAACCCCAGTACAGCTTCATACATGCATCAACAAAGCGCAGTCCCAGTTCCTGAATTGTTACACCTGCCATTTTTTTCTCCTTTCTGTATTATGATGCAGCCAGCGTCAGCAGACCGATTCTGCATGCAAAAAATACAGCTGCATATAATGCCGACGGAAGCATACACACTGCACAATATACCAGCCCTGAAAATCTCTTATTCATAACTGCCGCCGGAGCCATTCCCGCTGCGATCACGATAGGAAAGATGATAGCAGAACCGGAAAATGTCAGCGCACTGACCGCTGTGACAAACAATATGATCCAGACATTCCTGCTGTTTTTCTCCTGCAGATACCAGACGGCACACATGAGAACTGCAGGGATGGCAATGTTGGCAAGGATGGCTTTTCCCTCGTAGCTTCTGGTAAAGAAAAAAGTTCCGGAGGAATAAATCGTACCGCAAAACAGCTGTAAAACACAGACAAAGACAAGCATCAGATCTGCTTTCTTCCTGTTTCCGTCAAACAGTCTCTTACCGATCTGATAAATGATCAGATTGGCAGTCACTACATTCATACATGACATTACCTGCTTTGCCTGCACAATGGGATGGATTCCCAGAAGTCTGCACCACACTGCATTATGCATCGGATATGCGGAAAAAACATATCTGGCCTGAAATGCCTTCTGGATCGCTCCGTTAAAGGGATTATATCTGCCAAGAGTATCTGTGTATACAGAAGTACTCACTGTACCTACATAATACGCCGCATCTACTGTTGTATCCTCGTAAAAGATCACAATCAGACACTGCAGCAATACTACGGCACCTGCAAGGATAATCATCACAGAGTGATTTTTCCATATTTCAGAAATGCTTCCAAAAATCCCACTACATGTTTCCGTTTGTCCGGCACGTATTCTCCGTTGTTTTTTTATTGTGCAGATCACAGCTGCGCAGATAACCAGAGACATGATTCCTGCCCATATATAAGCCGCAGCTGTCAGGGATACCCATTTCAGTGTCATCGGTACGATCACCAGTTCAAACACTGCAAAGTAAACCAGATATCCCAGTATGAAAGTCAGGGAACAATCCCCTTTTACTTTCAATATCCGGACCAGAACAATGCCTGCTGCATAAAAAGCTATAAACTCCAGGGCAAAACCTGCACAGGCAAGGCATAATTCTCTCATTCTTCCACCTTTGTCCCTGACCGGATGGATTCGCGGTTTTTCAAAATCTCCATGGCAATCTTCTCAGGAGTCATCGGAAGCTCTGTCAGACGCACACCTGTTGCATTATAAATTGCCTCAGCCAGTGCCGGACATGGAGTATCAATTACAAGCTCACCAATGGATTTGGCACCAAAAGGACCGCTCTTTTCGTAACTGCACTCGAAATCCACGCGGATATTTCCGATATCCTGTCTGGTTGGGATCTTATACTGCATAAAAGAATTGTTGCGGATCTTACCTTTGTCTGTATATTGTACATCTTCCCAGAGAGCCATGCCAATTCCCTGTGCAATACCGCCCTCAGTCTGTACACGTGCAAGATTCGGATTGATCGGTGTACCGCAGTCAACAACCGCCACATAATCCAGAACATCCACACTGCCTGTCTCTGTATCCACCTCTACTTCTGCCATACCTACCATAAACGGCGGCGGCGAGATCGGTGAAGAATGCTGTTTCACAACCTGAAGCTCGATATTGTTAAAGAAAGTGCTCTTTAATGCAATATCTTCCAATGAAACTTTCTTCTGGGCATTTTCAGAACTGATGGCATCCATATCAACACTATAGCCCTCTTCTGCATCTGTCATATGACCTGCTGCATTTCCGTCTGCCCCATCGCTTATCTCAAGTGTCTCATCATAGAATACACAGGAACCGTCAAAATCGACTTTTCTCTCATCTACTTCCATCATCTCTGCGCCAAGCTTACAGATTTTTTTCTTCAGCTCCTCACAGGCCTTCATAACCGCTACACCGGTGGTATAGGTTGTAGCGGAAGCATAGGAACCGGAATCATAAGGAGAAATATCCGTATCCACACTGAATACTACGATGTTATCCATAGGTGTATTCAGACAGTCTGCCGCAATCTGTGCCATAACAGTATCACAGCCTGTTCCCATGTCCGTACATCCAAGTGCCAGTGTATAAGAACCATCTTCATTCAGCTTAATATCTGCGCCGCCTACGTCAACTCCTGCAATAGAGGATCCCTGCATAGCCATGGCAACACCGACTCCGCGGACCTTTCCATTTCCCATATCCCTGCATGGATATTTGGAATCCCAGTCCATCATCTCTTTGGCACGCGCCATACAGCGGTCCATGGAACAGCTCTGTGCATAGGGAACATCCGGATATCCCGGAAGAGGGCCGCCCTCTATAGGCATATTCATTTCTTTTACCTTAACGGGATCCATTCCCATCTTATGTGCCAGCTCATTTACTGCAGATTCCACTGCAAAAATACCCTGGGTTGCACCATAACCACGATAGGCACCTGCAGCCTGCACATTTGTATAGACAACATCAAAAGCAAACCTGTAGGCTTCTGTATGTCTGTAAAGAGCGATTGATTTATGACCGCTGAGTCCTACTGTTGTAGAACTGTGTTCTCCGTATGCCCCAGTGTTGGACAAAGTATAAAGATCAATTGCCTTGATGATACCATTTTCATCTGCACCTGCGCGTACTGTGATCTCCATCTCATGGCGCGGTGAAGAGCAGATCATGGACTCATATCTGGAGAAGATCATCTTGGACGGGCGGCCTGTTTTCCAGGTCACGATCGCCGGATAGATCTCACTGACAGAGGTCTGCTTTGCACCAAAGCCGCCACCGATTCTTGGCTTGATCACACGTACTTTGGAAGCAGGAATGTCCAGTGCCCTTCCAACGATCCTTCGCACATGGAATGGAATCTGTGTTGAGGACAGAACGATCAGTCTGCCGAAATGATCCATATAGCAGGCTGTGCGGAAAGTCTCCATCATAGTCTGCTGGTTTGCTCTTGTATGATAAGTGCGCTCTACAGTATATTTACACTTTGCCAGGACTTCATCTACATTTCCATGTTCTTCCACTGCGGATGCACATAAGTTTCTTTTGTTGTCTCCGCCAAGAGGAATTTTCAGCTTCCAGTCATCCTCCGGATGGACCAGGATCGGATTATCTTTTGCCTTGTGGATATCCAGAACCGGTGTCTCCACGCGGTAATCTACGCGGATTCTCTTCAATGCTTTATCTACCGCCTCTTCTGTCTCACCCGCAACAATGGCAACTGCATCTCCCACAAAACGTACATGACGGTCAAGGATCAATCTGTCATCCGGACTCATCTCCGGTGCAGTCTGGCCGGCAAGGGTAAAACGTTTCTGAGGCACATTTTTATAGGTAAGGATACATGCAATTCCGGCCACCTTCTCGGCAGTACCTGTTTTAATATCTTCCACCCAGGCGTTGGCGTGGGGACTTCTCAGTATCTTCACGATCAGGCAGTCCCTTGGTGCCAGATCATCTGTATAGACAGGCTTTCCGGTTACCAGTGACATTGCATCTGTTTTACGTACAGGTTGATTTACATATTTCATCTTTATGCTTCCTCCTGTGCTTTCTTATATTTCAGGAACTTCAGGATACTCCTTGTCTGGGAAACAAAACCGGAACATCTGCACAGATTTCCCGCAAGATATTCTTTGATCTGCTCCTCTGTGGGATCTTTGATCTCGTTGAGCATCGCAAATACATTCATGATAAATCCCGGATTGCAGAAACCGCACTGTTCCGCACCTTCATTCGCCAGAAAGCTTCCAAACTCCTGCGCTTCTCTCTGCATTCCTTCCAATGTAACGATTTTCTTTCCCTCAATGCGTGCTGCAAGTGTACTGCAGGAAAGCACCGGACGACCGTCCATAAGAACTGTGCAAAGACCACAGTTCGCAGTTTCGCAGCCTCTTTTCACGCTGAAACAGCCCTGTTTTCTTAAGAAATCGATCAGCAGTGTATCCGGGGAGATCTCTGCGTGGCGGTTCACTCCGTTAAGCCAGAAATTAATATTCATTTTTCATCCCTCCTACTGCTTCCCAGGCTCTTCTTGTCAATACTTTTACAAGAAGGGTTCTGTATTCCTTTGATCCTCGCATATTGCCTGCAGTAGGAACGTTCTCTGCCGCATATTCTGCAAAGGCTTCGATCGCCTCTTCCTTCTGCTTTTTTGTCATGTTCCGGAAATTCTTCAGGATCTGCTTCTTATCTTCCACGATCATGGCACGCGCAGGTCTGGCACCTATCACAGTCCTTGCCTCATTTCCGATCACAGAAGCTGCACAGGTCAGCACCGGGAAATCTGTTTTTATGTTTCTCTGACTTAAGTAACAGGTAAGAAGTGGCTCTTTTCGCACGATGATATTTACAAGAATGTCATTGTCCTTCTTCATATTTACAAATTCAGTCAGTGGAATACGGCCTGCATCATATAATTCTACCCATGTATCCATTCCCAGGAACATGGTCAGAACATCTGAGAAACCATATCTTCCATAAATGCTTCCTCCCACAGTGGCACAGTTTCTGAACTGTACGCCTACAATGTGGCAAAGGCTTTCTTTCATAGCTCCATGTGTGTAGGTATTCAGAGCTTCATTTGTCTCCAGGTCATGAAGCGGAGTCATACATCCGATGACAAATTCGTCATCATTCTCCGAAATCGCATCCAGCCCCAGACCGGAAAGATCAATCGCTGTGGATATTGCTCTGTTGCCCATTTTCATCCAGACCATTCCCCCAAGAATACGGGCTGTTTTCTTCTGGTTCAGTTCATAAGCTTCCGCCAGACTGTTTACCTTTACATAGCTTTTGATTTTCAGCATTATGTATCGTATCCCTTTCTTACATACTTTTCATATCTCTTGTAATATTTTGACTCGGATCTGTCGTCAGACAGCCAATTTAATATAATACCATAGCTTAAAGAAAAAATCTATAAATATCCTCTATTTCATAAATAAATTTTTGTTACTGTTCACTCCGTTCTCAGTAACGTAGCCAAAATTCATTCCAGATTGCCTGCGGCAATGGAATTTTGGCTTGTATGTCTCGGCAGTAATCCTGGTCAGGCGGACAATATCATCCGCTTTGCTGCTTGCTGTAAATATTACTCTAATTCTAGCATATGGCAGCCAAAAGTGTCTATTGATAAAACTATCCAAAAAAACACTTTTCAAAATATTATCGGATTAACTGCATCATTTGTTTCATTGCGAATCGTTTTTGTGCACTGTACCTAAATATTTTCGTAATATATTTGGTCTTTTATATATTTTACTGGATTTTTTCGAGTATCAATGTTATAATGTTCACAAATAAAAGACTTATCACTGTTAATTGCAGATAACAGGTACAATTTACGAATATCCGCCTGAATCTATATCGTTCAATAACAGAGATGTCATAAAGGAGGGTTTGATTATGAGTAAACGCGTGATTACAATAAACAGGATGCTCGGCAGTAATGGCCGCCTGATCGGTAAAGCTCTGGCAGAAGAGCTTGGATTTGCTTTTTATGACAAAGAGCTGATCGATATTGCAGCTCAGAAAGAGAATATTCCTTTTGATCTGCTTGCCAAGGTTGATGAGAAACGTGGCAGCCAGTGGCGTTTTCCCATTGACCATGAACTTCAGATGGACAGCGATTTTCACTTTGTTCCCATGAATGATGTGCTTTTTGATCTTCAGCGAAAGATTATTCTGGATGCTGCTGAGAAAGAAGATTGTGTGATCGTTGGCCGATGCGCCAATCACATCCTCGACAATAAATGCCTGAGCGTATTTATCCATGCACCATTTGAGTATCGTGTACAGACTGTCATCGAGCGTACGGGACGGGAAGAAAAAAGTGCACAGAAGCTGGTTAAGAAAGTGGATAAAGAACGGCGTACTTATTATGAGTACTTTACAGATAAGAAATGGAAAGATATTTCCCAGTATCATCTGGCATTTGACAGCAGTAAATTTGAGCAGGATAAAATTATACAGATGATAAAGATGGCATTGTAAAATCAAACAGGGTTCCAGATTCAAAAGTCTTATCATGCAGGTACGAACGACTTTTTGAACCTAGTACATCGTTTCGTAAATAACTATACCAATCGCGTAGGATGCGGATTCGAGT
>OLIW01001491.1_pt1 | contig 20795 bp, 20 predicted proteins | sample 1601321 | NCBI WGS metagenome assembly OLIW01 (sample SAMEA2452114, study PRJEB22498) | human gut metagenome
CCGGCGGTGTGGTTTATTATGCCAACTATCTGAAATATGCCGAACGGGCGCGGACGGAGTTTATCCGCGCGCTCGGTTTCGGGCAGCAGGCTGTTTTGGAAGAAGACCGCTGCGGTTTTATGGTGCGTAGTTTGAATATTGAATATAAAGCGCCGGCGGTTCTTGACGATTTGTTGAGTGTTACCTGCGCGTTGATTGAGATGAAAGGCGCAGGGGCGGAAATGCGGCAGGAAATCCGCCGCGGCGAAACGCTGCTGGCCGTTGTCGGGGTGAAGCTGGCTTATGTGAGCCTGACGAAAAAGCGTCCGGTACGTCTTCCTGCTGCGCTGATTGAAAAGGTGGCAAATTTGTAAAAATGGCGTTGATTTTTCAGTCCCCCGCTATTGTTTTTTGCCGGGGGATTTTTTTTGCCCAAAGCGGTGAAATTAATTGAAAATTTAATATTTTATGTTAAACATAACCCTAATTTGAATAATTTTTTATTGTACCCGGAAGGTGAAGAAAATGGATACACAGACTTTAACCGACGTTACCGCCAATGCAGCCGCGCAAATGTCCATGTGGGACATGGTCTGGGCTTCGGACATGGTTACCAAAGTGGTCATGATCGGCCTGATTGCCGCTTCGATTTGGTCGTGGGCGATTATTATTGAAAAAATCGGGACGCTGCGGCAGGTTAAGCGGATGTCCAAGTCTTTTGAAGAAAAATTCTGGTCCGGCGGGTCTTTGGACCGGCTGTATGATTCTATCGGCAATCATCCGCGCGATCCGATGTCGGCCATGTTTATCTCGGCCATGAAAGAATGGAAGCGTACCAATATCCTCAAGTCAAAAACAGACCGCGGCCTGCGCGGCGTGTCTTTGCAGCAGCGTATTGAAAAGGCCATGGAGGTGTCGATGGACAAGGAGCTGGAAGCTTTGGACACGCGGATGGGCTTTTTGGCGTCAACCGGTTCGGTGGCGCCGCTGGTCGGTTTGTTCGGTACGGTTTGGGGAATTATTAACAGCTTTAACGCCATTGCCGTTACGCAGACAAACTCTTTGTCGGCGATTGCGCCGGGTATTGCCGAAGCTCTGTTTACGACGGCTTTCGGTTTGATTGCCGCTATTCCGGCGGTGGTGGCCTATAACAAAATTTCTTCGGATATTGACCGTTATGCCGGCGGGTTGGAAAACTTTTTGTCCGAGTTCTCCAGCATTTTGTCGCGCGAGATTGATGATACCGCTATCAAAGCCGAAATGGCAGGAGAATAAAGATGGTTTTTATTCCGCAGCAACAGAGGCGTCAACGCCGCTCACAGCGGACATCGCGCCGTAATGCCGACATCAACATGACGAATCTGATGGATGTGATGATGGTGTTGCTGGTAGTCTTTATGGTGGCGGCGCCGCTGATGACTTCCGGCATTGCCGTCAATCTGCCGAAAGTCGGCGGCAAAGCCATGGAAGGCAAGGACACTTCCGTGACGGTCAGCGTTGACAAGGACGGTTATTACTATATCGGTGAGAGCGAAATTCCTCAGGATAAGATTTTGGACAAGCTTAAAGCCATTCGCGGCGAAAATGATGAGCTGACGGTGACAATTTCCGGCGATCAGGCGGCCAATTACGGCCGGGTTATCGGGCTGATGGCTATTCTCAAAGACGCCGGTTATGAAAAGGTCGGGCTGCAAACGCAAAGCAAGCCCCTGTCAAAGAAAAACAAAAAGTAGGCGGAATGAAAAAGTCACTTTATAAATCGCTGGCGTTGCATCTTCTGGTATTTATCATTTTCATGATAGATTTGCCGCTGTTTTGGCATCGCGACGACCCGTTTCGCCAGGTGCCGATTATTGTCGATTTGAATAAAGTGAAAATTTCCGAGATGACCAATCTGCCGCCCAAAGCCAAGCGCGGCAAGGAGGCAAAAGCAGCCAGCACGATTAAGCGCAAGATAGAAGACAATTATACGCAGGACAAGCCGAAAGAAAAGCCGGCGGAGGAGAAAAAGCCGGAATCCAAGCCTGACAAAAAGCAGGAGGTTCAGGCAGTGGACGAGAAACCGGAAGAGCCGAAAGACGATTATCTGGTTGCGCCGCAGCCGAAAAAGCCCAAGGCGCCGGTGAAGAAAAAACAGGAAAAATTTGTGCCGGTACAAAAGCCTAAACCAAAGCCCAAACAGAAGCCCAAGGCTAAGGCGGAAAAAACGCCCGAGCTGGCAAATCCGTTAAAGAGCCTGTTGGCATCGGTTGATGCCTTGGAAAAGAATCTGGGTGAAACCAGTCAGGAAGCCGTAATTGAGGAAGATGCCGAAGTCAACAACATGGGGGTTGAGGGCGGTACGCAAGGTTCGTACTTCAGCGAATTGTCCATCTCCGAGATAGACGCGATTGCCGGACGCTTGCGTGCCTGTTGGAATCTTGACCCCGGGGCTATGGGAGCGCAGAATATGATTGTTGAAATCAGAGCCTATCTGCGGCAGGACGGCAGCGTTGACCAGGTGGATATTCTCGACCAAAGCCGTTATAACTCCGACACTCATTTCCGTTCTGTGGCGGACAGCGCGCGAAGAGCCGTTTATATCTGTGCGCCTTATAAGATATTTGCAGAGAAATATGCCGACAACTATGATATGTGGAAGACGATGTTACTCCGCTTCAATCCGCTGGATGCCACAATTAAGTAGGGGCGTGCAAAAGGGCTGTCATGCTTGTAATTTTATCGCTCGTGTACTGTTTTTGTACAAGCTCAGGAACCTAAGTTCGTTTCGGCTGTTGTCACAACCTCACTTACTAAGGTTTTCTGAGATGTTACAGACAAAAAAGCCATATTAAAGGCTTTTTTGCTTAGCCATTGCTCAAAAATCCCGGCGCAGCACAGCCCTTTATCCCACCCAAGGATGATTGGTTGAAAAATCCTTATATTCTTCCCCTACTCAGGGGGAGAATGAGGAAGAAGAAAAAGAATTCTCCCTCCCTGAGTAGGGAGGGCAGGGGAGGGTATGAGTCAAAAAAGGATTCTATTAAATGTTTGCATCTCAAAATATGCAGGATAAAGCGTCGAGACTTCGTTGTCATCCTACGGAGGCTGAAAAATTTGTATGGCGTAAATTGCGCAGAAGACAGTTGGGATATAAATTTGCACGACAGTTTATCATAGATAACCAATATATTGTCGATTTTATTTGTATGGAAAAGCGGCTAATTATTGAGATTGACGGTGGCCAGCATTGTGATAATGAAAAAGATGTGCGGAGAGATAAGAATTTAACCGCTTTAGGCTATTATGTATTGCGTTTGTGGAACAATGATGTTTTGAATAATTGGGAAGGTTGTTATATTAGGATTATGGAATATTTACAGAGGTAAGTATCGATTTTTATGTTTTGCATAGAAATTTTGATGATTGTTTGGGATTCATACCCCCTCTAACTCCCCCTACTCAGGGGGAGGAAGGGAGAGTGCCCTACCTTAGGGGGGGAATAATTGGATTCTTTATTTTTAAATTATTTCTAAACCGGCACTATCTAGTTCCTCCCCTAAGGTAGGGGAGGTTAGGTGGGGTGTGAATCAAAATAAGAATCCTGATTGTTATGTTCGGATTTAATCCGGACATGACATTCTTTTGCTTGGTTGGGGGCGTTTTTGTTGAGCGTTTTAGACCCTGGAGTCGATAGTTGGCGATTGGCGGCAGCTTTGAAGGAAAGATTAAGAAAAGCGTTTTTATTCTTTGTTTTGCAAGTTGGCGGCTTTGGAGAGAAGGTCAATGGCGCCGCAGACCAAGTCTATAAAATCCTGATTATGAGGCTGGAGTTTGCGTGAAACTTCTTCTATTTTTTTACGCACATGCTTGTCTTTTGACTGTGTTTGGGAGAATTCAAAAAGTTCCGGCAGGTCGACCTCTAACTTTAAAGCGATTTTTCTTAAAGTATCAATTTTAGGTGAAATTTTTCCAAGTTCTATACCTGAGATAGTATTCATTGACATATCCATGTCATAAGCGAGTTCAAGTTGGCTCACACCTTTGATTCTGCGGAGCTCGCGGATGCGGCTTCCCAGTCTTATCGCAAATTCATCTTCAGTCATAGGATTCATATTCCTATTTTATTGTGAAATAATACATACTAAAGAATAGTAATTTTTGTGGTTGACAAAACAAAATTACTACTTTATTATTAATTTAATAGCCGAAAGTATAGTTTATTCATAATTAATTATGAATTCGGCTATAAGAAAAGGGGTCGGTACTCTACACACACATCACACATAATATCACCTTAAGATCCCTTTTCTATTTTTATGTGAAAGGCAGGTATGAATATGAAGAATTTATGTTTAAACTTTGTTCCAACCGTTCTTCTGGCATCATTTCCTTTCAGTTGTCTGGCTGCAAGTGGTGCAGTTCATACTGTTCCAAATCATACTATAGCAGATTTTCATCTTTTTCAGAATACAGATATCCGTATTAGTCATAATGGAGAGGTTTTGGCCTCAGCCGATAGAACCATCGGTTTAGGTTTAGATCCTTTGGCCGTGTCTTTGCGGAAACAGACATTGGGAAATGCCGTGAATTCATTGGTTGGGGATGTGGCTCTTACGGGCCTCACACCCCTCCTAGCCTCCCCTACCTTAGGGGAGGGTAAAATTGGAGTTTTTCCTGCTCAAGGAGAGGATAATAAGCTGAATGTTTTTAAAACAGCGGCGGTGTGTTTTATTACGGATACGGAGAATTGCGGCGGCTATAAATTTGACGGCGGAACGACGCCGGGAGAGGAGTGTTTGCGGGCTGGGTATGTTGACGGCATTTGCCCGGAAGGGTCGCATGCTGAAAGTACTTGTCCGGGGGACAGCAGTTATCATACGCCGTGTGTGTGTAACTCTGACATGACCGCAACCTGTACCTATCCGTATCAGGGAGTTGGCGCGCAATGTAACGGCAAATATAAGGAATGCTGCAATACCTGTCCGGATTATCCGGAAACCAGCATTGGTGCGAATTATGTGAGCGCCGGGGAATGCGAATCGTGTGACGGAAAAAAGTATAAGGTAAAATGTAATCCGAACACGTTTGTTGATTCTGTTGCCTGTGGTTCTTTAGGCGGAACCGGGGGAACGTGTACGGATGAAAACGGTACGCATTATAAGCAGTGTAAGTGTCCGCTTAATTATGAATGGAGCGCTTCACAGCGGAAATGCGTTTGTGCGTCGAGCTTTAAGTACAGTTGTACGGGAACGGGATATCTTAAGGGAAAGGGAGATGTTTGCGACAACAAGTACAGTGAGTGCGAATGTGCGACGACGTATAAATGGGATGCCGCAAAGGGGGCATGTGTCTGCTCGGGAACCGATTTTTGCGCTATTCCGCAGGATTGTAAGGCATTAGGTTACAGCAACAGCATATCTTGCAGCGGTGATATTTTGCGCTGTCCGTTTGATACGGGGTATGTGTTCTGTTTATAAGGCGGGGAGCCCCCGCGGGGAAGCTGGGGCAGCTTCACCCCATCGGTTTGCCGCAGCTTGATCGTGCGTAATGAGACGCGATGTTTAGATTGTGCCGGATGCCTGCACAGTTTAATCCCCTACCTTAGGGGGAGGATAAGAGCAAGGGAGAGTGCCCTACCTTAGGGGAGGAAGCGGAAGGATAAAACAAGAATTATTATGTTTAACGCTTTATACGTTTTTCGGGGTTAGGGGCTTTTGAAAAACGCGGGGCAAGGGGAATAAGAATTATTAAGACAGCAAAGGACTTGGACCATGAGAACTATGTTAAGAGAAAAAGAACACGTCAGTTTGGCGGTATTGGGAGCGATAGCCCTGAGTGCCGTTCCGGGCGTTGTTTCGGCGCAGTGTGTGGCAACAACGGATTGCGCGAGTTTAGGCTATAAATCGAGCAAGGATGACGGCGGGTGTCTGAAATGCCCGTTTGGTAATGGTTATTACTGCCCGGAGCGTTGCGAGGCATCATATCAATATACCTGTACCGGGGCAAATGAAGTAAAGCCGAGCAGCGCGGCGTGCAGCAACCGCTATCAAAAATGTGACTGTAACAGCGGTTATGAATGGAACAGCGGTGCTTGTAAACAATGTGCCAGCAAATACAAATACACTTGTACGGGTGCGAATGAGAGTAAGGGCGCGGACAGCTGCGGCGGCAAATATTCGGCTTGTCAGTGTTCAGATCCGGCTAACTACGAGTGGAACTCAACCAGCGGCAAATGTGAACCAATTGCGGTATTGGGTGTTTGTAGTGGTAAAGCCAAGAACTGTTCTGTCGGGCAGATATTGAACAGTGACGGGACATGTTCAAACGATAAAGTTTCTGGCAAGACGCCGCTTGGTGTTGTTATCTATATCGGTGGTGATAATTGCGGCTACGCGATGACGGCCAGTCCGATACAGAGAAATATTATATGGTCATCAAGTTATACAACAACGGGTATTGGCGCAACAACAAGTTGGCAGACTGCGATTAAGAATTTTGACGCCTGCGCCAATACCCAGAAAATTATACAACAAGGTAGTAGCAGTGAATATCCTGCTGCTTGGGCGGCGGTAAACTATGCACCGAGTGCGGCGCCAGCTACGAAGGGTAAGTGGTGTTTACCGGCGCCGGGTATGTTAAATAGCTTGTATACGAATCTGAACGCCATCAACAATACCATATCCAAACTTGGAGGAACGCAACTTACAGGCGATAATGAACATATTTGGTCGTCGTCCGAGGGCTCCAACGGCACCGCGTGGCTCTTCTGTACGGGTCCTGGCGCTAGTCAAGGCGGCGTGAGCAGCTACGATAAGGACGGTACCCGCAACCGCGTCGTTCGCCCGGTGCTAGCTTTTTAATTTTTAACCCTTTACCCCTTTTTTCAGCTCCGCGCAGCGGAGCTGAAAATTTTTTTGGGGTATTTAGGGGATAGTAATAAATGCGTTCTACGGGCTTAAAAACCGCCTTATAATCGATGTTGTTTTGAAGGATAATCCGTAAGGTTAATGTGTGTTATCTTCCACTCGCTTTGTGCGTGTGTTAGAGGGCATTCCAAGGAATGTCATTGTCGGACTTGATCCGACAATCTAGGTGGCTATGGAATCGATGTTTTGACCTGGATCCCCGGATGTCGCTGCGCTCCTCCGAGGATGACGTTCTTGGGGTGGTTGAGGATGACTTTTTTTGCTTGTTATGTTCGGACGCTACTTTGTGCGTGTGTTAGAGGGCATTCCAAGGAATGTCATTGTCGGACTTGATCCGACAATCTAGGTGGCTATGGAATCGATGTTTTGACCTGGATCCCCGGATGTCGCTGCGCTCCTCCGAGGATGACGTTTGGGGGTGGTTGAGGATGACTTTTTTTGCTTGAGTGATTTTTTCTTGAATACAAGGTGATATTATATATAATTAATGTATGAAAAATATGTATGTGTACATTGTCACCAATCAACGAAACGGAACATTATATATTGGTGTTACTAATAATTTAGTTCGTCGTATTTATGAGCATAGAAACAAAATTTTTGAAGGTTTTACCTCAAAACATAATTTAAATAAGCTCGTTTATTACGAATGTTTTGATAGCGAAAGAAGCGCTATTCAACGAGAGAAAACACTCAAAAAGTATAATCGGAACTGGAAAAAAGACCTTATTGAAAGTATGAATCCTGAATGGGCGGATTTGTATGACACATTGTTTTAATAATGTATCAGGCTGTCATTGTCGGACTTGATCCGACAATCTAGGTGGTTATGGAATCGATGTCTTGACCTGGATCCCCGGATGTCGCTGCGCTCCTCCGAGGATGACGTTTTTTGTTGCTTGTCATGTTCGGGCTGTCTCGCTTCGTAAGTTTTGCCTGACGGCTTAACAACTTCGCTTCGGTCACTCGGTTTGTAACGCAGGTATCGCATCGTTACCACTTGCTCTCCTGCTAACAAACTTTCGCCTGTCGTCAGAAAACAATCCAGTGAATTGTTTTGGCTTCGCAGCCCTGTGCCTTAGGGGGAGGATAAAAGGATGTATTTTTTTTGATTCGTGCCCCACTTTAAATTTTATTTGAAAAGGTCGTCGTGTGTGCCTGTCGCGATTAAAATTAATTTTGTTTCTGTTGTTTGGTAAATCAAAAGCCAGTTTGCTTCAATATGACACTCGCGGTATCCTTGCCAGTTTCCGTATAAAGCATGGTCTTTGTATTTTCCGGGTAATTCTGTTGTCGTTGCTAACAATTCAATAACTGTATTCAGTTTTTCATAATCGTAGTGTTTTTTGCGAAGAGCTTTCCAATTTTTTGCGAAGTTTGTTGTTAACTCAATTTGCTTCATCACTATTGTTCCTCTCCAGGTATTCCTGTAAGTCATTAAGATTTTCGAATGGTCCGATTAGGTTTTTTTGTTCTTTTGCGTCCATCATTGCCTGTATGACTTCATCCTTAAATTCTCGTCTGGTTGTCGGCTGAAAGGGCAGTCCTTTTTCATTGATGACCTGACAAATAAAAATTCTGATGCCGTCGCTTAGGCTCATTCCCATTTGACGAAAAATATTCTCAGCGGCGGCACGGCTTTTTTCATCTATTCTTGTTTGGATGACAGTACTCATTGTTTTACTCCTAAAATGTATTTGTTTGTATTGCAAATATACTACAAAAGCAATATAATGTCAATGTTCTATTTCAGGAAAAGAATCGGTATTGGAAAACGAATCATTGGCAGGCGGTTTTTTATCTGCGAATCGGGAAGGAAAATTTGTTTTTTTTAAGCGGATAGGGGAGAAAGTTTGCCTCTTCTGAAATAAAAAATTGAATATTTTTTATTTTTTTTAGAACGAATCGGATTTTTTTACATTTTTTTCATAATATCTTGTTAATAAAACTAATGATGTATTTACATTTTTCTTTAAAATTTTAAAGTGTGAATGTATATCACAGATATAGTATAAAAGGATGTTAATTAAATGTGATGAGGTAACATGGTTCTGTATAATGAATTACCAGTCTATCGAGATACATATAATCTCATGATTGAAGTCTATCAAGTGACTAATAAATTTGCCCACGAGTATAAATATAGTCTGGGGCAAGATATGAAACGCGATGTGTTGTCTTTGTTCCGCAATTTGTACCGGGCCAACCGTTCGTCTGCAAAGCAGGCTCATTTGGAGGATTTTCTGAGCGATTTTGAGCTTTTGAAAGTTGAGATGCGCCTGTGTGTGGATTTGAAGCTGCTGCCGATTAAGAAAATGGCGCAGATGTCAAAGCTGACGGATGCAATCGGCAAACAGGTTACGGCATGGCGCAATAGGACTAAAAATGCCTCTTCCTGCGGGAATCTGGTCAGTTAAGGCTGCCAGAGAGAGCAACTTTTTATCAAAAAAGGACTGCCGACAGCCGGGGTGACAGGCCGGTTGTTAAGAGGAAAACAGGCAGTTGGATATGGAAGGCCTGGTCGTCGTCCGAGTATAACAACAACAACGCGTGGGTCTTCTGTACGAACAATGGCGCTAACAACGGCGGCGTCGACAACTACAATAAGGACAACACCAATAACGGTAATACGTCCCACGTTGTCCGCCCGGTGCTAGCTTTTTTGATGAAAGAATTTCAGGTGAGAATCTGTCCGATTTTACGGTCGGCAGAGAGAACAACTTTTTATTAAAAAAGGACTGCCGACAGCCGGCGTGACAGGCCGGTTGTTAAGAAGAAAACAGGCAGTTGGATATGGAAGGCCTGGTCGTCGTCCGAGTATAATAACAACAACGCGTGGGTCTTCTGTACGAATAATGGCGCTGATTGGGGCGGCGTGAACAACAACAATAAGGACAACAACAATAACAACAACGTCGTTCGCCCGGTGCTAGCTTTTTTGATGAAAGAATTTCAGGTGAGAATCTGTCCGATTACGGTCGGCAGAGAGAGCAACTTTTTGTTAAAAAAGGACTGCCGACAGCCGGCGTGACAGGCCGGTTGTTAAGATGTAAACCGGCAGTTGGCTTCGGAAGGCCGGTCGTCGTCCGAGTATGACAACAATAACGCGTGGGGCTTCTGTGCGACTGGCGCTACCGGCGGCCACAATAATTACCGTGACGGCGTGTTTGTCAGCAATAAGGACCTTACCGTCTGGAAAGGTGCGCCTTACGTTGTCCGCCCGGTGCTAGCTTTTTTAGTGAAGAGGATTTTTAAGTGAGAATCTGTATGATTACGGTCAGCAGAGAGAACGGTTTTTTGTTAAAAAAGGACTGCCGACAGTTGGCGTGAACGCTGATTGTTAAGGGAAAACAGGCAGTTGTATTGTGAAGCTCTGGTCGTCGTCCGAGTATGACAACAACAACGCGTGGGTCTTCTGTACGGACACAGGCGCCAGTCAAGGCGGCGTGAACAACAACAATAAGAACAACAACAACAGCAACAACGTCGTTCGCCCGGTGCTAGCTTTTTTGGCAAAGAATTTTTGAGCGGGAATCTGGTTAACCATGGTTGCCAGAGAGAGCGGATTTTTTATTAAAAAAGGACTGCTTACAGCCGGGGTGACAGCTTGGTTGTTAAGAAGAAAACAGCAGTTTGTATTGTGAAGGTTTGGTCGTCGTCCGAGAACTCCAACAACAACGCGTGGATCTTCTGTACGGGTAATGGCGCTAGTCAAGGCGGCGTGGACAACAACAATAAGAACAACAACAACGTCGTTCGCCCGGTGCTAGCTTTTTTAGTAAAGAATTTTTGAGCGGGAATCTGGTTAACCATAGTTGCCAGAGAGAGCAACTTTTTATCAAAAAAGGGCTGCCGACAGCCGGGGTGACAGGCCGGTTGTTAAGAAGAAAACGGGCAGCTGAATATGGAAGTTTTGGTCGTCGTCCGAGTACTCTTCTAACAACGCGTGGAACTTCTGTACGAATAATGGCGCTAGTCAAGGAGGCGTCGACTGGAACAATAAGGACAACAACAATAACAACAACGTCGTTCGCCCGGTGCTAGCTTTTTTGATGAAAGATTTTTTTGTGGGAATCTGTGCGATTACGGTCGGCAGAGAGAACGACTTTTTGTTAAAAAAGGGCTGCCGACAGCCGGGGTGACAGGCCGGTTGTTAAGAGGAAAACAGGCAGCAGGATATGGAGTTCCGGGTCGTCGTCCGAGTACTCGAACAACAACGCGTGGGTCTTCTGTACTAACAATAGCAATGGCGTGAACAACAACAATAAGGACAACAACAACAGCAACAACGTCGTTCGCCCGGTGCTAGCTTTTTTGGCAAGAATGTTTTTTTGGTGAGAATCTGCCTGATTACGGTCAGCAGAGCGAGCGGGTTTTTATTAAAAAAGGACTGCCGACAGACAGGGTGACAGCCTGATTGTTAAGAGGAAAACCGGCAGTTGTATGTGAAGGTCTGGTCGTCGTCCGAGTATTCAAACAACAACGCGTGGAACTTCTGTACGGACAGTAATCTCGGCGCTAAACAAGGCGGCGTGAACAACAACAATAAGGACAATACCAATAAGCACGTTGTTCGCCCGGTGCTAGCTTTTTTGATGAAAACGATATGACTTATTTTATTATCCTCCCGGTTTTGAAACCGGGGGCGACAGGAAGAAGTGTCTTGAATGATGCAATTTGAATTATTTGATTTTGAAAAATACAAAGAGCCTCCGATTACGCTGGAGGAAGTGTTTGAAGCTTATTTTAACTGTCGGAAAAATAAGCGCCGCACCTGCAATGCCTTGGCTTTTGAAACGGATTATGAAGAAAAGCTGATTAGGCTGTGGGAGGACATTATTTCCGGAAAATATGAGCCGGGGCGCTCCATTGCCTTTATTGTGACAAAGCCGGTACAGCGGGAAGTTTTTGCCGCCGATTTTCGCGACAGAGTGGTGCATCATCTGATTGCTGCGAAAATCCTGCCCCTGCTGGAGGCCGAGTTTATTCCCGACACTTACAGCTGCCGGGAAGGCAAAGGGACAATGCACGGGATTAAGCGAATCTCCGAATTTATTGACAAATGCTCAGACAATTATACCAGGGACTGCTATATCCTTAAAATGGATATTCAGTCTTTCTTTATGAGCATGGACAAGAATATCCTCTATAAAAAGCTTGAGGCGCTGGTGGATGAAAAATATGACGGGCGCGACAAGGCTTTGTTGAAAGAGCTGATTTATAAAACTGTTTTCAACAGTCCTGAGGAAAACTGTTTTATCAAAGGGCAGCGTTCCGACTGGAACGGCCTGCCGCCGAGCAAGAGCCTTTTTCATGTGGCCAAGAGCAAAGGTCTGCCCATCGGCAATCTGACGTCGCAGCTTTTTGCCAATTATTATCTCAACGGTTTTGACCATTATGTGCGCGATACCTGCGGTGCCGAATATTACGGGCGTTATGTCGACGATTTTGTGGTGGTGCATCAGGACAAACAGTTTTTGCTGGATTTGATTCCCAAGCTCAAAAATTATCTTAAAACGAATCTGATGCTGACTCTGCATCCGCGCAAGGTGTATTTGCAGCATTATTCCAAAGGCGTCAAGTTTATCGGCGCCGTGGCCAAGCCGGGACGCGAATATGTGGCGAATCGCACCAAAGGAAATTTTTATGAAAAATTGCAGATGTTTAACAAGCTGGCGCAGGAAGACAAGAATTATGTCAAAAACAATGCCGAGCATTTTGTATCCAGCATTAACTCCTATCTGGGATTTATGATTCATTACAGCACTTATAAAATCCGTCGCAAGATGCTGCTTAACGATATTGCGCCGGAATGGAAAAACGTGATTATGCTGGATGACAAGATGGCGAAAATCCGCCTCAAGAAGAATTATAAAGAAAACATCATGCAGCAGGAAAAACTTCGCAAGCAAAGGCGAAACCGCAGGCGCAATCATAAAAAGCGCCAGAAAAACAGCCAGAGCAATCTCCGGCTGTTTCCCGGGCTTAATCCGTTTATCTAGTCAATAATGTCAATCCGGATTTTTTTGCCGAGCGCTTCCGCCAGTGCGCACAGCGTTTTGAGGTCGGAGTTGGTTTTTCCGGCTTCCAGATTGTCGATGTGGCGAATGTCAACGCCGCTCATCCGGCTGAGGTCGTGGAGCGACAGGTTGTGTTCGCGGCGGTAGTAGATTAACTGCTCGCCGAGGCGTTCCCTGGCTTGCAGAGAAATAGTCCCGTTTTCTGCGCTTTGCATCTTTATATTAACTCCAATTATCAAAAGTTAAATCGTACGACGAGACATAGTATACAAGTGATGTTGTCTGCCTGTGGCAAACCAAATTGATTCTATTTTAATTATTTTTGAAAAGCAATCGTTTTTCATATTATTTGTGACTTATGCAAGGGCGGGGTGGTTGACAAATCAATAAATCATGATATTTTCGGTTGAGAACAGAGGTTGAATAATGGAACAAGATGGACAACAAAAATATCTGCCTGCTGTGCAGATGTTACGCGAGGCTTTGGGCTATTGGCTCGAAAACAGCCGCGCTATGTGGCTTTTTACTGCCGGGCAGGTGCTGTTTGCCGCGGTTTTTGTCTTAATCGGCGGCTGGACGCAGGAATGGTTTTTACTGTGGGCGGCGGCTTATTATGTCTTTTGGTATGGTTTTTTCCGTTATGTTTTTAACCGCGAACCGTATGTGCTGAGCTGGCGCATTGTGGCTACTCTTATTCCTTCCATCAAAATTGTTTTTATGGTTTTTCTCTTCCTGTTGGTGCTGATGTTTTTGCCTTATGTGCCTTATCTGATGGGGGATGTTTCTTTGGAGGTCAAGGATAATTATACGGCGTTTTTGCAGCAGTATATGCAGGATTCCCAAGCTATAGACTTGGGGCTGAACGTGGTTTTTACCCTGTTTTCGCCGCTTTTGTTCATGCGGCCGGTTCTGGCCTGGATTGGGGCAATCATCGGTCGCAGCTGGTCTATCCTGTCCGCATTTTCCCGGACTCAGAATAATTATTTTCCCATGCTTTTACTGATGATAATTTTTAATGCCGTGTTTGGGGTGATGTTGTTTCTTATCCGGCTGGATTGGGAGTTCGTCTGGCCGATTGTTGTTCTGTCGGCGCCGGTAATCGTCTTTTTCAGCATTGTCATGGGGCGGGTGTATTCGTTCTTTTGGGGCGTAAGCTGAAGAAGTCCGTCCCGCGGTTTATTTAATCAAATCCAGAAATTCGTCTTCGCTTAAAATTGCAACACCGAGATCTTTGGCCTTGGCGGCTTTGGAGCCTGCGTCTGCGCCCATAACTACATAGTCGGTTTTGGCGGAAACCGAGCCGGCGACTTTGGCGCCCAGGCTTTGCGCTTTGGCTTTGGCTTCCGAGCGGGTCATCCTGTTCAGTGTTCCCGTGAAGACAACGGTTTTGCCGGCGATGGGCGAATTATAATCCGTGTCGTCAATAAAATCTTCCACGGTTATTTCGTTCAGCAGTTTATTGATAATTGTCCGGTTATGTTCTTCCTGAAAAAATTCGACAATATCTGTTGCCATGGAGGGGCCGATGCCGTCGATTGTTACCAGAGGGCCGGTTTCCTTGTTTATCATCTCGTTCATGAATTTTGCAAAATTGCCGTAGTGGCGGGCCAACAGCAAGGCAGTGGCCGTGCCGACCTGGCGGATGCCTAAGGCGTAAATAAAGCGCGGCAGGGAAATGCGCCTTTTTATCGCGATGGCGTGAAACAGCTTTTCAACGGATTTTTTACCCCAGCCTTCCCGTTGTTCGAGGTGCAGAACGGTGCTTTTTTGATGGCTGAACAGGTCGCCGCCGCTGTTTCTGGCTTCCAGCGTAAAGATGTCGGCAGGGTTGTGCAGAATACCCTCGTTATAAAAATCGTCAATGATTGTGCTGCCCAGGCCGGCAATGTCAAAGGCTTCTCGGGAAACAAAGTGGATGAGCCGCTCTTTGGCCTGAGCCGGGCAGGTGAGGCCGCCGGTGCAGCGCCGGACGGCTTCGTCTTCCTCGCGGACGGCATGGGCACCGCAGACGGGGCAGGTTTCAGGAAAGACAAACTCTTTAGAGTTGGTCGGGCGCTTGTCTTTGATGACTTCGACGACCTGCGGGATGACGTCGCCGGCACGTTGGATAATGACAGCATCGCCGATGCGGATGTCTTTGCGTTTTATTTCATCTTCATTGTGCAGTGTGGCGTGCGAGACGATGACGCCGCCGACGTTGACCGGTTCCAAGTCTGCGACCGGCGTCAACGCACCGGTTCTGCCGACCTGGACGCGGATGTTGTTGATTGTCGTTATCGCCTGTTCCGCCGGGAATTTATGGGCGATAGCCCAACGCGGCGTTCTGGTCAGAAAGCCCAGACGTTCCTGCAGGGCAATGTTATTAACCTTATAAACCAGACCGTCAATGTCATAAGGCAGGGTGGCGCGGATTTCCATGAGGCGGGAGAAATTGTCCTCAATTTCCTCAAGGTTATGGCAGAGGCGGTTGTGCGGATTGGTCGGAAAACCCCATTCCCGCAAGTGGTTGAAAAAATCTTCCTGAGAGTCCCATACCCGCTCGGAAACTTCGCCCCATGTATAAGCAAAAAGGCTGAGGTTGCGTTCGGCGGTGATTTTTGCATCCAGTTGTCGCAGCGAGCCGGCGGCGGCGTTGCGCGGGTTGGCAAAGGTTTTTTTGCCTTCGGCCTGATATTTTTCATTCAGGGCAAAAAAGTCGGCTTTGGACATATAGACCTCGCCGCGGATTTCCAGAACGGCGGGAACGTTGCCTTTGATTTCCAACGGCAGCTGGCGGATTGTTTTCAGGTTTTCGGTGATGTCTTCGCCGGTGACGCCGTCGCCGCGGGTGGCGCCCTGAACAAATTTGCCGTTTTCATAGCGGGCGGAAAAAGACAGGCCGTCAATTTTGGGTTCGGCCATAAAAGAAATATCGGCGGCGGTGTTTAGGAAGCGTTTGACACTCATGATAAAGTCAGCCACTTCTTCCGAACTGAAGACATCGCCAAGCGAGAGCATGGGAAAACGGTGCGGCACTTTTTTGAAGGCGCTGAGAAGCGGCGCGCCGACTTTTTGGGAAGGGCTGTTGGCGCGGACAAGCTGCGGAAAGCGCTGTTCAATTTGTTCATTGCGGCGTTTCAGTGCGTCATATTCGGCATCGGTCAGATAGGGATTGTCGTTTTGGTAGTAGGCAATATCTGATTTTGCCATTTCCGCGGCGATTTGCTCAAGTTCTTTGCGCGCTTGTTCTTCAGTTAAATCAGCAATGTCAATCATGTTTTCCTCGCTTGAATAATGATGACTCAATATAATTATTTTGCGTCGGCATTTCCAGTATTATGAGTGAGTTTTGCAGAGGCGGGAAAAAAGACGATTTGTGTTTGAAAAAATCTTCTTTATTTTTCCGGCTTCCTCATGTATACTTATAGTCAAGCGGCAGAGTTTGCCGCCGAGGGCGTCGAAAACCCTTTATAAACACAGTCGTTAAGCATATTAGCGACTTAAAATAAGGATATGCTGATATCTGTCCTGATATGTGCTAGGGGATGGATGTCGGCGAATAAGGCTCAGCCAAATAAGTCGAGCCGTTTGATTTTGTACGGTTTCTGAACATCCTCCCGCTCTTTAAAAAGCGGGTTTTTGTTTAACCTTAAAACAAAGGATGTTCAACATGAATGTTAATTTTAAATTTTTACTTTGCGGAGTGGCTGTTTGTTTTGTTCCGCAAGCTGCTGTTGCGCAATGCGCGGTTACCGATTGTCAGCAATTAGGTTACACTTCTCTTCAAAAATGCGACAATGGCTTAAAATGTCCGTTTGGCGAATATTGGGCTTGCCCAAAGGTTGAAGAAAAAGCTGTTCTCGGTGAATGTACCGGCTATGCCAAGAACTGCTCTATCGGACAGATATTAAACAGTGACGGCACCTGTACGGATGATAACAGCAAGACGCCGATAGGTGTTGTTGTTTATATCAGCGGCGGCAGTGATAAATGCGGCCAGGCTCTGGCATTACAAGATTTGGGGGATATGGCATGGTCAACTGAACATGTTGATATTCCGGACTTACCAAATTATACAAGTTCTTCGGTTGCTGAGCAAGATTTTGATAGTTGTGGAAATACACAAAAGATTATAAAACAAGGAAACTCGGCTACTTATCCTGCGGCATGGACAGCGGTAAACTATGTCCCAAGTTCCGTTCCGGCGACTAAAGGAAAATGGTGTTTGCCTGCTGCCGGTATTGGTCGTTCAATGATGAACAACTATGATAAAATTAATTCAGGCCTTTCCAAAGCCGGAGTTGAACCGTTTCAGAAAGAATTAGGCCGTAGCCACTGTATTTGGACGTCGTCCGAGATCAATCGCAGCCACGCGTGGTTCTTCTGTGGAAACTCTGACAGCTACGGCAATATCTTCGGCAGTGTGTACGACTACGTCAGCAAGGACGGCCGTGGCGGCCTCTTCGTTCGCCCGGTGCTTGCTTTTTAATTCCGATTATGTCTTGAGAATAAAAAAAACAGGAACTTTGCGGTTCCTGTTTTTTTTACCAGTCGAGGCCATAAATACTGTCTGCGGTACGCCTGGTGTAGCGTTTTACCCATTTTTGCGCCTGCTTGAAATCGGGGGTATAAAATCCGTCCGAATCGGGTTTGGCTTTGGTAAATTTTTTACGCCAGTCGATGCCGTTCAGGCTGCCGAGCGGAATTTGGGCAAGCTGTCTGGCGCTGATGTTTTTGGTGATAATCGCGCCTTCGAGCCAGCGGCGGCTCATGATGCCGTTGCGGCTGCCGTCAGGACAAGCGCGGAAACCGGTAATGTAACGCGCCAGTTGTTTGGGCGAATCGCCTTTGCAAAGCCCTTGGTAAAACATGGATTGACAGCCTTTATCCGCAAAAGTTCCGTCAGCGTGATGTTGGCAGAAGAGTTCTATGCCCAGATTGTAAACAAAATCGCAGGCGGCGATAATCTCTTCATCGCGCATTTCCCGTGTGACAAAACACATTGCCGGAAAGACATATTTTTCAAGGTGCTTTTCCAAAGCTTTTTCGCCGTCTTTGTAACTTACCCGTTGTCCGTTTTTGAATTTGGCGGACGTAACGCCCGGGCCGCCGGTAACCTTTTTCTCACCTTTGCGAATTTCGGCAATATCGTGCCAGTCTTCGCTGTAAGTGATAACGGCTTTGACGGAATCCCGCAGGAAAAGTGTGCGGGAGTAGTTGTATTCTGCGGCGTCGTTGTCGGCAACGATTTGGGGCGTAACTTCAAAGCTGAAAGACGAAACGTTGTTTTCTTCGGAACAGCTGCACAAACATGCGATAATTGCTGCGAGGATAATAATATTCTTTTTCATATTGTTTATAATTATAAGTTTCTGAAAAAAAATATAGCAGATTTTACCCCGTTTGGCAAGAATATTTTGTCAAAAATTTGGAAAAATCAAAAAGAACATATTGATTTTATACGATTTGTCTGCTATAATAAAATTCTAAAAAATATTATTATTAACTAAAAAACATAAGGATTATGAAGACATTAGTTTTCGCAGTTGTTGTTTTTTTCATGACTGCAGTTTCAGCAAGTGCCCAGTGTGTAAATTGTAATTGTGCAAATCAGGTGAAGAATGATTCCGTTGCAACTGTTGTTGATACGACAGTATCTGTTGCTCCGGTTGTTGAAGCGCCTGAAGCGGCATCTACCGGGCGGACAGTGTTCGTTGAACCGGCAACGGAAAAATACGAAAGTGTTGTTCTGATTGTTAAAAACGCAGGGTTCAATGACGAAACCTGTACCTTCGTTTTTGGAGGCAAGTATTATGTGGGGAAGACTTTAGCTTATGAGTTGGCTAAATGCTACAAAGTAGGGTATAAAGTAGTTTCCACGGTCGCTGATCCTACTTTAGGCGCAGTTCATTATATTTTGGAAAGGCGCATAAAGTAAAAAACTAAAAAGAAGAGCTGTATCCCGCAACGGATTACAGCTCTTTTTTTCATTTGAGGCTCATTAACTTCCTCAGTGTTTCTTCCTTAAAGCACGGCAGGTACATATTATCTATAACCGACGGTTCTTTTTCATAAAATTCAACAAGGCTGATTTGAGACAGCTGCTTTAAGGGCAAATGCGCAAACTGATAAGGCGTTATGCGTTTTAACAAAACGGCACTGCACAGCCAACGTAGTTTGATATTCTGTTCCGAAAGGAGCGTATCCGCAGGGTAAGCCGCCATAGCTATGGCACAGTCGGTCAATGTTTGTTCACCATTCAGGGCATTCAGATAGTTGCTCTGCCAAAAGGAATCGCGGCCGATATGTTCTATATATAAAGCGGTGCCCAGAAGTTCCGACTCGCTTAAGTATCTTTGGACACAGAAGAGAGCCATTTGGAGCGAATCGGTAAGATATTCTTCATTTACAGCCGATGTTTTGGGAGATGGAGCACAGCTATGCAGATTTTTTACGCAGGCCAGCAGATTTTGTTTCTGTTCCTGCAACAGACTCTGATTATATTCAAAATAGTCTATTACTCTGGCGTTTTCCGGCAAAGCTTCAGTAGCTTGTTGAGAATTGTTAGTTAGAAAAAATAATCCGGCACAAATGACTACTCCCGTTGCTACGGCAATTGCAATAACAAGAATTTTAGCGCATTCTTTAATGAATTGTTTTAACTTATTCATAAGGCATAAAAATATTGAGTTAATAATAAAATTGTCATTGGTATGATAAGTGGATTTTTATAATTTGCAAGAATTATTTAAAAAAATGAAGCAGAAGATGAAGAATCTTCTGCTTCGGGCTGTCGAAAGAGGAAAAATTACATCGGGCTGACCAGCATCATCATTTGTTTGCCTTCAAGTTTGGGCGCCGAATCGAGTTTGCATAAGCCTTCCAAATCTTCCAGCAGGCGGTCAAGAACCGCTTTCCCCATATCGTTGGCGCTGAGTTCACGGCCTTTATAACGCATGGTGAATTTTACCTTATTACCTTCTTTTAAGAATTTTTTGGCTTGTTTGACTTTTACTTCATAATCATGCGTATCAATCATCGGGCGGAGTTTTAGTTCCTTGATTTCAACGACTTTTTGATTCTTTTTGGCTTCGTTTTTGCGTTTTTGGACTTCATATTTATATTTGCCATAGTCTAAAACCTTGCAGACCGGCGGGGTTGCCTGCGGAGAGATTTCAATCAAATCCAGTCCGGCTTCCGCCGCAATGCTTAAAGCTTCCTTTATGGAAATGATTCCGCGGTTTTCGCCGTCAGCGTCAATCAGGCGAACTTCTTTTACTTTTATGTCTTCATTAATGCGTGGTCCGTCGCTTTCACGTACTGGCGCATTGGAACTCTCTTTTATTATTGTAGCCTCCTAAATTTATTATTTAACACATATATATTACAGAACTAATATCTCTTGGCAAGAAGAATCATTTGAAACCGGTATGGAATCTTCAGACTGAAAAAGAATCTTTAACAGTGCCAAAATCAGTGTTATTGTACCAATATAACAGAACAAGGGTTAATTTTTGGTTTGCAAACAGGGTGAAAATGAATTTTTTTTGCATTTAAAATTATGCATATTCAATGCGTTAGCTAACAGATGTGAAAAAAGTTTATTTTTTTTGAAAAAAGTTATTGACTTTCCCCGTGCATCGTTCTATAAACCACTTCGTCGACGGGCAGTGAGCCACAGAGATTGAGGCTGAGAGCGGTCGACAGGTTATAACTACAGGGATTGAATATGAAGAAGAGGGGATACGCAGACGGTGTACTGTAAAGTATAATAAAGTCTGTGATATTTCTAAAGGAACCAAGAAAATTCTTTTGAAGAAAGTAAGACAGACAGGATTGAGAAATCATTTTAATATGAGAGTTTGATCCTGGCTCAGAACGAACGCTGGCGGCAGGCTTAACACATGCA
>OLIW01001495.1_pt1 | contig 20733 bp, 15 predicted proteins | sample 1601321 | NCBI WGS metagenome assembly OLIW01 (sample SAMEA2452114, study PRJEB22498) | human gut metagenome
CGAGAAAAGGATATAAATAACGAAATAGGTATAAAAACTTTACTTTATCTATTGTATAGAACAAATAATATGGTAATAAAGAAACAATTTCCAATTAATCGAGATGATAGATTATCTACACTTTTTTTAAGCAAAAAAACATATGCATTTGAAAAAGCACCTTTTAGTTCAGGTTTAAAAGATCATGTTCCTAGATTTAGTGATTTAATTAATCTATTTGATTTTGATGAACATAAACCAGAATATATAGCAAGAAAAATTTCTAATTTATCTAATGATTTGGGATGTATTTATATTGATAAATCTAATTTAAATTTTTTAGATATGGATGACCTTTTGGATAAATATAATGAACAATATAATTCAGAATATTTAAAACATAGAAAAATTTTGAAACAAGGAAATAATTATTATTTAAATTCCAATGAAATAAATACAGTTAATATTTTAAAAAAAATAAAAGAGTATAGTAAAAATATTGTTTTATCAGATTATGAAAATTATGCTTCATCTATAATAATTCAGAAAAATATAAGTTTTGATGATAAAAACAAAGAAGAAGCATTAAGAAAATTGTTTAAAAATGGAAGTGTTTATATTGTTTATGGACCAGCTGGAACAGGAAAATCGTATTTTGCTGGATTAGTATTAAAAATATTAGATAAATTAAATAAAGTTTGTATTGCTGCAACAAATCCTGCTGTTGATAATATGAAAAGAAAATTTAATGACAATACCGCTAAATATATGACTATTACAAAATATTTAAAAGATTATGAAGGGGATGATGCTGATTTACTTGTGATTGATGAATGCAGTGCAGTTTCTGCAGAGGATATGCAGGATATTTTATACAAAACTAATCCTAAATTATTATTACTACTTGGTGATTATTTTCAAATTCAATCAATAGATTTTGGAAATTGGTTTGCTTTATTGAGAGAATTTTTAAATAAAGAGTATTTTGTAGATTTAAATGGCCAATTTAGAACAGATAGTGAAACTCTTAAACCATTATGGGAAGAAGTGAGAAATTTAAAATCTTCTAATTTGATAATTGAAAAATTAAGTATGAATGAAATTTCACATGTTTTTGATTCTAGCATTTTTAAAAAGAATTATGATGATGAAATTATCTTATGTTTAAATTATGATGGATTATATGGCATAAATAATTTTAATAAAGTTCTTCAAAAGAACAATCCAGAAAAAGAATATAAGTATAAACAATTCGTTTTTAAAAAAGGTGATCCAATTATATTTGATGATACCAAAAAGTTTAAAGGGTTATTTTATAATAATTTAAAAGGTACAATTGATGATATAGAAGAATTTTCATCAAATTTTAAATTTACTATCAGGGTTAATTCTACTTTAGATTCAATTAGCTGTTCTCAATGTGGTGTTACATTTATTAAATATATTGGTGAAGACACTCTTGTTTCTTTTTTTGTTACAAAAATATCGGATAATGCATATGATAATGATACAGATGACATTTCATATTTTCCATTTCAAATAGCATATGCAATGTCGATTCATAAAGCACAAGGATTAGAATATGATTCGGTAAAAGTAATTGTGTCAAATGAAGTTGAAGAGATAATAACGCATAATATCTTTTATACTGCTATAACACGAGCGAGGAAGAATTTAACTATCTATTGGACTGCTGAAACAGAAAAAAAGGTTATTGATAGTTTCAAACTACAAAATTATAAAAAAGATATTTCCATTTTGAAATCAAAATATAATGATTTGAAAGAGAATTAAATAAAAATAATGTTATAATATATGAATATTAAATAAACTTTCTCAATTTGTAATATTATATTTAATAAATAATAATGTTTTTACGTTTTTATTAAATAATTTATATAAGGATATTATTATATTTTGTCTTCGAATTATTTTCTTTTATATTGACAGATTAGTGATAAATAATTATTTGGGGGGATTTAATTGAAAGACATCATAAAAAAAAGTAATTATACATGTAATTTCAATCATGAAAAAGATTTTTATGAGTATTTTATAAATATTTTAAATGGGTATGATTTAATTGATTTTTTAGAAAAATTAAGTTGCCTTAGAATATTTATTAAAACAAACTTTTTTATTTGCAAAGATGATGATATAAATTATTTAAATCAATTATTTGACAAAGGATTGGGTTTTATTTTTCCGTTTTTGCTTTGTTTTAAAATTGATCAAGGTAATAAAAAAATAAATTATGAAACTATTTATGATATTTGTAAAAAAATTACTGATTTTTTATTAATTAAAAAGTCAAATGATTATAAAATTAATGATGATAAAGTTGAAAAAATAGATTATATTCAAAATAATTTGACAGATTTATTTGGTGATTTAAAAAGAGTTCCAGTAGAATATGTGTTGCAATATGAAAATGATTTAATAAAAAATAAATATAACGTCACTACAGATCAATTACTTGATGAATTAATTGATATATTTAAAAATAAAATATATATTCCTATTAATGTCAAAAAGGGTATAACAATAAATGAGTTTATAGACAAATTTGATTCCTATATTAATGTTCAAAATTTTGTCATAAAAAGAGATTTTGCATCATATAACTTATGCAATGATTTAGCAGTTGAGTTAGGTGAATTAGATCCTACTATATTTAAAATATCAAATCCGTTATCAGTGATAAATATATCTAGAAAATTATTTATTAAAAAAAATGGAACTTTGTACAATATATGTGATGATTTAATTTGTGGAAGATTAAATAGATCGATTGAATCACTTTTTTTTATACAACAGGAAAAAGTAATGTGGCAACAAAATTACAAGGTAGGCACAGAAAAAATTGTTAAAAATATGTTTGAGAAATTTTTGTGTGGTGGTACTTATTATGAAAATAGCTATTATAAAGATGAAAATGGAAATCTATGTGAAAATGATGGAATATTTATTTATCACAATTTTATTTTCTGTATTGAAATTAAAGGAACTAAATTTAACCCTGATCCAGTAAGAGAAAATATTTATAATGTAAAATTATCATATGATAATGTTGTAAATCAAGTTAAACGTCAAGTTTCAAGAATTATGAAACAAATTAGTTCTGGTAATAATTTCCTTATTTTAGATTCTCATGGTAGTAAGATTTTAGGTAAAATTGAAAATATTAAACAAAAGAAAATAATAGGTTTATGCATTTATTTTGAAGATATTGGAACTTTTCTTGCAGATTTATCAAAAGAAAAAGAAAAAATTATACATATTACTTTTTCCGATTTATTAATTGTATTTAGTTATATAAAAAATCCTTTTTTGATTACTAAATACTTGTTAGAAAGAAGTGAACCGATAGAAGATAAAAGGTTCAACCTTAATGATGAAATGCCATTTTTAAGTTTATTTAGGACATGCATTCATTTAAATTCTTTTATAAATAGTCAAAAAATACCTAATGATTCTAAGAAATGGGAGATAAATTTCCCTAATGATGAATTTGGAATGGAAATTGAATTATACTTTGTTGGTACAAAATCTAAACCAAAAATAAAAATTAATGATTTAATATTAAGAATTATAACTACTTTAGATTATACAATAATTGATGATAATCTTTTTGTTGGATTATTTCATTTGTTATGTGAATCAATAGAAAATTGGACTAAGTTAGAAAATAAATATAAAGAAAAAAATAATAATAAAGTAAGATTACCATTATCATTTGCTTTTATTAATAATAAAAATGAAGGATATGCAATAATGATTATTTCACAAGGACATAATCCCTATCAAAAGAAACAAAGTTTAGCTTATATAAAAAGATATTTTGAATATAGAAAAAATGTTGATAAAGTATATTTAGTGTCTGTTGGGAAAAATTATAGTGAGTACAAATTTTTTAACAGAGCAGATGAATCAGTGAAAACTATAAATGATAAAGGATTATTATCAGATATTGATTTTAGTATTATTCAGCATAATCAATTTTATTGAAATTCACATTATAGATAATAATTATATAATAATTTTAAATATAATGACAAAAAATTAATGCGGTTCATAAATTACTCATTTTTGTAATGAGGTAATAATGATGATAAAATTAAATTATCAACTAATCGTGGAGTAAATTTTTTTAATACTTTGCTTGCACAAATATCAACTCTCGGAAGAGTATGTAAAGGTTTTAATCTATTTGTTTTATAATTATATTATAGGAGGAAAGAAACACATGGAAATTATAGGAGGTAAGATTTATGGCAAGAGATAATTTTAGTGAGAAGACAAAAGAAACTTGTGCTAAAAGAGTTGCCTTTCGTTGCTCTAATCCAAAATGTAGAAGATTTACTGTTGGACCTTCGAGTGATTGTAATGATAAAAGTTTATCAATAGGAGAAGCAGCTCATATTTATGCTGCGTCTAAAAATGGACCAAGATTTAATTCTGAATTTATTGGTGCAAAAGCAACCAGTATAGACAATTGTATATGGTTATGTTCGGTTTGTCATAAAATAATTGATACTGACTGTGCTTCTTATACGCCTGAAGAACTCATCTCGTGGAAAAAAGAAACAGAAAATTGGGTTAAAACTAAGATGTCTGGGAACTGGTTTACTCAAGAAATAAAAGAAAACAAGATCACTTTGGAAGATTTAGAAATTTTATTTAATAATTATTATTATTCCTTTGAGTTTGATGCGTGTCATTTATTGCTTAATGATATGAAGAATGAATTATGTCAGCCTAAAATTGAAAAATTATATAATCAATTAAAAGTCAGATTACTATACATAGAAAATTCAACAGAAGTTTTATCTTACATTTCACAATTAGAACCTGACTTTCAAAGACATGTTTTACCAACTGTATTAGAATTTGCTGATTTCGAATGTTTAACTAGAGTTTATTTCTCTTTTGAAGACGAAGACTATCAGCATTTGATTAGATTATATAGTAATAGAATTAATCCATATTTTGTTATAAATGACGATTATAAAAAAACATTTGATAAATTATGTCCTGGTAAATATCATCAATTTATTACTAATTATTGCATCAGATATCGAGTTAACATTTTACTACTAAAAGATAATCAAAAAGTTAATTACTTTGAAGGTAATAGATTTTATAAAATATTGGCAGAAACTCTAAAAATAAATTCAAGTTATATTTATCCTCAATATAAAGAAAATTTATTTTTGTCATTTGATTATTTGTACCGCAACCAAGAATATATAAACAAATTACATATTAATTATCAAACTTTTATAAATCGAATTGTCTTGATTTATATTGCTATGAATCATCCAACCGATTTTTTGTCCTATTACAATAGGATAGAACAAAATTGCAAAGATAAATATGAGATAAAATCACTTTATATGAACTTTTTGATGATTACCGCAATTGATAAGGTGGATTTTAATGAAGTACTTTTGTATTGCAAAGAAAACGATGACAATTCTTTGATTTGTAATTATCTTACTAATGTTGATTATAAAAAAAGAATAAAAATATTTGATGAATACAAATATTTATGCAAAGAGGATTCTAGATTACTTTTTTTATATTGTGATAATAATTTAGAAAAAGAAAAGATTAAAGATTTTATTTTAAATAAAGATTACTCAGATATTTATGAAAATGATTTTCTATATCTATGTATGTTGGCTGAATTTTGTGATAATAGTAAAACATTAAATGAGATTCTAGAAAAAGCTGATTCAGAGTTAAATAATTATAACATTGAATTATTTATGTCTGTACTTATTAAGTATGAAAGGATTGAAGAATTCAAAAAATATTATGATCAAATTAATAGTAAAGAATTAAAATACATATTACTAACAAAACTTCAACGTAGCAATGTTGAAAAATATAATAATTACTTGATTGAACAATACGAAAAACTTTTAAATGACAAATATTCAACTGAAGGATTATCTTCAAATTGTGGTTTTGCTTACTATAAAAAAGGATTAATTGAGAAAGCAAAAGAATATTATAAACGTGAGTTTAAGGTATATAAACGCAAAGAAATATTAAGAGATTATTTAATATGGAAAATTGAATCATCTGATTATTCGATTGATGAAACTGTCAATTCTTCGGAAATGTTTGATGACTATTCTATCATGTTTAATTATGCGAACATATTAGCTCAAAACAATAAAATTAATGAATCTTTGATATTTTATCAAAAAGCATTGTTAAAAAATATTAATAATAATGCTTGTTATGTTAATATGTTTTTTATTTTAAACAATAATCCAATACCTACAATTTCAACTATAAAAGAAGATACTCTTATTATTTTAAATTCTGGTAAATTTGAATGTGAAGTTGTAATTCTTAATCGTAATATTATAAGTAATGAAGAAGAATATAAAATTGATGGTGTATATTTTGTTTCTGAACAATCGCAGTTTTATAAAAATAACCGTTTTTGTAATATAAACGATAAAATTATCTTTAAAGAAATCGAGTATACGATAAAAGATATTAAACATGTATTTAATCATTATGAGAAACTTGCACTACAATATTTAATTTCTCAAGATTCGACTAAAACTATAACTTCAATAGATGGTGAAGATCCAGTAAAGCAAATTATAAAAGTACTTAAAGATTCTGATGAGAATTTTAAGAAAAAAATAGCAGAATATGACAACTTAACTATTAATCTACCATTGTCATTCTTTGCAAATAATGTACTCGAAAAAAATCAATTAAAAGCAATTTCATTTTTGATTGATAGAGAACACTTTTATAAGAATAATTTTATATATAATAATTATGATTTTAATCAAATCGAAAACTTAATAGTATCGTTTGAAGATTTATATCTTTTATTCTTTATGAATGAAAAAGAAAAAATAGATGTATTGCCAACAAAATTTGTTTTACCTGTTCAAGTAAAAAATGAAATGCTTAATTGTGTCAATGCGATGCTGAATGAGGTAGAACAATGCAATTGCTCTGGACAGATGTTTATGATAGGCAATAATCCAATATTTAAACAAGAGGATAATTCATCTAAAAGAACGAAATATGCTTATTTAAATAGATTGAAGGATTTTGTAAATAGATTTAGAGTTTTTGACAAATCATATGATTATATAGGTGAAGGGGAATTTGAATCATTTTATAGAGAAAAGGATTTTCATACAGAAAAAAGCACTTTTGCTGCCTATTTGAACACTCCCAATTCAATTATGTTATTAGAAAATGAATTTGATGTATTAATAAGTAATAATTTAGGTTATAAAAATATAGGTATAGTTTATTTACTTAATTATATATATGATGACCCTAATAAAATATTGTCTATTATGTCATTATTTGCAATTGCAAATTTTAAAAATTATTTAACTGTTAATACTTATCTATATTTCACTAACCAAAAGGATAGTGACGTGTTTCCTAAGTTTATAAATGGTTGTTTTTTAGAAGAGAAATATAGAAAATATTATGGTCAATTGAAATTATACTTATATAAGGAGCTTCATATTTTAAAACAATATTCTCCGCTAAGAGATTTTGAACTTAATTGCTCTTTATTTCAATATATAGAAACTAAGAATGAAAAATAATTGTATACTTTGATATACATTTATTAATTTATTTTGCTTTTATATTGATACTTTCAATTATGTTAAAATTGAGATTTTCGGCATTTTTAATTTTTTAAAAATTGAGATTTTCGGCAAAAATATGTTATAATTAGATAAAAATTAGGAGGCATAAAATGTCTGAAAGAATTTTTGAACGTAAAATATATCAAAAAATGTTAGATTGGAAAAATGAATCTAATGGGAAAACAGCACTTCTTATTAAAGGAGCAAGACGTGTTGGAAAGTCAACTATTGCAGAAGAATTTGCTCAAAAAGAATATTCAAGTTATATCTTGATTGATTTTTCTATTGCACCAAAAGAAGTTCATAATTTATTTAAAGATTTATCAGATTTAAATTACTTATTTTTACGTCTTCAACTAATTTATCATGTAAATTTAGAAAATAGAAAATCAGTTATTATTTTTGATGAAGTTCAAAAAGAACCACTTGCAAGACAAGCAATAAAACATTTAGTTAAAGATGGTAGATATGATTATATTGAAACTGGTTCATTGCTATCTATAAAAAAGAATGTTGAAAATATTATTATTCCAAGCGAAGAAACACGTATTGAAATGGTTCCTATGGATTATGAAGAATTTCGTTGGGCTTTAGGAGATAAAGTGACAATTCCTATGTTAAGAACTGCTTTTGAAAATAAAATTTCTTTAGGTGATGATGTTAATCGTAGAATGATGCGTGATTTTAGATTATATATGTTAGTTGGCGGAATGCCTCAAGCTGTAAATGAATATATTGATACAAATAATTTAAGCAAAGTAGATCATGTTAAAAGATCTATTTTGGAACTTTACCAAGATGATTTTAGAAAAATAGATTCAACAGGTAGGGCTTCACTTATGTTTTCAGCAATTCCATCAGAATTAGCTAAAAATACGTCTAGATATCAAGTATCAAGTGTAATACCAAATGAAAAGCAAGATCGTGTACTTGGAATTGTTGCTGATATGAAAGATTCCTTAACGATTAATTTAACATATCACGCAAATGATCCAAGTATAGGAATGTCTTTGCATGAAGATATTTCTAAATATAAAATGTTTTTAGGTGATACAGGCTTATTTACTACACTTGCCTTTATGGATAAAGATTTTACTGAAAATTTTATTTATGAAAAACTTTTGAATGATAAACTTGATACTGATTTAGGTTATTTATATGAAAATGTAGTGGCTCAAATGCTTTACGCATCAGGAAACAGGTTGTTTTATTATACATTTCCTAAAGAAAATACAAATCATAATTTTGAGGTTGATTTTTTAATTGCAAAGAAAAATAAAATATGCCCTATTGAGGTTAAATCATCAGGGTATAAAACTCATGCATCACTTGATGCTTTTGCAACTAAGTTTTCTAGTAAAATAGGACAACGATATTTAATATATACAAAGGATTTACGAAAAGATGGTGATTTAATTTGTATACCTGTTTATATGGCAATGTTTTTATAAATTTAAAATAATAATGACGTAATAAATGATGAAGAAAATACCAAACAATTATAGATATATATTGCTTAATTATAAGAGATTGATTAAGTTATTAAATTTTTTAGTCATGAGAAAAGTTTAAATACTATTTAAAAAATTTATATAGACTTTATAATTTATAAAAATTTTAGACTTTTAAGTCGAAAAAAGTAATTTTATATAAAGTTTTTGACTTACATTTCTAAAACTTTTGACAATTTGCTTTTTTTTATGTATTCTTAAGTTATGAAAAAAGGAGATAAATTATGTCTGAACTTATAAATCGCCCTGAGTATTTAACGCAACTAATACAAAACAAAGATGTTGATTTAGTTAAAATAATTACGGGTATTCGTAGATGTGGAAAATCTTCATTGTTAGATTTGTTTCATCAATATCTTTTACAAAGTGGTGTATTAGATGATCATATTATTCATATGAATTTAGAATCATTACGTTTTCGTAATTTATCAAATTATCTTAATTTTTATGATTATGTTAGTGAGCGTATACCTAAAAATGGTAAAACTTATTTGATATTCGATGAGTTACAAGTAATTAATCATTGGGAGAAAGCAATTGAGTCTTTTCGTCTTGACTTTGATGTTGATATTTATATTACTGGTTCAAATGCATATTTATTATCTACAGAATTTTCGACATTACTTTCTGGAAGATATGTTGAAATTCGTATGCTTCCATTATCCTTTAAAGAATTTTTGAATTTTTATAAGTTTGATGAAAATATTACAATAGAAGAAAAATTTCAAAAATATTTACAATTTGGAGGAATGCCAATTTTAAGAGAATATCAATTTAATGAATTAAGAAGTAATCAAGCATTAGAAGGAATATATTCTACAGTTGTGCTAAAAGACATTTTGCAACGTAATAATCAAACAGATCAATTAATGTTAAATAAAATTACATTATTCCTTTGCTCGAATATTGGTAATATTACTTCACCAAATAATATTGGGAATGTTTTATCACATGAAGGTGAGATAAATAATAAAAATATTGCTAGTAAAACCGTTAATAAATATATTGATATGTTACGTAGTGCATTTATCTTTTATTCGGTTGGAAGATATGATATAAAAGGTAAACAATTATTAAAAACATTAGAAAAAAATTACATAATTGATATGGGTTTTAGAAATATGTTACTTGGTTATCGTGATGCTGATAGAGGACATATCTTAGAAAATATCGTATTTTTAGAATTAATTAGAAGAGAATATCGTGTATATATTGGTAAAGTAGGCGAAACTGAAGTTGATTTTGTTTGTGAAAAAACAAATGAAAAAATATATATTCAAGTAGCTGAAACTATTGGATCACAAGAAACACTTGAGCGTGAATTAAGACCACTTCATATGATTTCAGATAATTATGAAAAAATAATTTTATCAATGGATAGAAATTATATAAATTCTTATGATGGTATCAAATCTTTAAATTTAATTGATTGGTTATTATCATAAAAAATAACTAAAAAATTGAGATTTTCGGCATTTTATAGTTTTGTAAAAGAAAATAGTAATATTTTTATAAAATATAATAGTTAAAAAACAAATAATTTAGTAAACTGTTAGAAAGATATGAGGTAAAAATGAAAAAGGGAATAATTGAAATAATACTTAGTTTAATAGTTTTTGTAGGTGATTTTATAATATTACCATTAACTTCAAAAAATAATTTTTGGAATATAGCATTTTTTATTTTATTAATAATTGTTTTTCCTACTTTATTTTTTATAGGATTTATTAATATTGTTGTTGATTATAATAATAACTATAGATATGGTAGATTATTAAAAAAATATCAAAAAAAATATGATTCTAATAAAAGTCTTATTATTAATGTAAGTGAATTAATATATTATTTAAACATTAAATATCTTGGTGGAGATATTTTAGTTTTTAAATATGAAGATGAATTTCATATTATTGAAAGACAAATTTTAATAGTTCCAAATAGTAAACAAAAGTTTTCTATGTATAAATTAGATAATATGATGTGTGGTAATGATTTTAATAAAGTTTTAACTAAACCATTGGCTGATGGTAAAGTATTAAATGAATTAAATGATATTGAAATTGCTTTTGTAAATAACAAGTTTCCTAAAGTTTTAAAAGAAAAACGCATTTATGATAATGTAAAAACTAATAATAGATGGGGTGTTTTATTAATTTGGTTTGGATTGATATTTATAAGTTTAGCTTTAATAAGCAATAATTATTATTTTTTTATAATAAGTGGAGTTTTAATTGTTATTGGAATTATTTTACTTGTTATTTCAATTAAAAAAATAAAAAATGAATCAAAAATTAAATAATAGATTTATTTATAAATTTTAAAAATAATAATTAATAAAGAAAATTATATATTTTTCTAATAGTTTTAATTTATAATTTCCATGAATGGAGATTTAAAATGAAAAGGAATTTATTATTAGTTTTCACTTTAATGTTTACAACAAATATGGTTAAAGACACTAAATTAAGTAGTAATATTTTTGTTCAACAAATTGAAAGAAATGCTGTACAAGAAGATATTATTACTATGCAAGATATTGCTTCTTTTTTAGAAACAAAAAAAGAGCATTATCCATTATCTGATGAGTTTATTGAAAGATATCAACAATCTGGTGGAGGATATCTTGATTATGCTAGACAACTTGGGCTTTTAGTTAATAAAGAACAACATGAACCAAATCAAAAATGGCATTTTTTGATTCTTGGTTATATCGAAGTATTGATGATGGATCGTTAACTTGGTCAGATAATGCTCAAATAAGAGTTTATAAGAATTTATTGTGTCCAGAATTATTGCTTTGGATTTATGAAGCTTGTGAAGTTAGTCCTAGTAAAGTAAAAGAAGCAAAAGTTGTAGCGGAAAGTGGTAAAGCAAGTAAAACTAATGTTACAACAATTGCTAAAAATATGCGTAATATTGTTAGTTGGGATGATGTAAAAAAAGCTATTGTTGAATTTAAAAATAGTAATATTAAATCATATAAAGTTTCTTATAATAATAGTGAAGATTTTACAATTACTAATTTAAAAGATGAATATAAAGTTGGTAGTGAAGTTAGTTTTAATGTTAAGGTTAATAATAATTTAAAAGTAATTGATAAAGTTACTTATAATGATGAATTAATAACACCATATAATGGTTCAAATTATAAATTTACTATGCCTGAAAAAGATGTAGTCATTAATGTAACTTTAAAAGATAAAGAAATAATTACTGCTTCTTCAGTTAAATATGATATTGTTTATGATTTAGGAAGTAGAAAAACTGCAAAAAGTATCACTTCAAATGAAGAATTATTAAATACTTTTAATACTTCTGATGATAGTATTATTAATTCTATTGGTGATTTTGAATATATTTATGGTGGTGGAAATGGTGGAAGAGGAGCCACTAATTGGTATTGTGGAAATATGTTAAAATTTGGTACCACAAATCTTAATGGTGGTTTAGTCTTTAACTTAAGTCAAAATGTTAATAAAGTAAAAATTACAGGTTATGTTGGTACATCTTCATTGAAAATTCGTGTTGGTGATTCTTCTTCTAAAGATTGGAATGGTAATGGTGATAATAAAACCACTTTATTTACTTGTTCAACAATGGTAGAAGCAAGTAAAGTCGATATTGAAAATAAAAATACTTCAACAATTGAAATAGAATTTGAAAGTACAAATTCATTAAAAATAATGACAGAAAATAAAAAAGTTTTATATATCACTAATATAGAATTTTTTCTTGAGAAGTAGAGGTAATTTATGAAAAGAATTATTTTATTAACTTTATTATCATTAGTATTTGTTTCTTGTGGAGAAATAAATAGTATAGTTAATGAATATAAAATAACTTGGAAAAATGATAATGGAGAAATTTTAAAAGTTGATGATCATGTTAAAGAAGGGACTATTCCAAGTTTTGGTAATGATTTGCCTACTAAAGCAAGTACAGAACAATATACTTATACATTTAGTAATTGGGTTCCAGAAGTTGGACCAATTTATCAAGATACGACATTTGTGGCCAATTATACTTCTAGTATCAATGAATATATGATTACTTGGAAAAATTATGATGGAACAATCTTAAAAGAAGATAGTCTTAGTTATGGTAGTCTTCCAAGTTATGATGGAATTACTCCAATAAAAGAAGAAGATGATGAGTATAGTTATGTTTTTAAAGGTTGGTCACCAAATATTGAAATAGTAAGTAAAGATACTACATATACCGCGACATTTTTTGAAATAAAAAAAGGTTCAATTAATACTAATCCAATTATTTCTAGTGATAATAAATTTGTTGAATATGGTTTCTATCCTCAAAGTTATTTTAATAATGAAGCGATAATTAGTAAACTTATTAAATTAACTCCTTTAGAGAATAACTGGTATTTTTATAATAATGAATATTACACTAAAGTTATTGCAAAAGTTTATAATAATGAAAAATATACTTTTGATGATGAGCAAAATATTGTTAATGGTAATGAATATTGGTTTAAATGTGAAAGAATTAAATGGAATATTATAAATGAAAATAATGGAGTTTATACTTTGTTATCTACTCAATTATTAGATGCTCATAATTATTATGATAATTATCAAGAGCGAATTATTGATGGAAAAACAATATATTCTAATAATTATGAATATAGTTCAATTCGTAACTGGCTTAATAATGAATTTTATCAAGTAGCATTTTCTTTAAATAATGCTTATATTCAAAAAAGTGAAAATGATAATGTTAGTTTATTTTCTTATGATAATTATTTAAATCTTACTGAACGAACATGTAAAACAACTGATTATAGTAGAGTTAGAGGGGCTTGGTATAATACTTCTTCTACTTTAAAATATAATGGTTCATATTGGACTAAATCAAGTTCCGATGAATTTAATTACTGTGCCTGGAATGTTAATTCAAGTGGTTATTTAAGTACTTATGCAGTTGATGGTGATAGTCATTGTGTTAGACCATCTATAAAAATTAAATTGTGAGGTGTCATTTATGAATAAAAAAATTTTAATATGTTTATTTTCATGCTTATTATTTTCTTGTGGTGAAGAAGAAATTATTACTGGTAGTCAAAATACGCATGATGAAAAAACTTGGTTTACTAGTGAAGAGCTTGAAAAAGTTCATTTAGAAAATTTACCTGCTCCAGTTAATTGTCAAGGAGAGATAAATTCATCAACTTCTTGGTTTAATGATGGATATTCTTTTTCTCAACCATGTTCAAGTGAAGAAATAATGATTGAAAACGCTACAAATTATTTTGATTATTTTAAAAATAATTATGATGGTAAATTTGGAACAAAAACTTTTCATGCATCAAGTTCAGATACTTTTTATTATTATATTGTTCAAAAAGATAATTTAGATAATTATCATGATGATAATCCTTCTTCTTTATATGATTTTTACTATGTAATTGATACAGAAGTTGGCGAAGATGGCTATTTAAAAGATGGAGCGGTCTATTCATTTGATATTAGATATGAATTTTCTACTTCTAGTAATGAATACTTATTAAAAATATTTATTGAAAAAGAAAATAAAAGTCATAATGGAGCAATCAATTATAAATTTAAACTTCAATAATATTATAAAATGAAAAAGGGAATAATAATTGCAATTATTGGATTTCTTGGTGTTGTAGGAACTTTTTTACTATGGGGATTAACTCCAGAAGATCAATATATTTTAAATGGAGGATTTTACGTTTTACTATTAATTGGTTTTCTTTTTTTAACACTTTATGGATTGGGTAAAATGCTTTGTAACTATTATACTAAAGATAGATATGATCGATTAAGAAAAAAATACCAAGAAAAATATGATGCTAATAAAAGTATTATTGTTAATATTGATGAATTAATTTATTATGTTAATATTAAATATCTAGGTGGAGATGATTTAGTTTTTAAATATAAAGATGAATTTCATATTATTGAAAGACAAGTTTTTAGTGATCAAGAAAATAAAAAATTTTCTTCTATATATAGTTTAGATGAAAAAATATGTGGTAGTAATTTTGATGATGTTTTAACAAAAAAAATAATCAATAATAAAGCATTGATTGAACTTGATAATATCGAAGTTGCTTTTGTAAATGGTAAATTTCCTCAAGTGTTAAAAGAAAAAAGAATATATGATAATGTCAAGCCACATAGCATATTAATGATTTCATCGATAGTGTTAATTATATTTGGAATTATGTTTTTATTTATAAGTACTGCGACAAGTGATTGGTATAATGCTCTAATATTTGGTGGAATTTTTTTATTAGTGGGAATTATTCTTTTGATTATATTAATTAAAGATATTAATGATGAATCAAAAATTAAATAATAAAAGTTCTTTGTAAAAAAAGTGCCAATTTAGTGCCAAAATTAATTATTAACATTGTAATAAAAAAAATAACAAATCATAATAATTTAAAAAATATAGGGAGGATTATTATGAATTATATAAATTCAATGCTAAAAAGATGCTTAAATAATTTTTTAAATTCATTTTCATTTATAATAAAAATTATATTAGTTATCGCTTCAATTGTATTATTTTGTGTTGGTAATGCTAAAGTTGGTACTGACCAAACAGGATTAGTTGGGATGATTCCTCTAGCAATCTTAGCAATTTATTTAACATTAAGATATTCAGTAAATGAAAGAAATTCTGTTATTAAGGAGTTTCCTAATCGAGTAAAATCAATGACATATGCCGCATTATTTTTAATTTTTGCTTTTTTATTAATGACAATGGCGTATGGAATGAATAGACTTATTGATGAGTATAATACTGGAACAATTGATTTTAATCAATATATTTTACATGATGCTGCCGCTATTTCTTTATTTTTTTATATCGAAGATTTAATTTTTTCTAAAACATTTTATATTGTTACTTATCGTGGGGTTAGTAATTGTTCGTGCATTGATAAAAATGGAAAATATACTTGGAAATATCTTCTTTTTTATATGTTAAGAACTTTCGATATTGTTATTTTCTTTTTCTTCTTTTATTTATTATTTTTTATTTTTAAAAATGGTATTTATCATACTGTGCAAGGTGGAGGAATAGTTTTTATTTTTGTAATTATTTTTTCGATTATTCCTTTTGTTTTAGATTTTCTTTTTACTAGACATTTTGTTGATAGATTCAAGGAAATTACTGCTTTAGAAGATGAAATTGCTGAAAAGCAAAGAAAAGAAAATGATGAGAAAAATAAAAAAAGACTGCATGAATTATTTGTCAAAGAAAAAATAAGACATGATAATACTAAATTAATTTCTGGTTGTCGATATACTTACTATGATTTTATAAGAGGATTTGTCGAAGATGTTGATCAATTATATGAGATGAAATATTTTAAATCAGAGTTTCCAGATTTTGTTGATTTAAATTTAGGTGGAGTAATTAATAATGCTTCATTTAATTCTTTATATGGTTATGCTGGTGATATTAAAACATATAAATGGACCATCAAATATAAATTAGAAACATTAAAAAATAATGAGTATCAACTTAATATCCACTTATATTTAAAAAATGAAAAAGATTATATTATGAATTTTACTAAAATGGGAACATATAATTCTAACGCTAATGCTATCAAACTTGAAGCAATGAAAACAGCAAAAAAAGACTATAGAAAGGCACCTTCATCTTTAAAAAAAGATCAAGTTTATGAAGATGGTTCTTTCTTTGGTGAAAAAGTTGAAGCGGCTGTTTCTTATTCTGATTTTGAAGAAGCAGAATTAGCTTTAAGAAAAAAAGAAATTGATAATGAAAAAAGAAAAGAAGAACATTCTAAGTATTTGCAAATACTCGATGCTGAAAAAAATTATTTTGCTCATCTTTGTGATTTTGTTAGTAGTGAATTTAATCGTGTGCAAGTGTTTAAAACGGATGTTGAGAAAGATACTGCTATTGAGATTAAAAGGTTAAAATTAACATTTGGTGAAATTGAATATATCAATTATAAACCAGCTCAAAATGAAATGACATTCGTTAAAAATAAATATTAGTTTTGTTAATTAAAAGCTGTTAAAATAGGTAAATAATCCTATAATTACAGCTTTTTTTATTAATATTTTTTGAATAATAAAACGTAAATAAATACTAAAAAACAAATAAAACATTGTATAAATAAATATTTAAGACTATAATAAGGTATATGAAACAAATACCAATACTTTTTTCACGTGATGATTTACAAACTATTTATCCAAATTCTTCTTCTTTTTTTTCTTTTGCCATGCGTTATATTAAGCAAGGTAAAATTAAACAAATAAAGAAAGGACTATATGCATTAGTGGATCCATCGACAAACGAAATCTATGCAACATGTTTTCAAATTGCGTCGAGATTGTTTGATGATTCATATTTTTCTTATCATGAGGCTTTGGAATATTATGGGTTATCTAATCAGTCTTTTGTTTCTAGTTTTACTTATCTTAGTCATACTTATGCAAAAGAACTTGAGTTTGAAGGAGTTCGATACAAAGCAAAAAAGTCAGCTTGTCATCTACAAATATTTGACCGCTTGAAAGAGGAAGGTGTGCGTGTTGTATCATTGGAACGCGCAATAGTGGATGCAATTGATTGTCCCTCTCTTTCTGGTGGCATTGAAGAAATAGAATATGCCTTAGAGAATGCGCCAGATTTGAACTTGTTGTTAGTCGAGGAATTGCTTGAATACTATAAAAAAGATTATCTTTATAGAAAAGTAGGGTTTTTGTTCGAAAAGAAGTATGGATTAAAGATTCCAAAATACTTTTATGATAAATGCCTGAGCCATGTCACAGAAAAAATATTCTATTTTGAATCTCACATAGGGCATGCAAAACTGAATATGAAGTGGAGATTAATGGTAGAAGAAAGGAAATACCCTAATGAATTATTCTAAGCAATATATTTCTGGATTTGGGATTCAAACTGGATTTATCAATTCAAATATTGAAAAAGTTATTAGACTCTTAGATGTTCTTCAGTTTATTGATTCAAAATTAGATCCAGAACATAAAAAACTAGTGCTCAAAGGTGGCACTGCTATTAATCTTTTATATATGAATCTTCCGCGATTGAGCGTTGACATTGATTTGGATTATATTGGGGCATTGGATAGAGAAGAAACTATTAAGGATAGGAAAATTATAATGAATTCTCTAGATGCCTTTATGTCAAGGGAAGGATATGTTGTATCGACAAAATCTAGAGGAAGCGTCATCCTTGATAGCAGAACATACTCATTCATGAATGCGTTTGGAAACAAGGACAATATTAAAGTTGAAATCAATTTTATTGATAGGATTCACATCTTTGGTATTGAAAAAGTTGAAGTGTCCTATTTTGAAAGACAAATCCTTGTTAGTACACCAATCAAAGAAGAACTTTTTGGTATGAAGATAAGTGCACTTATAGATCGTGGAAAACCTAGGGATCTTTATGATGTGAATAACATTATTTCGTTGTCAGCAAAACTCGATAAGGAAAAATTAAAAAAATCAACTTTGTTTTACTTATCGCTTGATGGTGTTTTCAATATAGATGACAATACTTTTGAAAAGGTAGAAGCTATTGAATTAAACGAAATAAAGAGAGAATTACTTCCTGTATTGGCGAAAAGAGAAAGATTTGATTTGAAAGAAGTTAGGAAAAATGTTATGACATGGCTTAAGGAAATTTTGACATTGACTGATGAGGAAAAAAAATATATGAATCTTTTTTCAAATGGTGATTATAATCCGTTTCTTTTATTTGATGATTCTGTGGATAAAAAGATTTTGTATCACCCAATGGCAAGGTGGAGAGTTTCTTGCAATGGAAAAGAAAAGTAACTAGACTTGTCTTTATTGTTTTTAATAATGATATTTTAATAGGAGAATATATGATATATGGATAATAAAATAATAGAAGAAAATATGTTTTTTCTTGAAGAGAAAATTAAATATAAATTTAAAGATATCTCATTGCTAGCCCAAGCAATGAAATCAGTGAAAATAAAGGAGCTAAATGTTGGTAAAAACCATAAAGAGTATTCAAATGAAAGATTAGCTATTGTTGGTGACGCTGTTCTTAAAGCTGTTATTTCTGATGTTTTATATTGTAAGAAAATAGCAACTAAAGGAGAGATAACTAATAAAAAGAAAAAACTCGAAAATAATAAGATTTTACATGTAATATCCATATCAGAAGGAATTATCAATTATGCTTATAACAATCTACACTTTTATGATCCTATTTTACCTAAACATGAACGTGTTGTGTGTAAAAAACATGATCCTTATATAGAAGCTATTGTCGGGGCTATTTATTATGATGGTGGTTTCAATAGTGCTAAGAAATGGATTGTTGACTACTTACTTCCGTTGCTTGAAAAATACAATAATATGTCTTCTGATATTACAAATGTTGTTTGAAATTAATATTTGTTGACATAAGTATTTTTGCATGTTAAATTTAACTAGAAAATTTTGTGTGGATTTTTCATTTATTCTTTTCGCCACCATGGAGGAACGATGGAACAAACAGAAATGAAAAATAAACCATTATTAAGCTTAATAGTTAAAATGTCTTTACCAATCATTATATCGATGATTATTAATGCTTTATATAATATTGTCGATAGTTATTTTGTGGCAAAAGTTAGTGAAGACGCTATGACTGCTATTAGTCTTATTTTTCCTTTACAATATTTAGCAAATGCCTGTGGAATTGGTTTTGGAGTAGCAATTGCTTCATTAACTGCTTATTATTATGGAGCTAATAAAAAAGATGATGCTACTTATAGTGCCACTAAAGGAGTTATTTTAAGTATTATTCATGGTGTTATTATTACAATATTCTCTTTAATTGTGGCCAAACCTTTTTTACAAATGTTTACAGATAATGAACAAATTATTCAATATGGATTAGATTATTTTTATATTGTAGCATTTTTTGCTCCTCTTATAACTGTTTCAATGGCACTTGAAAAGATTTTACAAGCTTAGGGTAAGATGAAAATTACTATGTTTGCTATGGCAATTGGAGCGGTAGTAAACATTATTTTAGATCCCATTTTTATTATTAATTTAAATATGGGTGTGCAAGGAGCGGCTATTGCTACTGGAATTGGTTTATTTGTTGGTTTATTAACTTATATTTTTATTTTTATTAAGTGCAAATTAGACATTAATCTTTCTTTTAAAGTTAAAAGTAATATGAATATTATTTCTAGATTATATTCAATTGGTATTCCTTCTTCACTTAATTTAGCTTTACCTTCTTTTATGATTATTGCTTTGAATTCTATTTTAACAACTTATGATGATTCATATGTTTTGATTTTAGGTGTTTATTATAAACTGCAAACATTTTTATATTTTATTGTCAGTGGTTTAGTGCAAGGAATTAGACCAATTATTAGTTATAATGAAGGTGCAAAACAGTATAAACGAGTTAATAGTACATTTTATATTTCTTTATTAATTAGTGTTGTTGTTATGATTATAGGAACAATTTTATTTTTAACAATTCCAGATAAATTAATTGGCTTATTTACAAATAATAGTCAAACCATTACAGATGGTGCGCATGCTTTAAGAATTATTTCT
>OLIW01001498.1_pt1 | contig 20694 bp, 14 predicted proteins | sample 1601321 | NCBI WGS metagenome assembly OLIW01 (sample SAMEA2452114, study PRJEB22498) | human gut metagenome
GGGAACTGGCGTTGCAAATTTCCCGAATAACGTTTGGGAATATCCGCCGTCGGCGCCCGTTCCGGATTTTATTGATTGGGATTTGTGGCAGAATGTAGCGGAGCCTCAGGATTACTTTGAAGACGGCTTGGTGTTCGGCAGGTGGCGCGGTTGGTGGAAGTACGGCAGTGGTTCCCTTGGCGACATAGGCTGCCATATGCTGGATATTCCGGTTTACGCTCTCGGTTTGGGCTATCCGGATAGAATTAAATCTACGGCGCGCGGTTCCACACCCATATCCGTGCCGAGTCAGGAGCGCGTGGATTATTACTTTAAGAAATCTAATCAGGGAGTCCCCGTGAAGGTGTCTTGGTACAGCGGTTTTAAGTATGCGGATAAAGACGGCAATTATCCGAAAGACTACGATAAATCGCTATTGCCAAAACTTCCCAAGGAGTGGACAAAACTTGGCAGAGGCCACAGGGAGTTGTCGGACAACGGGCAGTTCTTGATTGGGGATAAGGGCGTTATATATTGCAACAACATGCACATGGGCGGCAGACCAACACTGCTTCCGCGAGATTTGTGGGAGTCTGTAAAAGACAACTTGCCGCGCACTGAGCCGCGCATATACAATAACGACCATCACAGAAATTTCATACAGGCGGTAAGGGGAGAGGCCGAACTGAGTTCACCTTTCGATTACGCGCACGTGTTGACGGAAGTTGTTCAGCTTGGCAACCTGGCAAGCCGCACTGGCAGCGATATCATTTGGGATGCCAAGAACCTAGTATGTAGGGGCAATCCAAAGGCGACTAAGCTTGTCAACACACCAATGCGCAAAGGCTGGTACTGATATAGTAGGGGATTAAATTGCGAGGCTTAACGGAGCATTTCCGCTAAGCCTTTTTTTGTGTTAATTTTTACATTAATTTTACTGTAACATAATAAAAGGGTAGATGTTGTAGCCTCAAATCTATTTTCTATCGCTGCATTTACGCGCTCAAGCGCAAACTGATACTAAAATACTAAAAGATATGTTCGATTCATTAGAAGTTTGGTTCGTGACGGGAGCTCAACTGCTGTACGGCGGCGATGCCGTCTTGCAAGTGGACGCGCACTCAAGCGAGATTGTTAATGGCCTTAACAAATCGGGAAAGTTGCCCGTTAAAGTTGTATATAAGGGCACCGTAAATTCCGCGCGGGAGGTCTCTGAAACGCTTAAGGCCGCAAATGACGCCGAGAAGTGCATAGGTGTTATAACTTGGATGCACACCTTTTCGCCGGCAAAGATGTGGATACATGGTTTACAGCAGTTGAGAAAGCCTCTGTTGCACCTGCATACACAGTTTAACAGGGAAATTCCCTGGGAAACAATGGACATGGACTTTATGAATCTAAACCAGTCGGCGCACGGTGACAGGGAATTCGGCCATATAAACGCAAGAATGCGCAAAGCCCGCAAGGTTATTGTGGGATATTGGCAGGACGATTCTACGCAGCGTAAAATAGCTTCGTGGATGCGCGTGTGCGCCGCGTGGGCGGACTCGCAGGATATGCGCATAATCCGCTTTGGCGACCAGATGAATAATGTTGCAGTTACCGATGGCGACAAGGTAGAGGCCGAAATAAAATTTGGCTATCATGTCGATTACTGCCCGATAGCTGTTTTGAAATCCTACCAGGACAAGGTTTCAGAGAGCGACGTGGATGAGCTATTTGAAACTTACAAGCGCGAATACGTCGTTTCGGAATCCGACTTAAAAAATGAGCATTTTGTGCGCCAAGTGAAGTTTGCTGCACTTGTAGAAATTGCCTTGAGGCGACTTTTAAAGGATATGGGCGCCAAAGCTTTTACTACAAATTTTGACGACTTAGAGGGTATAGATCAGCTTCCTGGTTTGGCTTCGCAGCGGCTCATGGCTGAAGGCTACGGCTTTGGAGCTGAGGGCGATTGGAAGACTGCAGCTTTGTACCGCACTATGTGGGTAATGGGGCAGGGCTTGCCAAAGGGCTGTTCGTTCCTGGAAGACTACACGCTAAATTTTGATGGTGAAAACAGCGCAATTCTTCAGGCGCACATGTTGGAGGTATGCCCCCTAATAGCTGAAGAGAAGCCGAAGTTGGAGGTTCATCCTTTGGGAATCGGCGGCAAGAGCGACCCCGCAAGACTTGTGTTTACATCAAAGCAGGGCGAGGGTGTTGCAGCCACGATTATCGACTTGGGCAATCGCTTTAGGATGATTATAAATAAAGTTGAATGCATAAAGAGCAAGCCATTGCCAAAGCTTCCGGTTGCCTCTGCCCTTTGGATTCCGAAGCCGAATTTTGAAATTGGCGCCGGAGCTTGGATACTTGCGGGCGGCACGCACCACACGAGTTTTTCCTACGACTTAAGCGTCCAAGAATTGCTGGATTACGCCGAGATTGCCGGGATAGAGGCTCTTGTTATTGACGAAAATACAACTATAGAAAACTTCAAGCAGCAAATGCGCATAAATGAGGTTTACTATATGCTAAACGGAGCCTTGAGATCCTAAGCAAGCGGATTTTTGCATATGTGATTAAGTTTGGAAGCGGCCTAATGACCGCTTCTTTTTTTTGAAAATGCGCAAGGTTTATATTACCGTACTATGAACTTCACATTACCTTGAACTATTTTCTATTCTTAGGCTAATAAGCTGTCCTGTTCATTCTACTAAAATAGCTATTTATCTACAGTAGCAAATCCAATTGCAACTTTCGCTCAATATGAGGGCGGAGACGAGGAAGCATTCTCCGAGCTGGCACGATAAAAATGGTAGACAATTCATCTGGTTTAAATTATGGCGAAACGCCTCTATTTTACACTTTTGCAGATATGCTAATTTAGTAGGGTTAATTGTTTAACTAATTTGCTTGGGATTACAAGCAATGTTACAGTCCTATAAACTTTACTTTGCACAAGGGAAGGATCTTTTAATATCGTAAACTTGAAAAAAGTTTAGTTTTTTATTTATGAAGCAAAGTTACATTATTTATCCACTATTTGCACTTTTTAGTGCGTCTATTTTATTTGCCCAAGAAGAATCTGGAAATGCAGAAAGTTCCACAACTGTGGAAATATCTAGCATAAGGATTGATGAAAATATTGTTCTTACTGATACGGACGTTGTTATAACTGGAGACGGAAAATCTGTTTGGGCTTGGCAACAGTCGAGTGGAACTTTTGAGTATTCTGCGACAAATGGCACGTTGAATACCTTGGGCGATATTGAGGTTGGAAACACATGGAGCGCGTTTACGGACCAAACTTTAACGGTTAATTTGCTTGGCTCAGGTAACACGATAAGCCTTGCCGCAGGTAAACAGATAAATCTTGCTGCAGCAGGTGGAAGTCCCGTGAATACGGGTAACACGTTTGCTATGAATATCGCAAGTTCCGACGAAGAGGCTCCGAATACACTTATCGTGGATACTATAAGAGTGGCTTCGGGCGTAAATTATGATTCTGGCGAGGCTTCTACATCGCAAAGCATATTGTCTTTCAATGGCAATACGGTTTTAAAGAGTGTGACAAATACCGATACTTCCGATGCTCCGGCCGATCGCTACTACACCGATATCTATATAAATGATGCAGATGTAAATGGCGGCGTAAACAAGCTGATAGTGAGCAATAGCAATAACGTCCTTAATATAGATGATTTGAGGATTAATTCTGCTTGGATTGATACTGCCGTAGGTCAGGAGTCGCGCTACAGCAATATTCCCAAAGCCATAGTTGATATAGGCGGAAGAGGTAACACTGTAAACATACGTTGGCTGAGTGTAAACAATTTTGGCGTAGATGCTTCTTCCGTAATAAAAGTTGCGGCGGGCAATGATGTTACCGTCGGTTATAACTGGGGGACATACTCGCGCATAGAGGCCAATATGGCTTCGGGCTTGAACTTTAAAGAAGTTTACAATGCTCAGACTGGGGAGCTTTCAAACGGAACAATGTTTGTGTTTGAAGCATCAGCTGATCCAGACGGTTTTGCAGAAGTTTCTACAATTTCTGTTGATTCATACAATGGCGCTAGCATAAATGCATTTATCCTATTGGATTTGACCGATTGCTACGAGCAACTTCTCTCTGATTGGCTTCAGACTGCAACCCTATTTGAGAATCTCGGAAGCGATCCTTGGGGCGAGGATACTGCGTACTTTATCCAAATTGGTTCGATTGTCTTGAGTGTCGGTGAAAAGTACGGCAATTTTTCCTTTGATTCTGTGGACGACACAAATGGAACTTTGATATTCAATTTTACAGTTCCAGAGCCTTCAACCTACGCTGCAATATTTGGAACTTTTGCGCTTGCATTAGCCCTTTGGCGCAGACGCAAGTAGGTGCTTTTGTTCAATATGATTTTTTGTGTAAAAGAGAGAACACTTTGTTTTCTCTTTTATTTTTCACTCGGTATTTTAAGGTAAAAATTATGAAAAAGTATATTCTATCAATAACTGTTTTGATGTCGCTTATTCCATTGTTTGCCAAAGAGCCGTCGGCGTGGCTTTTTAGCTATATGAGCCCCGACAAAGATAATAGGGGCGGATTGAGTTACGCCTTAAGTTACAACGGCAAGGACTGGAAGTCTCCGTCTTGGAAACACCGCAAATTTCTCGATGGCGGTTATGCTTACAAGGGGCAGATGAAGCTTTTGGATCCCTTTGTATTTCAAGATGCTGAAAAAAATTGGCATGTCCTTTGGACCGCCGCAAATATAAATGGTTACATAGGGCATTCAACGACGGCGAATCGCGATAATGTCGTAAACTGGATGCGCAAGAGCTACCCATATTTTGCCATAGACAGCCAAATTACAAATCCCGTCGCATACACTTTGCGAAATGGCGATAGCGCTGTTGAATTTAAAACTCAAGATGGCGATTTTTACAGAACTACCACGCGCGACTTTAAGAAATTTACACCGCTAAAAAAGATATCCCAAAAGGACTACGAGGCAAGTTGCGCAAAGCTTATAAAAAATATAAAACTTGATTCCGAGGAGCTAAGCGGCTCTATAAATCCTCTAAGCGAAGAGCAACTGGAAATCTTAAAGACCGATGGAGAGTGGAAGAAAATAGCCTCTTGGGACAAGGTCTCGCAGCGGTCAAAAGACGATGAGAGCAGGTTTTCGGGAATCGAAAAGCTGAGCGTAAACGTGAAGGCCGACGCAAAATCAAAAAAGAAGATAAGCGATATGCTAATGGGCATATTTTTTGAAGATTTAAATTACGCGGCAGACGGCGGGCTTTACGCAGAGCTTGTGCAAAATCGCGATTTCGAATATTCCAATCGCGACAGGTGGGATTTAAATCCAATGAGCTTTTGGAGCGTGTCGGGGAGCGCTAAGTATGAGGTAAAGACGGATTCTCCAATCCATGAGAATAATAAGCACTACATAAGTCTCAGCTTAGATAAGGCTGATTCTGCCCTAGTAAATTACGGCTATAGCGATAAGGAGAGTCCGCCTGCAAAAACTCCCGGTATTGCCGTTAAGAAGGGGCAAAAGTATAATTTCTCATGTTTTGTAAAGGGCGATATCGCAAAGACCGATGTAGTTTTGGCTGATGCAAAAGGTATGGAACTTGCAAAGGCTTCATTTAACAGCTCTTCTAAAGATTGGAAAAAGGTGGAAGTCGCGTTGACTTCAAAGGATACCTCGGGAGATGTAAGCTTAAAGCTTGTGCCTCTTTCAAAAGGTGAAATTTGCTTTGATATGGTATCGCTATTTCCGCAAAATACGTTCAAAAACCGCAAGAACGGATTGCGTGCTGATTTGGCGCAAACGCTTGAGGAGTTATCTCCAAAATTTGTGCGTTTTCCGGGCGGGTGCTTAGTCCACGCAATATCGGGCGGTGAGATGAATTTCTACAACTGGAAGGATTCCGTTGGCGCCTTGGAGGCTCGCAAACCAATTCCTAACTGTTGGGGATACCATCAGACTAGGGGGCTTGGATACTACGAATTTTTCCTCTTTTGCGAGGACATTGGCGCAGAGCCTTTGCCCGTGTTGGCTGCAGGTGTTGGGTGTCAAAATCCTGGGCAACAGGCAATAGATATGAAGGATATGCCGCAGTATACGCAGGACATTCTAGACCTAATCGAGTGGGCTAACGGAGATCCCAATACAAGCAAGTGGGCAAAGCTCAGAGCTGATAGCGGACATCCGGAGCCTTTCAACTTAAAATACATAGGCATTGGCAATGAAGATCTAATTTCGGACCAATTCGAGGAGCGCTTCACAATGATTTATAAGGCGATAAAAGAGAAGTATCCGGAAATAAAGGTAGTTGGGACTTCCGGCCCATTTGCCGAGGGCGTTGATTATAGAGAAGGCTGGAAGGTCGCAAAGAAATTGGATATCCCACTTGTCGACGAGCACTATTATGTGGCTCCGGGGTGGTTTTTGTACAATCAGAACTATTACGATGACTACGACAGAAAAGGTCCCAAAGTGTATTTGGGCGAGTATGCTGCACATATAGAAAACCGTATAAATAATATAGAGACTGCTCTGTCTTGCGCGATACATTTGGCGAATTTGGAGCGAAACGGCGATGTCGTTGAAATGTCATCGTATGCGCCTCTTCTCGCAAAGCGCAACTACACCCAGTGGAAGCCCGACTTGATTTACTTTGATAACTCAAATGTCTATCCGTCCACGGATTATTACGTACAGAAGCTATTTGGTCAAAACAGTGGCGACATATATATTCCGACGACGCTTGAGCTATCGGAAGAGCGCGATGGGTTGAAAGAGCGCGTAATATGCTCTGTTGTTTGCGATTCAAAGAGCGGAGATACCATTGTTAAACTCATAAATATGCTACCATTTGAATCTGAGGCGAATGTGGATTTGAGTTTTATAAAGGGTAAAAAAGACGTTGTAAAAACTGTTCTTAGCGGGGATTACAGCGATCAGGACGCAAAGCCGAAAGAAAGTCGTGCAAAACTTGGCGGTAGGTTTTGTGAAAAATTGCCGCCGTATTCTCTTACAGTTTTGCGCTTTAAAAAGTAAATCAATTGTTGTTTAGTTATCAGGGGTATTAAAAAATGGGAGGCGGCTTATTTTGCCGCCCCCCTTTTTTTGAGGGATATGCAATATAGAGGATTAAATTTTTTTAATTAGGTAGGTGTAATTGCCTGAATTTTCACTCTTTTAGGATTTTATCTAAAATTTAAGATATGAGCTTTATTATTTCTAGCCCCATGGAATTTTTAGGCTTCTTCAAATTTATTTTTTTTTTTAGACTTTTGGCCTTAATTTTGTTTTCTACGCATTATATTGGAGGATTTCCAATCTATATAGAGATAGGCGAGTACAATTGAGTAAAAAGAGTTTTTTGTATTTCAAATAATTTTAGCTTTAAATATCCGTGCGATTTAATTCTTTTTCTATCACCGTAATTTCTAATTAAAATTCCAAGTTTATGAAAAAAGCCTTTATCTTATTCCTTTTTTTTGAATGTGTTTTTAAATGTTGATTTTATTTAAAAAGTAAATGCTAAAATAATATATAATTTTATAATATTTAATCTTAATAAATACTTGTCAAAAAAACGCTTCTTTGATGCGTTTAAAGGCTTTCTTTAACAGGTGCTCTTGTATGTTATTTTACCTTTGAAGTACAGATTAAACTTTAATTGCAAACAGGGCAATCTAAAGTTCGTCTAGCTTGGGACTTTAGGGGATAGTTTATTTTCACTTTGCGCACAGTTAATTTTTGATGCTTAGAAAGTAAAAAAATCGCGCATATGCGCGATCCTGTAAAGTATAGAATTTAAAATTCAAAAAGTTATGAATCTGAATGGCCCTCGGCTTGCCTCTCGTAATTTTTTGAGCTTAGGCCCAATTTCCGCTTTATGAAATTGGATATGCTCATATTGCCCCTCAGCGCATCAAGGCAGGCCTTTTCAGATGGCGTGAGGTACACATTTACACTTTTTTTCCGCTGTTCCATTGGAAGCGAAGGGCGCCCGCCACCGCTATTCCAAGTTTTTTTATAGCCTTTTGGTAGTCCCATATTTGGTAGAATATTAGAGTTAGTTTTTTAATATATTTAGTAGGTTCGATTAAACTTAATAATCCTGTTATGTAAAGAAAAAAGATAATTGTTTAAGTGTAACTTTTTAAATTTATTAAGCTTAACATGAATATTTTAGCTGTATTAAATTAAATCACACTAAAAATATTATATGGCATATGTTTACTACTTGCAATTTTTTTAAGACTTGCTATGCCCTTGCAATTTTATAGGCTTCTGAGTCTATGTTGCCTAAAACTTTCTCACCTAATCTGATTGGTATTTTATTGTTTTTAATTGCGCTTTTTGCCGTCGAGCAGTCATTTGGAGCAGATGTCTTGCAGTGGCGCGGAAACGATCGCAGTGGAATATTTAGTTCAGAAAAAAATTTAAAGCGCTCTTGGAATAAGGGCGAGCCTAAGCTATTGTGGAACAATTCCGAGCTGGGTTTGGGCTACTCTCCGCCGGCCGTTGCGGGTGGAGTTTTGTATCTCACGGGCACAGATGAAAAGTCTAAGCGAGAAATCTTTTACGCCCTATCCGCAAAGGACGGAAAACTTTTGTGGTCTTTGGATTACGGAAACTCTTGGGAAAAAAGTTACCCCTCGGCGCGCCTTATGCCAACTATAGTTGGTGAAAAGGCCTACGTTATGAGCGGCTCGGGCGAAATTGTTGCGATAGATTTAAACTCAAAGAAAATCCTATGGAGCAGGGATATTCTCAAAGATTACAAGGGCAGGCCGCGAGACTGGGGCTACGCCGAAAACTTGGTGGTTTTTGACGGCAAAGTTTTTATGACGGTCGGCGGAACAAAGACTGCAGTTGTGGCTTTGGACGCCGAGAGCGGTAAGGAGATTTGGCAGACAAAGCCCGTGAATAAGCTTGCGGCATACTTCTCGCCCATAATTGCCGAGATGAAAAATTCCACACAAATAATATGCGGCACAATAGGTCTCTGCTTTGGAATTGACGTAAAAAGCGGCGATATTTTGTGGACTCAGCCTCTAAAAAAGCTTGGCACCGGCGGTTTTAAGCATGAGACCGAATGGGAGACAAACGTGGCTATGCCCATATTTAAAGACGGGCGTTTATTCATAAGCTCCGGTAATAACTACGGCGCCTACATGCTAGAAATTCCCGATGGCAAGGGCGAGCCCAAAGTTGTCTGGACCGCTCCCGAGTTTGACACTCATCACGGTGGCAATATTCTATTAAACGGCAGGCTTTACGGCTCAACTTGGATAAATAACGAAAAGGGGAACTGGGCTTGCTACGATTGGCAAAGCGGCGCGGAAATCTATAATGAACCTTGGCCAAAACATTCAAAGGGCTCTATAATTTCAGCCGATTCAATGCTTTATATATATGACGAACTTCGCGGAGAAATTGCGCTGGTAAACCCCGCGAGCGATAAGCTAGACATAGTTAGCACTATGCGCGTAAAAATGGGCAAGGGCAAACACTGGTGCCATCCTGTAATTTGCGACGGCGTCATGTATGTCAGGCGAGGAAACGTCCTGATGGCTTACGATTTAAAAACGTAGAACTTTATAGAGACTTTCCGGAATTATTTTGGGGCTTTATCGCTTGACGAGGCAAGTTCGGCTGCCTTAGCATAATTGGAGTTTACTAAGGCCTGAAGACATTTGCGCCGATGGCTTAGGCATTGAATTTTTAATAGGCTTATTTTTATGAAAGTTGCAAACAACATTTTGGATTTAATCGGAAACACCCCGCTTGTTAGATTAAACAAGCTTGGAAACGGGCAAAGCGAAATTCTTTTAAAGCTCGAATTTTTTAGCCCCACAGGTTCCGTAAAAGATAGAATCGCATGCGCCATGATAGAAGATGCCGAGAAACGTGGCGTGCTCAAGCCAGGGGCCTTAATAATAGAACCTACAAGCGGAAATACGGGTATAGGCCTTGCGCTTGTTGCGGCGGTAAAGGGGTATAGACTAATTCTCACCATGCCAGATACTATGAGCATAGAGCGCCGAAAGTTTGTCGCAAGTTTGGGGGCCGAGGTGGTCCTCACAGATGGCGCAAAGGGCATGAGAGGCGCAATAGAAAAGGCGGAGGAAATCCATAAGTCAACTCCCGGGTCGTTTATTCCGCAGCAGTTTGAAAACCCGGCAAATCCCAAGTATCACGAGGGTGCGACCGCTATGGAAATTTGGCGCGATACAGACGGAAAAGTTGACATTGTAGTCGCGGGTGTAGGTACGGGTGGAACGATAAGCGGAATTGCAAAAAAGTTAAAGAGCTTGAAAAAAGACGTAAAGATTGTTGCGGTTGAACCGGCAGAGTCGGCGGTGCTTTCGGGAAAGCCTGCGGGGGCGCATAAAATTCAGGGCATAGGCGCGGGCTTTGTTCCCAAAACTTATTCGCCGGAATTTATAGACGAGGTTATCGCAGTTAGTTCTGAAGACGCCGGCAATACTGCAAGATCTCTTGCAAGAAGGGAGGGCGTGCATTCGGGAATTTCCGCAGGGGCGGCCGTCTTTGCGGCGCTTGAGCTTGAAAAGCGCCCCGAAAATAAGGGAAAATGCATTGTTGTAATAATTCCCGATGCGGGCAGCAGGTATCTTTCGACTTGGCTTTACTCTGAAGCTTAGGCAAGTGTTGGCAACAGTTTAGCCAGTTGTAGATGTGCCTTTGTTTATCTTACCTTGAGATGTCAGCATATTCAGCATAGGGAATTTGCCTGATGTTAACGGCCTATCTCAAAATGTTTTGCAAAAAATAAAAAATCCAAGCAGAGCATATGGGTAGGTCAGCGCATCTGGGCTTTGCGCAAAACCATATAACGCTCTCTGCCATTTTGGCCTGTGCGCGTTAATGTAGAAAATAAAGTACCAGTGCTGCGCTTACAGGCAACAAGTTAAATAAAGAAATTTTAATTGGAAAGTTAATTAGCGCAAGCGGCCCCACTCAAGCGTTTGCGCGGCGCGGTCTATACAGGTCTTGCGCTGTTAAATTAAGCGCGTCTGCCACTTTTAAAACCTTTGAGAAGCGCCCAAAGCTCGGTTCTATCTTCTCCACTCCAAAGGGCGAAAACTCCGGGTTTGCGTTGTTTGTTGCGAAGGTAAATTTAACTCCGGCTCTGTGTGCGGCTTCAATAAAGTCTGTGTGCGGAACATCGAGAGTGGTATTTATTTCCATTGGCTTATTTGCCTTTACAATCGCTTCTAAAACGCGCTCTTTGCGCTCTTTGGTCCAGTACTTATCGTAGTTTTTATTCAGTATTTCCGGAAGCCACAGCGGATTTGCATAGATATCGGAAGGTTCCGCAACCACTGAGCAAACGGTCTTTGCAATCCATTCCATATAGGCCTCTTCCTCGCCCTTTTGGCAGAGGACTTCATGAGGCATCCAGACGTGTGTGCGGTTTTCCTTTGCGTCGTTAAATGTCATGGCGTCCGTAAATACGTAGTCGAAGCGCGCGCGTATCGATTCCGGGAAAATTTTGTGCCATTCGCGCCCCTCAGCCTGCATTCCTATAAGGCAGGGCCAAGACTTGGCCTCGTCCAAAAAATCCGAGGCCATCTCGGGTCGGTTTATCTGGAAGTCTCGCCCGCAGTTGGGGCAAATTCCGTAATTTATACCTAGCTTTCGCGAGCGCGCCATCGCCCAATCTACGGTTAGGCCGCCCTTTAGGTGGACGTGGCTATCGAATACAGGGAAGTCTCGCTGATGCAAGCGTATTACGGGGTCCGCAGTTTCGTCAATTGCGCTCCACTGTTGATTTTTTACATCTCGCCTATCGCTTAGCTCTTTTATTTTTACATTTCTAATATCTATATTTCCCCCACTTTCGCAGCAGAGTTTAAACTTGCCGCTTGAAAGCCTTGCATTCTCGTTTTCAGGCGTTCTAAAAGGTTTTTCCGGCTCTATGTATTCTACCATCTTATAGCCGTTTAGCCAGACTTCTATAAGAGCCCCGTGGACTTTCAGTTTCAAGTTGAACCACTCGCCGTCTGAAGCCATATTTTTTACTATGTTGCGAACACCTAGCAAACTGCCGCTCATGCGCCACCAACCAAGGCCGGAATAGTCGTTTTGAATTGCAATTTTATAGCCCTTAGATAGGTCATCATTGCTGTGGAAGGCCAAGAAGCCCTTAGCTTGGGTGCTTGTTTTTAAGTCTGCTGAAAATTCAAAATTTTTAAAGTCTCGGTCGGGGAGGGCTGCTTGGGCCGGGCAACTTTCAAACTCGGCTGCAGCCTTGGTCGAGGCAGCTTTTGCCTCGCCATTTTTTAATGCTCCCGCTGCAAATAGGGCGGCTCCTGAAAATAAAAAAGTTCTTCTTCGCATAGTTGCGCTTATGCCACTTGAGGAGTGTGATTGTCAAGTAAAAAGCCGGAACTTTTAAATTTAGAAAGGCGAATTGTTTATTTGTATTTATTTAATTATTAATAAGTTAACTTGCGAGTGTTCGCGTTTAGAGTAGGCCCTATATAAGTGCAAATTTAAAAGCGCGCAAGGCTTGGGAAATCTCGCGCAGTAAGGCAACTTAGACACATTTTTTAATCTCATACTGGGATCTGGCATATTCTAGCGGAAAGCCTCGTTTGGATATATTTTTTGCCGAACAATTAGCGTGAGTTAGTCTTAAGTAGGCTACGGATAATTCTGAGCTTAAATACTCTTTGCCTCGACTGCTTTTATTTTGCATATATATATAAGAATATTGGGTTCTATTGCTGAAGGCTATATTGCTCTTTTAAACGAACACATTCTCAATACTAAAGATATTGAGGGATTTTTTCTTCTATCTAATTTGTGCAAATTGTCTAACTTATCTCAGCTTTTATTTTTTATGCGCTTGGCAAAGAATATTAAAAGACCTAGAATTTTCATTTTTGAATAGTATATACAGCATTATAATAATATAAATATATATATATTCTTTTTAAGCTTTACAACTATTAGCTCTGTCTATAAAACATTCACGCTTGCTTATGGATCTTAACTTTACCTAAAAGGAACTCATGCTTAAAAGATTTTTTAGAGGGGCAATTTTGCTTAGCTTGTTATTTGCATCTACGCTTTTTGCGCAGGATAATTATTTTGCGAAGCACAAATTTAAGCTCAGCGGAGAGGATCTGTATTCCGCCTTGCATTGCGCGTATAGCGAGTTTGAAAACAGTCTACTATATTACATTAGAATGGGTAATGAGGGGCATTCTTCAAAAATTTTTGAGGACTATTTTTCAAAAGTGAAAGACGAAATAGATTTTGTCGCTTTGGATAATACCTCAAAGTTCCTATTTATTAGAGTTTCGTACAAGGAAAATCCCGACGATTTATCGGTTTTTAATGATATTGCGGAGGGCAAGCAGTTCGATTTGCTCGTCGGGGGCGCAAACGAGAATATGCTTAAGCTATCGCCCGCCGATGTCGCCTACCGCTATCCTCTTTTAGTTCCGCACTATAAGAGGGAGGATTCTATCGGAGCTTTGCTATTTCTCATGATTAAGCTTTCGGACAGTGAATATGAGAACTTGCAAAAGATAATGAAAGAAAGGCCATTTCCAGTTTTTATCCTAGATTTAAACGGTCGAAAAATTGCCAAAATTTCGCCTGTTTATGAATTTACCTACTCAAAAAGCGACCCCCAAAGCGACCTTGCCGAGCTGCGGGTGTTTTTTGAGCATGCGAAGAAAAATTACAGCAACTACGCAAAGACCGCCTTGGAGCTTTGGAAAAAACATAGAGCTCCAAACGATCTCGATCAATCCCAGTTAGATTGGTTTAATGCGGCCGCCAAGGAATTTTATAAGCCCGAGGAGTGAGGCCTAAAAATTTCCACCGCATTTAGCGGGGAAGCGTTTGTTCGTATATTTTAGCGTAAAATTTGTGCTATCGCTTGGCTAGAGTGGGGCAATATATGTGTTCGTAAAAGATATTATTTTACACTTTTTTAGAATTTGAAGATTCCGTAGGCGGGTGCAATTTTTGCAGTAAAACTTAGCGCCTTTTGTGCGGCGATAACTTGCCCCGCAATTTTTTTTGTTTGCGAGAGAAAGGCGCTTTGAAATTTTCTAGCGCTCTGTTTGCTTGCAAAAAAATCGGAGGCTAAAATTTCCTCCGATTTTTGTTTGGTTTAACTTTTAAACAGCTTTCCAAGCGAGCTTGCCGCACGCTAAATTCGCAGAATCTTGCAGTTAGAGAGTTCTATTTGCCAATTTCTTTTAGCAAAATTAACCTCGGCTTACCTCTCAGATTTGCTTCTGGAAACTGCCACATTCGGTGCTATTTAACTGCAACCTTCGCGCACTTTCGCTATTCTCAGCCCCAAAGTCTTTTGAAGACCTGCCAAATTTAGCGCAGGCTATCCCCTGCGTCTGTACGCGGCAATAGCTAGAGCCAAAGCTCCGAAAATTGCGGCGAAAGTCGCAGGTTCTGGAACTTGCGAGACCGTGAGGTAGAGGTTGTTGTTGTCGTAGCTAAAGAGCCAGTCTGAAACTCCGTCCACTTCGGCTAGAGTCTCTTGGTTGTCGCAGAAGTAGCCAAAGGCTGTGGCGCTATTATTTGTGGCGCTCACAAGTGTAAACTGGTGTTCGCTGCCCCAAGATTCGTTCCAAATGAGATTTGTCAAGTCAACAAGCACTACGCCGCTAAAGTCTAAAACAGTGCTCTCGTGCTGTATTGTAGTTAAGCCGCTCTCGTCGGCGACAAGTTCCAACTTTGCTCCCATAGGATTTTCTACAGAGGTTCCGGCAGCCCCGATAAAACTCCAATTTCTAAGCCTTACGTTATTTTCGCCCTCCACTCTAAATGTAAAGGCGGAGGTGTATTCGGCATTGCCCATAATCGTGCTAAACTGAGCTTGTATCAAAGACGAGCCGCCCCTTACTATAACAGTAGAGCCCTCCGAGCTGTTCCCTCCAGTCTTTGAGGTTTCCCAATTCCCGTTTACCGAAACTGAGGCGCCGTTTTGTATTGCAAAAGTTGCCTTGTTTGAGGTTGTAAAACTCCCCATGGGAACTATTGCTGCTTCAGGACCGTCCAGAGTTAGCGTAAGTCCTATTAAAGCTATATTTAAATTGCCGGCAGTGTAGAGAGGATAGTCGTCCGCAAGACTCGTACTCAATACGAGGCTTACGTTGTGGGAGTCTACATTGCGCAAGGTAAGTGAATCGCAATAGACGGTGTAGGGGTTGTTGCCGTTAAAGCTTCCGTAGGTGGAGTCTTGGGCAATAGCATCCCACAGGTTTACATTTTCGGCGTCGCTTGCAAAGTTAAACGTCGCGGTTGCGGCGCTTAGGATACTTGCAATGCAAGACGCGCAGGCAGCAGTTAGGATTTTAGCGGTATTCATATTTGTAAGTTTGTTCAAAGGTTTGAAGTGCCAATCGCAAGTCTTCAAAGATGGTAACTAGCAGAAAATGCAACGTACTGTAATAGTCTGTTTTTACATTTTCAATATTTTTTTATTAAAAAACTAGGAACTTCACAGGGCTAACCGAGTTCTAACAGAATTATACTTGAATAAATTTGCAAGTTTGCCTTTAATTTTAAAATTATGAGTTCGGAAACAAAAAAGTCTCAAAGTGCCCACAAATCTTACCCGTATTTCAATAGGGAGCTAAGTTGGCTCGCCTTCAACCGCAGGGTTTTGGACTTGTGCGAGAATTCCGATTTCCCGCTGCTTGAAAAGTTGCGCTTTCTCTCTATTGTAAGCACAAACTTGGACGAATTTTTTGAGATAAGAGTTGCGGGGCTGTTTCAGCAAATTGAGGCCGGGGTGATAGGGGCCGATTTTGACGGCATAGGCGCAAGGGAGCTATTGCGCAGAATAAGGGCGCAGGTCTTTGGAATGGTTGCCGACAAATACAGAATATTTACGAGCGTTTTGCAGCCAAAATTGCGGGATAATAAAATCTTTATAAAGACCCCCGAAGAGTGCGGGCGCTTGGAGAAGGCTTGGCTTGAAAAGTACTTTGACGATCTGATATATCCGGCGCTGACCCCCATGGCGGTGGATCCCGCGCATCCGTTTCCGCTACTTAGAAACAAGGGAATTTACGTGATGTTAAGCATCGCAAAGTAGGGGCTCAGGCGCGCTCCGTCGGAGCTTGCAATAGTTCACGTTCCGCCGATTTTATCGCGCGTAATAAGGATAGAAAAGGGGGAGTCTCAGGAGTACCACTTGGTGTTTTTAAGCGAGCTTATAAAGCATTTTGCCGATAAGCTTTTCCCGGGGTACAAGGTGAGAAACAAGGCCCTATTTAGAGTTACGAGAAATTCGGACCTTTACATAGATGAGGAGGAGACGGCAAATCTTCTAAAGACCATAGAGAACGAATTGCACAGGCAGCGCAAGGGTGCAGCCGTGCGCTTGGAGGTTGAAAGCTGCATATCGGAGGCCAATTTGAGGCTTCTTATGACTTCCCTGGACTTGGAGATAGAAGACGTATATAAGACTGATAAGAGCCCCCTCAGTATGCACAGGTTTTCAACTGTCTACGACTCTATCGCAAGGCCGGATCTAAAGTTTCCGCCATTTAAGCCCTACACGCCGCCCTCATTGCAAGATGCGTCAAAATTTTTTGAGAATTTGGATCAGTCGGATTTTCTCCTGCACCATCCATACGACAGTTTCGATCCCGTCGAAGACTTTATTTCGCTTGCGGCGACAGACCCTAGCGTCTTTGCCATAAAGCTTACTCTTTACAGGATAAATGGAGACTCCCGAATTTTGGAATCGCTAAAAGAGGCGGCAAAGATTGGCAAGCAGGTTACGGTGCTTGTAGAGCTTAAAGCGCGCGGAGATGAGGAGCGAAATATACGCTGGGCGCGAGAGTTGGAAGAGATGGGCGTGCACGTCGTCTATGGCATTGTGGGCTTAAAGACGCACTGCAAGATCTGCCTTTTGGTTCGCCATACCGGCAATAATCAGCTTAAGCTGTACGCTCACATGGGCACGGGCAACTACAACTCAAAGACCGCCAAAGCCTATACCGATTTGTCTTTCTTTACTTCAAATCCCGAGCTTTGCGAGGAGGTTGCAAACGTATTTAACACGCTGACGGGCAAGGTGGCGTCTCCGACATTTGAGCATCTTATTGTGGCTCCGTTTTCCTTTAACAGCCGCTTTTGCGAGCTCATTAAAAGCGAGATTAAAAACGCAAAGGCTGGCAAGCCCGCAAGGATAATAGCAAAGACCAATGCGCTGCTGGAGAAGTCGGTTATCGACTTGCTTTACGAGGCCTCCCAAGCCGGCGTTAAGATTGATTTGATAGTGCGCGGAATATGTGCGCTTGTGCCCGGCGTAAAGGGAGTTAGTGAAAATATTTCAGTTAGGAGCATAGTTGGGGTTTACCTCGAGCACAGCCGCATATACTACTTTGAAAACGGGGGCTCACCGCTCGTCTTTGCCGGCTCCGGCGACCTCATGCCGCGCAATATGTTCAGGCGCATAGAATGCATATTCCCAATTTACGACGAGTCCATAAAAGACAGAATCGTAAACGAGATTCTGCAATCGCTATTGAAAGACAATACCTACGCAAATTTGCTGCACCCAAATGGCGCGTATTATAAGAGTCCGGAAATGAAAAAGGCCGAACCTTTTGGCGCCCAGCAGTATTTTATGCAGCTGAGCAAAGAAAGGAGCCGAGAGGCCTAGCGCCTCTTTGTTCGCTTTAGCTCATCAACGCCGAGGTACTTATCTACAAGCTCTGAGCGGATTTTTCTAAATTCGTCCATGTAGGGCATCTTTCTATGTGCGTCGAAGGCCGCTTGGCTTTCATATTCCTCTATAAATACGAATGTATTTTTGTCTTGCGAGGCTTGGAATACGTCGTATCTAGAGCAGCCCGCCTCGGCTTTGCTAAGGCGCGCTATGTCAAGGGCGTGTTTTTTAAAGAGCTTTGCATCTTTTACGGACAATTCGGCAATTACTATTACTGAGTTTTCTTCTGGCATATCTCCAAGCAAAGTGCAATTATAAGAGGCGTGCAACCGCATTTTTACTTCGGTCTTAAATTTTGTCCGGAAAGTGCGATTAACTTACAAAGGAATAATATGAAAGAGAAAATACTTACATTGTGCACACTGGCCTTGTCGCTAGTTTTTCAAGGGTGCATGACTTATAACGACGGCGCTACAACGGCTTGGAACGGGCACTCGCAGGCTGGAACACCGGTTAAGACGCGCCTGACGGGCTCAGACGAGGGCTTTAGGATTTTCTTTATAGGCACAAGCCCATCTGAGCGCGTGGCTATAGACAATCTGTATAAGGCGGCTGAAAATTCGGGATACAAGATAGAGGGGGCAAATTACTCCTTCCAGAATATGACTTCCGAGCTGAGCGGTTTTTTGTACCCCTTTATAGGCTACGGAAAGCTCACTGTAAGTGCGGATTTGTACAAGTACGACTACAAGGGGACACAGTACAATGTGCAGGATACAAACAGCACTTTGATCGAAGACAATAAGACATCGATAGCGGTCTTTGAGAGGTTCTTCTAAATTAGTTTGAAATTAAGTGGCAAGAGGCGGAGTTTTTTCTCCGCCTTTTTTTAATTGGAATTCTCAGATTGATAATTTTAATCTCTTTTACCTAACGTTTAGGTTCGGGTAAAGAGCTTGTGCAAGAATTGTCTTCCACTTGCCCTTCTGCCTAAGAATGCAATCAGGCAAACTCCGGCTATTGCCATACTTGTAAGAAGCTCCGAAAAGCAAAGCGATAGCCACAATCCTCTCTCGCCAAGAAAACGTGGCAGTAGCATAAATGCCGGTATTAAAAATACAAACCCCCGCAACACTGCAAAGCAAGCGGCGGTCTTTACGCGCTCTATGCTCTGGCAGTAGCCTATGAAGGTAAGGTTCATGATAAAAAATGTTGCGGCTGAGCCAAAATAGGGGAAGCCCTTAATTGCAATTTTCGCAACCTCGCTTTTTATGTCCAAAAATAGGCCCACGAGAATCTCGGGAAAGAGCGTGAAAAACGCAGTGGAAATTATTCCGCATATAAATGCGGCCTGAATGGATATGCTAAGTGCGCTTCTTACGCGCTGCCTATTTGCAATCCCGAAGTTGTAACTAATAATTGGTTGAGCCGATTGCGCTATTGAGTTGCCGACCATAAAAATAAAGGGCAGGTAGTAGCATGCTATGCCAAAGGCGCCAACTCCGTCCTCGCCAAGGTAACTCATAAATGCGTGGTTGCCCACGAAAAATAAAACGGCGAGAGTTGCCTCTCCAAGCATCGCGGAAGAGCCTATTTTGCATTGCTTATAGATGTCTGAGAGAAAGAATTTAAGGCCTTTTTTATTGAGTTTTAGGGCGCTTAGCCTGAGCTTATCTGCATAAAAGAAAAGGTAAATTAGCGGTATGAGCGCAGCTATTATGCAACTTAAAAATGTTGCGAAGGCAGCTCCGGCAATTCCGCAATCAAGCGGGAAAATAAAGAGCCAATCGAGGGCTACGTTCAAGACGGAAGCCGTGAGCGTTGCCCATAATACCAGCTTTGGCTTGCCGTCCAACCTTAGTGCAAATACTGAAACACAAATCAAAAGTGAAAATATGAGCGATGGAGCAAACCACAAGAGATAATCGATTACCATAGGTAGCAATCGATCGGAAGCTCCGAGTGCATAGGCAATCTCGCGGGGAAAGATTAAAACTATTAGGTTTGCCAGACAGGAAACAATGCTAACCAGTAAAAGAGCGTTTGTAACGGCTGCTCTAGCAATTTTCCGCCTGCCCTTTGATAGGGCTATTGAAGCGACTACGGAACTTCCCATTCCAAGCATAAGACCAAAACCTGTGAGCAACATTAGAATGGGAATGCATATATTTACCGCTGCAATGGCGTCGCTGCCTATGCCTTTGCCTATAAATATTCCGTCAATTGCCGTTACGGCGGACACACTTAGCATTCCTATTAGCGTCGGAAAAAATAAACGCCCAAAGAGAGTGGATATTTTTCCGTTTTTAAAGTCTATGGCCTTCTCTTTCATTTTTCTCCTTTGTCGCGTTTCAAATGGTGGATAAAAAAGCCGGATTAGAAGATTGGTTTTACCCAGTCATCTTATCCGGCTTTTTCTTGCCCTCCGATGAGGATTACAAAACGCTTTTAAGTTGTGTAAATTTAAGCTGTAAAATTTAGTACAGGTTCTCTTTTTATCCTTTTTTCTGAAATAGTTTACTTGTAAGTTACCTTTAATGTAAACTCGATATTTTAAGTCAATATTTTAATTTTATTTCAGAGAGTTTTGAAATAAGTTAGAGAGCTTGCACATAGCAGATAGAAAGCTTAACATTTTGCTGTTTTGATGGTTATGGATTTTGAGTAAGGCAATATTTTTAGCTGAATTTTTCTTGAATTTGTTGTGCTTTTTTTTGAAGTGTCAAACTTTAAAACTTTTATCCATCTAAGTTTTTTTTAAGCCTATTCAACTTACTGAATTTTTTAAGAAAATAAAACTATCCAAACTTTAATAAAGAATCCCTCTAATGCTACTAAATAGAATGAAGATTTAGAGGAAAATATTTGTTGAATTTTTGGCAGATGAAGCGTGTTAAATAAGTCCATTAGTAAAATCCTTAGATTGGTTGAAAAAGTCACCTGCCTCTTTGCAAGATAAACCCTGCATATTTACGTAGCGCGAGCGCAAGAGCGCTTGGTTTGAGTGGCCCATATTAAGCTGAA
>OLIW01001516.1_pt1 | contig 20564 bp, 19 predicted proteins | sample 1601321 | NCBI WGS metagenome assembly OLIW01 (sample SAMEA2452114, study PRJEB22498) | human gut metagenome
GGGAATCTGTTCAGTCTGGCAAAGGGCTTTGCTTAGATATAAATTATACGCCCGCTCACGGCGTTATATCCATGCAGATCCAAAATCAGGCGGGGGATATAACCCAAGGCTTCAGCCAGGCTCAAAATTACGGCTACTTACGTTTCTGGGTCAATAATCAGGGGGATTCAGACGTTTCAATAGCGGTAGTGCTCGTTATTGACGAACCGTTAAAAAACGGCTGTCTTGACCCGGAGGGAGCCAGAATTATCTCCTCTTCAGGCGAGGAAGAACAGGTATTTACTTCAGACGCGGCAGACGTAAACAATACCAACGGCACAGGCAATACCAGCCTGGATATTCCGTCCGGCTTTACGGGCTGGGTATATTATCCCCTGGAGCAGCAGGTGCCTTGGTGGGAGGGAACAACCCTTGCGCAGGACGAATTAAAGAATGTAACCACCATCAGTCTGGATATAAGATTTAATGATGCTTCATTAGCGGATTACATAGTAATAGATGATATTTCTCTGGCTGATCCTGAAACATAATTGATACACGCATATCTTATTCTTAGCGGCGGATTATTTCCTAAGCAGTACTAACCGCGCTTATTCAGCGCTAATGCGCAAAAGATACTGCGCATTAACAAGGAAAATAGCAGAGCCTCTGCGCCTCAGCCGCCGCACTCCCGGCACGCTTCCTCCGCTGCTGTGAAAATAAGCACATTCCCCGGCAGAAGCCGCGGAGCCGGAAATATGCTGTTTACGCCCCTGCAAGGCATAAAAACGCCATGTGCCTTCCGGCACACGGCATGAGAGCCGCGGCCAATACAATACAGCTTGTTTGGACGCAGATTCAGTTATTTTTAGCCGTATTATCCCTTATATACCAGTGCTGAAATCCTATTTTAAGTTAACATTATTATGCTTGATAAGGACTGTGTCCTTATTAATAAAAATTATTTTTTCAGGAGGAAAACAATGAAAAAGAGTCTCATTATTCTGGCAGCTGCTGTACTGACCCTGATTTTGGGCACAGTATCGCTGGCTGCCCCGGTAACGCCCAACGGCATTCAAGCCACTGCCCTGATGGATTTTACCAATCTTGAAGACGGAGAAAAAACCTTTGGAGATTTAGGCTTCTGGGGACCGGATTTTTCACAAAAAGTAACGGTCAGCAACGACCTTGTCATTATTACTCAAGGTGTATGGGGAGCTTTTCCCAGCTTTAACGAAGAGCAAATGAATATTTTAAAGAGCGCTGACGGATTAGGCTTCTATGTTGAAGCGGGAGAAGCCGACGCAATAATTTGCTGCGGGTTTAACGCCGACACAGGCTTAAATCATATTCTGGCCGAAAACAAAACAGTTTATCTCGCGGATAAAGACGGCAAAGTAACAAGCGCAACTACTTTTTACCTGACTGACAACAACCAGTCGGCAATAACTGTTCCCGCTAATTTTAAAGGCTATCTTTATTTTCCCTATGACAACTTTATCACTAACGATGCAAACGCCGCTCCATTTGACACTTCCAGCCTGACGGTTCAAACCCTCATTTTCAGCGTGGGCTTCGGCAGCGATGTAGCTTACGGCGAAATATACGCCTACAGCGGCGAATATACGCCTGAAACAGAAACACCGGAAGAAGGCGGCAATGAAGACGATAATAAGGAGCCGTCCAGGGAAGAGGGCGATTTAAGCGTGCTTTCTTACGCCGCTGCTGCTGTTGCCGGCTTAGGCGGAGTTACCTTTATCCGTAAAAAGAAATAGGGGAGATAAATTATGAAGAGTGGCTGTAAATTAATCATATGCGTCCTTTGCATTATATTCTGCCTTGGCTTTCTGTCAGGCTGCGGGGATACCGGCGCCAACGCTACCGCTACTCCCGCGCCTGACGGCAGTTCGGACGCAAGCGCTTCTCCGGCCGCGCAGTCGGCTTATCTCCGCCCGCGCAGCAACGAATTAAAAAACGCCGTAAAAGAAGGCGAAACCTACCGTTATTTTACTGTCTCCACAACTGATTCAAACGACCCCTTCGCCTCTGAAACAGACGAAGGACGCAGGGATTTCGCCATAAACAGGCGCAATGATTACCAGAATAAATACGGAATAACCATAGAATATGTCCAGGGGGGCGGAGACTGGGCAACAGCCTTTGCCCAGGCGGCATATTCGGGCAATCCTTTAGCCGATATCTTCAATGCCGGCGGTCCGTTTACCATTTACAATCATTATTACTACTATCAAATGGCCGGAAGCATCCTGGAGCCTTTAAGCAGCTACAGTGAATATGCGGATTTCAGCGACCCCGATTGGTTCGACCTTTCCAGCCAGGAAATTACTACTTTTGACGGCTCGCTGTATTTTTCAGTGCCTAACACCGAAGGGTTTGACGAAGTATCCTTAAGCCATGTAACCTTCTTTAACAAGGCTATCCTGGAGCAGCACGGCTATTCAGACGAGGATATGTATGAAATGTATAACAATGGCACATGGACCTGGGACAAATTAGAGGAAATTGCCGTTGCCTGTACCGATTTGGACAATGAAATTTACGGCATACATATAGGCGAAAACAATTTCTTTATGTGGGATCTGACGGCCAGCAACAATGCAGCTATTCTATCTCAGGTTGAAGACCCGGACACGGGCAAAAGCTATTATCAGTTTTCCGGAGATTCGGCCAACGCGCTGGAAGCCTGGGACTTCTTCATAAAATTAGGCAAGCAGAACGTGATGTTTGCTCAATGCTGGGATTTTGAAGACGTTAAATTCCGCGAAGGGAAAGTCGCGTTAATGACCACATACGTCAACCGCGCTAATAAGATGGTAGCGGCGGGCAATTATCCGGAATACGGCATAATAATGGTGCCCAAAGGCCCGCAGGCCGAAGATTACGTTTCCATCCGCGACTGGTTCGTGCCCTACTGCGTTTTTAAAGGCACTTCTAACCCCGCCGGTTCAGTGCAGGTGTTAAGCGAGTACTGCGTGCCCAGATATGCAGCCAGCAGCGAAGAAAATCTGGCTTCCTTTGAGTTGGATGCAACAAGCGTTTCCTGCGATGAACAGTCGGTGGAAGTGCTTAAGCAGCTGAAATCCAAAACCGTCACCCAGCCCTTCATTGTATATTGGAATGCGCCCACCTTTGATGTGGACGGCAGCCAATTATGCCTCGCTAACCTTTATCTTTCCTATAATGAAGCGTTTATAGACGGTTCTATGACGCCGGCAGTATTCTTTGCTTCAATAAAAGATGTGCTTAATAATACGCTTAAGGATGCTCAAAATGTTCTTGCTTAAAAGCAAAGCGCTGCTTAAAACAAATTAAAGCATATAGTATTTTATTGACGCGGCGCGGATAGAAGCAGCAGTTTGGAACAGAATGCAGCAAGTATTTTTATTATCCTGTTTGCAGGCTGCGCGCAATAAATCCGCGCCCTCTTTATTTTCCAGCTCTTATCATATAAAATGTATCGGCCATACAATTAAAGTGCGCCGCGCCGCATGTGAGCGTTTTTCCGGGCTGCTTTTTGCTTTTGTGAAATACTTCCGGCATTTCAGCATCCCGCCGCACTGCAGAGTCCAAAAACCCACTATGAAGAAGAATTGCTGTGTTATATTTCAGCATTCCGCCGCCCTGCAAGACCCAAAAAACCTCTATGAAGAGAAACCGCTGTGTTATACTTCAGCATCCCGCCGCCCTGCAAAGCCCCAAAACAGTCCTCTCCTTTACGGCAGAAGATTTTTATGGAGAATACCCGCATCAGCCAGACGTGCAGGCGCGGATATTTGGATGCCTTCAGGCTGGTATTATAGCAAAGCGGACGCAGCGGGCATGCTTAGCAGAACACATTGTGCTCTGATTGATGGTCCAGACAGATAAAAGGAGAAACTACATGAAAAAAGGGCATAAAATTCTCAAAATAGCCTTATGCGCACTGTGCGGGCTTCATCTGGCCGGCTGCACAGAACCGGCCGTTCCGGCGGCCGGCACCCAATCCGCCTCTTCCATGCAGACTAATGCAGATAAAATAATTATTTCTCCGGTAAATGAATATGTGCAGCAGCCAGATGTACGCGATTATTCCTATATGTGGTGGAAAGATGGCTTTGCAGCTATGGCCGGAGGCACTCAGCTTAATATTCAGACTGGTTATTACGGGCTTGCAATAGAGCCGACGAAGGGCAGAATCAGCAAAGCGGGCGCCATAGCCCAGGAAATAACTCAGACTGAGGCTGCCGTTCAGGATAATACGCTTATTGATTCTTTAAGCGCTATAAATAAAATGGATTATAAAATTACTTTGGACGGCCAGGAAAAAGAACTGAGGGGTATTTTCCCCATAGACGACGACGGTACGGCCGTTTCGCGCATTATAGAATCAGGCCGCTATATGCAGTGTATAGATATCATGAACCTTGTATTTGCCGATGTATCGGATATTTCAGGCAGAGTGGAAATTGCGGCCATGCCGAAATATTTTTCCCTGGGCTTTTATCTCTGGAGCAGGACAGGCGAGGCGCACGATACGTCCATAACTTATTCCATATCCTTAGGAGACAGCTTTTCCTCGTTTGAGCAAAGCGCGGACGGCAAAATAATTTCAGCAAAAGAAGCAAACGGCGGCGGCCTGACTTTTGTGCTGCCCGAGCAAGCGGGCGCTTCCATGAGCCTGGAAAGCGAATCCAAGACAATTATTTTTACAATGTCGGGGCTGGAATTGGTCAAAGCTGATTTTACCGGCATGAATGTAATAGTTATCCCTTCTCTTTCCGCTTCTCTTGACAACGCACAGGAATACTACCAAAACAGCGCAGTAATTGGCTCGGCAGTGCAAATCCACCCCAAAAACGGCAGGGAACAGAAGGTTGAATTTAGTACAAAGGGGTATTTAAGCTTTTCCTTAAATAATATGCTAACCTACATGGGAGCTGATTTTAACCGGGAAGAACGCCTGGACGAAATGGATCGTCTGAAATTCACCATAGAGAATCCATCCGAAAATGCCGTAAAAATTCCCGTGCAGTTTTTAAAAACCAACCGTCTTGGCGTCTTAGGGTGTTCTCCGTTTTTGAGGGACGCCGAAACAGGGGAGCCCATAGGAGTGCAGGTGCAATTAAGCAAGAATTGGCACGAGCCTGTCAATTATCAGCCTGACGACCCCAAATGCTATCTTGCAGGCACATGGTTCCACGGCTATACCTATCTTGAGGTTCCCGCTGAAAGCAGCGTAACCTATGAATTTACCATGACCTATGCAAAATGGGGCGGGGTTTTTGCTGCCAGCCATTCTCAGCTTTGTCTGGCCGGCTGGGGCGGCAATTACCAGCAATGGGAATCCAGCTCCATAGGTTCTTTTGGCGAATCCTTCTGCTATGACGCCGAAATGACTCATAACCGCGGTTTCATTACTGATATTCGCCCCCTGCTGGTGACATCTATTTACGGAGGGAAATATAACTGGACGGAAAATGTAGGCGGCGGAAATTTCCTGGTATATACCCGTTATGCCGGTGAAAGAATGCTCTCATATAAGCGGGTGCGCACCCAATTCCGCAAGCAGGGGCCCAATCTTACCGAAGTTATTTACCGCGGCCTTACGTCGGACGGAAAAATACAATTTGAACTCACGGCCAATCTGCCCCGTACAGACGACGTTTCCCGCGCTTACCATACCTTTAAATATACTTTTTTAGAGGACGTTACCTTTGACCGGCTGGCATTTTACCAATTCGGCGGGGATGATTATAATGACAATCATTACGGCTCAATGGCCGTAGGCAATGACGGCGGAAGCGTTGAGCTCACTATTGGGCAGGACACCTATTCGGGAGATTTCCCGCTGCCCGTTCTGGATGAAGCCCGTTATATCGGAGAGGAAAACAAAATGCAGCGCATAGATGTCCCGGGAGAAGGGCTTTGGGTAGCTTTTATGGGCTATGAGCCGGTACTGTATAAAGCCACACCCGGCGCTAACAGAATGCTCAATGTAATCTCTTACACAGCCAATCTCAACGGAAATACCTATACAAAGCCCAGCCTGAGCTTTTATCACACTATGAACGGCAATATACCCTGCATAGCCGTGGAATTGAGTCCGCCCAATGAGGTGGGAAATACCATCTTAAAGGGCAGTACCGTAGAGGGAACGGTAGAATTTTTAAATATGCCTGTCAGCAAAAGCGATTATTACGGCCCCAGCGAAATTATAAACAGCATGCCGGTCGAAGATTTTAATACAAGCAAGCCCGCTTACGCTTATGCCGTCGGCGCTAAATATACCGTAACCGCTCAGACTGGCAGGGTGGAAAAGAATACGCCCGTATATATAAGCTGTATAGAAGAACAGGAAAGCGGAGCAGCCATTGCGGAGATAACCGTCAAAGGAGGCATGGGGTATGTGCCTCTGACCTTTACCAACGTAAAGCACTATTCAGGCTACAGCCTGGAAAAATTTATTGACGGTCAATGGCAAAAAGTTGACCAATCAGTTACAGGCAACGACTACTGGCAGGCTTGGTACGATGCGGACAGCTGTACATACGAATTGACCTATAATGTTCCCCATAGCGGCAAAAAAGAGGACGAATACCGATATAGGCTGGTCAAAAACTAAATTTTTTGTAAGGAGCGTTATTTTAACGCTCCTTATTTTTTATTATTCTGCTGATTCAAAGTATAATATAACCGTCATTCAGCAGCTATCAATTTTTGTCGCAGAAGTATTATTTGCATATATAAGGATGGGAACCAATTATAATGTAAATATTTATAGAAAAAACACTTAACCTGATATAGATATTTTGTTATTATAAATTTAGCTTAGTAATTGGCCCGCATTCCAATGCAGCCTATTGCTTCCATATTATTTACTGCTATCAGAACGTGCAAGGATTTGCCCCTGTAAAAGGCTCGCTTTTGTTTATGCTTAGGGCTTGACATACTAAAATAATTTTTAGAGGTGAAGTTTTATGCCTTCAATAAGGCCAAGTTCTGATTTGCGAAACAGCTATAATGAGATATTCGAGTTTTGCCATAAGTATAAGCTCCCCGTCTACATAACCAAAAACGGCAGGGGAGACTTAGTTGTTTTAAGCGTAGAAGCGTTTGAAACCCTTTCTGAGCAAGCACGGCAAAATCATTCCGAGCATGTGTCAGATAATATTAATGAAGCAAAAGCAGAGGTTCGCTAGTATGCCTGCTGAAATACAGCCAGTCCCCGCCATGCGGCAGGGACTTATTTTAAATACTTAAAATTAATTATAAAAGCAATTTTCCAAAACCGGCCGCAGCAGCAATTTAAATCAAGAAACCGCCCTGCGGGATTATGCTAAGCTGCTGATTCCCGCCCTTTATGGAACACTCGCCGGAGATGGCAAACTAGAAACGGGAAAAACCGGTTGTTTCTGTATGGAATCATCGGGAAGACGCCAAGCCGGAGCATGAATCGGCCATGCAGGCGTTTTCCGCCTTTATTAACGACCAGTCTTTGAAAACAAAAGCAGATCGCTTTTGTAAACAAGATCATCAACCATATTGAGCTGAACGAATATATGAAAATGTTGCGGAACTTACCAAACCGCCTTTTGACAAGCCGATCAGTTTTATCAAACTGTTGGATGCGAAAACCCAAACTGCTTTGATGGAGACAATTAATATGATTCGAGAAAATACAATGCAAATTGCAGCTTCATAATACCGAAAAAACAGAAGGACAGGCGTTTATACCTGTCCTTCTGTTTTTCTGATAAATTTTCTAAAAAAATAATAAATCCGAACCCATTGCTAATCGGCGCAAGGTTCGGATTTATTTGTTTTGGTGGAGATGAGGGGGGTCGAACCCCTTACCTCTTGAATGCCATTCAAGCGCTCTACCAGTTGAGCTACACCCCCAGGCAACGTACACATTATACAGGCAAGTTATCTTATTGTCAAATGAAATTTATCATTTGACGCAAATTATTTGTTATATTAAAATATTATATTAGCGGCATAATTTGCTGTTACTTAAACAGAATAGGGGATTGGGATGGATTTAAAAAAGAAAAAGCTGTTTTTGCTTGATATGGATGGTACCATTTACTTGGGAGACAGGCTTTTTAAAGGAGCCAGAGAGTTTTTAAATTATATAAAGGATTCCGGTTCACGATATATGTTTTTAACAAATAACTCCTCCAAAGGAGTGGAAGAATATGTTAAAAAGCTAAGGAACATGAATATAGAAGCGGAAAAAAGAGATTTTATGACCTCTCTGCAGGCTACCGCTCATTATCTTTTAAGCACAAAAAAAGACAGGGTTATATACGGACTGGGAACTGAAGGGATGAAAAACGAATTGCGCGCATGCGGTCTGGATGTCAGAGACCAGCCTTATCCTGAAACCAACTGCATCGTAGTCGGCTTTGATACCCAGCTTACCTTCCAAAAGATTGAATACGCATGCCGGGTTATAGAAAGCGGCGCAGAATACATAGCGACGCATCCCGATCTTATGTGTCCTATGGATGGAATTAACGTGCCCGACTGCGGCGCATTATGCGAGATGCTCTATATGGCAACCGGTAAGCGCCCTAAAGTTATAGGCAAACCGGCACCTTTAATGGCTCAAATGGCAATGCGGGAAGCCGGAACAGGAGCGGAGGAAGCAGTTTTTATAGGAGACAGGCTCAGCACTGACATAGCCTGCGGTATAAATGCCGGCATGGATACAATTTTAGTCCTTTCAGGAGTTACAACCCGGCAGCAGGCGCAGGAAGATGATATTAAAGCCACCCTTATATGCGATAATATTTATGAGCTTTACTGCATGCTGAAAAATTAATTCTTTTTTATTCAGCAAAGAGGGATGAAAACAACTCACCTCTTGAGCGTGCCGAAAAAGCCGGTATGCTTTTAGTCGGGAACGCCGTTCGCTTGGACATTAAAGATTTCCGGGCTGCATTCTGTTCCCGCTGATACCAATCGCATCCTTGGCAACCCGCTTATAAGCGGGTTGGCCCGCAGCAACTGTCGGAGGAAAGCAAAAATGCGGCTGTACGCCGCAAAAAAATTAAATTTCAGGTTTATTGACAGTCTGAAGGGATGAAAACAACTCACCTCTTGAGCGTGCCGAAAAAGCCGGTATGCTTTTAGTCGGGAACGCCGTTCGCTTGGACATTAAAGATTTCCGGGCTGCATTCTGTTCCCGCTGATACCAATCGCATCCTTGGCAACCCGCTTATAAGCGGCTTGCCCGCAGCAACTGTCGGAGGAAAGCAAAAATGCGGCTGTACGCCGCAAAAAATTTAAATTTCAGGTTTATTGACAGTCTGAAGGATGAAAATAAAACTCATCCCTTTTATATAATTTAACAACCCTTAAATCACAGCTTATATAGATTAAGGAACGGTTATTGTTACTATTTGACTTATCTTACCCGTAAGAGCAGTCCCGTGCCTATAAGCGTCGTTATGCTCCGGCAGAATATAATAACTATGCTCTCCCGGCTCGGCCGCAGTGTCAATTATATTCAAAGCTTCTCCGCTTTCGCCCATAGCCCAGCCTATAAGCGTATGGGAATCCTTGTCTATCCGATAAAGTTTATATTTAACATAAGACTCCTCAGCATTAAAGGATATAACCGGCTGGCGCAGTTCATTGAGATAACAGGATAATTCTTCAGGCGGATTAGGCTCCGTCCAATACTGCGAAGCTTGGGTAGGCGCATATTTTACATTAAAATAATCGGTCATGCGGTATATTTCGGGCGTATCTTTGGTGGCGCAGGTTATTACTCCGTCATTTTTCAGGGTCAGCATATCTATATCCATACTAACAACTGTTTCCGGAACCGTAAACTCCGGAGCCTGCTTGCCGCTGTATAAATAATTAAACAGCTTGCCTGCAATCCTGGCCGGATATGTGCTGCCCGTTATCCCGTTTTTAAGGTATTGTTCAGGCGTAGTTTTATCATAACCCAGCCAAACTACTATTGTATAATCTGAATTATAAGCAGCCGTCCAGGCGTCCGAATATCCATCCGCACCAGTATAGCCTTACAGTACCTGTTTTGACGCTGACAGGGAATGATAGATTCAAATTAATGGCAGTACTTCCGTATTCGGCGGCGTCTTCCAATATATCGCTCAGCATAAAGGCAGTTTCCCGGCTAATGGCCTGATGCGCATTCCTGGGAGGCTCATAAATTTCCTCGCCGTTTTCATCGCAGATTTTTATTATGCAGCTTGTATCCAGCTGTATGCCGTTATTTCCCAGCGCCTGATATGCCCCAGCTAAATCCAGAGGGGAAATGCCGTAAGTAAACCCGCCTAAAGCCAGCGCAAGATTTTTATCCTGCTCGTCAAACGGTATGCCCAGATTTGATGCGTATTCCTTAGCTTCTTCTATTCCTACCATGTCCAATGTCTCAACAGCCGGAACATTTAAAGATTTTATCAGCGCTTCTCTGACGGTTATACTGCCATAATATTTGTCGTTAAAATTTCTGGGGGAATAGCCGTCAAAGCTCTTTCTCTCATCAATTAAAATGGAGGCCGGACTTAAAATCCCCTTTTCAAACGCAGGCGCATATACCATAATGGGCTTTATAGTGGAACCGGGCGAACGCTTCATCATATATGCGCGATTAAGGCAAAAGCGGGTATCATAACTCCGTCCCCCCATAACCGCAACTATACCGCCCGTCTTATTATCCAGAACAACAGCTGCGCTCTGCGGTTTTATGTCCCCTTCTGCTTCAGGAAAATTGGAGTCGTCGGCATACACCTCTTCAAGATAACCCTGCAAAGAGGAATCCAAATTTGCATATATAGAGTAGCCGCTGCAAAGCAATTCTTCTATTTCCATATCCAGCGCCTGGGCGCTCTCTTCAAGCAGCATATCAATATAAAAGCCGTAAGAAATTTCATATGCCGGATTTTCATGCAGCACTAATTCCTCCTCGCGCGCATTATCCCGCTCCTCCTCTGTTATATACCCATATTCACACATAAGCCCTAAAACAAGGTTCCTTCTTTTAACGGCGTTTTCCGGCTTTATATGAGGCGCATATTGGGACGGCGATTTAATAACGCCCGCCAGCAGCGCCGCTTCGGCCAGAGTCAATTCAGCTGCGCCCTTGTTGAAATAGGTTTGCGCAGCCGATTCTATGCCATACGCACGATTGCCAAAATAAATATAATTAAGATACATTTCCAGTATCTCATCCTTTTCATACATCTGCTCAAGCTGATAAGCCAGAACGGCCTCCTGCAATTTGCGGGGCAGGGTCTTTTCACTGGTAAGGTGACTGTTTTTTATAAGCTGCTGAGTTATGGTGCTGGCGCCTTCTTTAAAATAACCCGCCTTCAAATCAGCCAGAAGCGCTCCGAAAATTCTTTTTATATCCACGCCTTCATGACTATAGAACCTAGCGTCTTCTGCTGAAATAAAAGCATATTTGACGTAATCGGGCAGCGTCTCTATTTCTATTTTAGTGCGGTTTTCGCCTGCATTAAGCAGTGATATAAGCTTTCCGTTCCTATCATAAATACGCAGGCTTTCCTGAACGTCGGTTATTTTTTCCGGAGTTAAATCAGCCCAAGTATTAACTCCGAGAATATAATACGCCGAAGTAAAGAGCACTGCTATGACACATAGACATACCCCCAGCTTTATCAGCGACCTTTTTAAAGATTTTGGCTTTTTAGCTTTCCTGCGCTTCAATGCATATCATTTCCTTACAATTATATTCCATATTATTTTTCCCCCGGAAACAGGGAATATACAAAGCACAGAGATATTTTTAACGGCTGGAAATCAAAGTTGCCGTTCGGTTAAATGTATGCTAAAATAATTAATAAAACTCATGGGCAGGAGTGCATTATGAAGAATTTTCGCAAAAAAACAATCAGCTTCCTTTTAATTGCCATTTTATCCTTGGCCTGCTGCTCCTGCGCTGTGAATAATAATGATAATGACGGCGGCTCAACAAATCTTTCACCAAGCGAACCTGCAAACACCCTTGAAACAATACAGGCCAGTTCAACCGTCCAACCAACCGCAACTGTTAATCCTGCTGAAACAATAACGGATAACGGGACTTCTTCCGCCGCTTATATAAAGCCTGATTTTGAAATTACTATGGAGCCCGGCTTTTCCGAATTGGATTTGACCGGCGCGACCTATTTCTATTTAAAAGACAATACTGCTCTTATAATTATAAAAGAAGAGTTTAAAACGCTTGAAGAAGCAACTGAACTTAATGAATCATCCACTCTTCTGGAATACGGCGAAATCCTTAAAGCCAACAATGAAGCATCGGGGATATCCACAGGGGATATTATAGTTTCTGATAACGGCATAACTTATTTTACATATGAAAATACTTCATTAGGGCAGGATTATTTTTACATTACTGCTATCTTTAAAGGCTCGGATGCGTTCTGGTCATGCACATTTTATTGTCCGCTTGAAAATAAAACTCAATTTGAAAATGTTTTTCTTGACTGGGCCGCGACTATTAAAGCAGCTTAATATGTAATTAAATTATTGCAGTCTGAGCCTTGGCTCAGGCTGCTTTATTTTATATACCCAAAGATACCCTGAATTGACAAGGGGATACACGCCTCCGGCAGTCTGATTCCGGCATTTTCTGCGCCATCGTCATTGACAAGGGGATACACGCCTCCGGCAGTCTGATTCCGGCATTTTCTGCGTCATCGTCAATGGGTGTACGTTCACACCTCATTCCGCTTCCTTGAAAATGCCGGAATCAAACCTGCCGGAGGCCGAGAAGTCAGACAGCGGCCGTTTGAGTTGCACCTGCAAGGCGCCTGAAGGACGTGTACTGGACGTACACGGAGGGAAAAGCAACACGGCAGGACACTCAAACAGCCGCTGTCCTGACCGTATATGCCCTTGTCAATTCAGGGTAGGGAAGAGCGGCAAAAATAAATAAGAGCCTGAACGCACATGACGCCCAAACTCTTTTTGGCAGGGGAGACGCGATTCGAACACGCAACCAGCGGTTTTGGAGACCGCTGCTCTACCATTGAGCCACTCCCCTTTATAACACACTTTCATACCAAACGAAGCTTATTATATTTTATATTAATGATTTTGTCAATTAGTTGTTTGCTCTTTATTAAATATTATGTTAAAATATAAAAAAAGCTAGGAGGCATGTAATAACATATGGGATATAAAATAGGTTTTATAGGCGGAGGCAATATGGCTTCGGCGCTTATACAAGGTATTTTAGCATCCGAAATATCTAATCCTGAAGATATATGCGTCAGCGATAAATGCGCCGAAAAATTAGAAGCTTTTAAGGCTCTGGGGCTTAACACAACTCAGGATAATATGCAGGCTGTTGCGGCGTCAGATTATGTATTTCTGGCAGTCAAACCCAAACATCTTGAAGAAGCGCTTGAAGAGCTTGAATTGGAAGATATAGACACTGTATTTATAAGCATAGTGGCCGGCTGGACCACCAGGGGCCTGGAACGTTTCCTGCCTGAAACGGCAAAAATCGTCAGAGTAATGCCTAACACGCCTGCGCTTATAGGAATGGGAATGCTTGCCATTTCTGATGATTATAATATAAGTGAAGACGAATTAAAGGATGTCCGCAAAATTTTAGATACCGCGGGCAAAACCTTAATTATAGATCATGAGCTTATGGATGCTGTGACGGCCGTTTCGGGAAGCGGCCCGGCGTATGTATATATGTTTATAGACGCAATGGCTGATGCCGGAGTGCGTTTGGGTCTTGCAAAGGATACAGCGCTTGAGCTTGCTGTGCAAACGGTTATAGGCTCGGCTAAAATGATAGAACAAACCAAGCAGGCGCCGTCAGTTTTAAAAGATAAAGTTTGTTCGCCGGCCGGAACTACAATCGAAGCAGTTTACAGCCTTCAGGAAAATAATTTTGCATTTACAGTTATGCAGGCTGTTGAAAAATGCGCGGCTAAATCAAAAGAAATATCCGAAACATATGATATAGATACAAACAACGGGTTTTCTGAAATTGAAGAATAAACCGCAGTTAAACTGCTGAAATTGTCTGAATCACCTCCAACACTTCGTAAAACTTGTGTTTTACGAAGTGTTGGAGATCTCCTCTATTTTTAATTTGCAATATTATAATATACCAGATATAATTTGCAAACAAAACTCGGATGATTTTATTGTTACTTTGCTGGATGATAACGGAAATGAAATTGATTATGTGCTTTGGACAGCATAGAATATTCTGCTAATCTGCCAGCTAAAAGGAGATGTCTGATATAAAACTGTTATTTAAGCAGCGCTTTTTCTCTTGGTTTGACAGCTACGACATTTATGATGAAACCGGCAGTATAATGTTTGTAGTAAAAGGCGAGCTTGCCTGGGGACACCTGCTCAGAATATCTGATTCTAACGGCAGCGAAATGGGCTATATCAGAGAAAAGCCCCTTTCTTGGCTCCCTAAATTTGAGATGTATTTGGGAACCCGTTATATTGGCTGCATCAGCAAGGAATTTGCATTCTTTAAGCCCAAATTTAATATTGACTATAACGGCTGGCAAGTGGAAGGAAATTGGCTGGAATGGGATTATACTATTTTGGATGCAGCAGGTCAAAGCATAGCAAGCGTGTCAAAAGAAATATGGAACTGGACAGATACCTATGCGATTGATATCCTTAACCCGCAGGACGCGGTTTACGCCCTGATGCTCGTGCTTGCTATTGATGCAGAAAAGTGTTCAAGGAATGATTAAATTAAATTATTAATATATAAACCTATGGCGCTTATGTATCTGATGCTTTGCATACCAAAATAACATGCAGAAGTTCTCAGAAAAAAGCCTGCCCGTGATTAAGGCCGGCAATTATAATTATAAGGATAATAAAATGCCAGAAACTAATTATTATAAACAGTTTAATCGTGAAAACGCTCAAAAATTAACCGCCATGCTGGACGAGCTCCCTGATTTCTGCCGGGATTATTTCCGCAGTATTTCATCCCGCACCAGCGCGCTTACACGCCTTAATTACGCTTATGATTTAAGAAACTTTTTTGAATACTTGTCCGCGCATAAATTATCCTGCCCTATTCATGATATTACCTCCCCCATGATGGATACTGTCACCACGTCAGACATAGAAAAATTCTTAGAATATGTAAGCTCATATGACAGAACGGTAAGCTATGAAAACAAGCAGATAACCGTAGAGGCTGAAAACGCAAACTGCGGAAAGGCGCGCAAATTAAGCTCCATAAGAGCATTATTCAAATATCTGTTTAAGGAAGAGATTATAAAATCCAATGTCGCCGCATTGGTAGATTCCCCCAAAATACATGATAAGGCGATAATACGCCTTGAGCCCGATGAAATAGCCAATCTGCTGGATGAAGTAGAAAAAGGAGAACGGCTTACAACCGGACAAAAGCGCTTCCATGAAGCTACTTATAAGCGGGATCTGGCTCTTATTACCCTTATGCTGGGCACGGGTATAAGAATAAGCGAATGCGTAGGCCTCAACATAAATGATATTGATTTTGAAACTAATTCCTTTAAAGTAACCCGTAAAGGCGGCAACGAAGTAGTGCTGTTTATAAACGACGAAATTGCAAACACGCTTGAGGCATACCTGGAGCAAAGACTGGAAATCCAGGCGGAGGAAGGCGACGAAGACGCGCTCTTTCTCTCTCTTCAAAAAAAGCGCATAACCCCCCGCGCTGTGCAGAATCTAGTGAAAAAATACAGCAGGATAATTGCTCCGCTGAAGAAAATAAGTCCGCATAAGCTGCGTTCAACATACGGAACTGCCTTATATCACGAAACTTCAGATATTTACCTTGTAGCGGATGTTCTTGGGCACAGGGATGTCAATACTACCAAAAAGCATTATGCAGCTATGAGCGAGGACAGACGCAGAGAAGCCGCCGACAAGGTTAAGCTGCGCCGGGACGAATAAAGCTTTCTTTTCATATAGCTTATTTTGCAGTAAATTACCCAATGGAAGGCGGTATTGCTTACCAGGATTAGTTTTATAATAGCTTATTTTGTAATAAATTACCCTAAATTGACAATGGGATACACGCCTCCGGCGGTCTGATTTCGGCATTTTCTGCGTCATCGTCAATGGGTGTACGTTCAGTACACCTCATTCCGCTTCCTTGAAAATGCCGAAATCAGACCGCTGGTGGCTGAAGAGTCAGACAGCGGCCGTTTTCCGTGCCCTGCAAGGCGCTTGAAGGACGTGTACTGGACGTACACGGAGGGAAAAGCAGCACAGCAAGCATGACACTCAAACAGCCCTTGACCGTATATGCCCTTGTCAATTTAGGGTAGAAATTTCGCAGGCAAACAGAACAAATGTTTGCTTTTTAATTATTTTCGTGATATTATTATAATTGTGATATATTATCATAAAGTGAAAGGAGGATTTTTATTGTCAAAGGCTTCCGAACGCAAGCAGCAGGAGATATATGAATTTATAAAAAACGAAATTTTATATAAAGGATATGCTCCTACTATACGGGAAATATGCAAGGCGGTTTCTTTGCGTTCGCCTTCTTCTGTTCATGCGCATCTTAATGCCTTGGAAAGCCGCGGATACATTACAAGAGATTCCTCCAAACCCCGGACCATTGTAATAAAAGATGAATCCTCTATTGTTCCCCATGCTGTTAATGTTCCCGTCATAGGCGGGATTGCCGCCGGGCAGCCCATTCTGGCCGTAGAAAATATCGAAGGCTATATACCTTTGCCCCACTCCATATTTAATGAAGAAGTTTTTGCCCTGATTGTACACGGAGAAAGCATGATTAATATTGGAATAATGGACGGCGATTATGTTATAATAAAACCGCAGCAAACCGCCGAAAACGGAGATATAGTAGCCGCCATAATAGAAGATTCTGTAACCCTCAAACGCTTTTATAAAGAAAAAAATCATTTCCGGTTACAGCCCGAAAATGATTATATGGAACCAATTATAACTGATAATGTCGCTGTCATTGGGATAATGAAAGGCTTATTCAGAGTATATTAATAAAGCACAGCAAAGCATTTTACTCTTCCCCATCCTCTTCCTCCTGGGACTGCATAAATTCATTGTACAATTCATCCAGAAGTATTTCATTATCCACAGTATTAAATAAAACTTCGCCGTTATCCTCTATAAACTCCATGATATACAGTTCCTGCTCCTCATCGTCATAATGCTCTTTTTCCACAAGATAAACGTATACATGGTCGTCATATTCTATGCTGTCCAAAAGCACATAATCAATTTCATTTCCGTTATCATCCAGCAAAGTAACAATAAAATCATCCAACTCGTTATTTTTCATAATCTGTGCCTCCTAAATTTATACTGTCCAAATAATTTTGAAGTATAATGACCGCCGCCATTTTATCTATAACGCCTTTCCTCTTCTTGCGGGATACATCCGCTTCAAGAAGCACCCGTTCGGCGCTTAAGGAAGAAAAACGCTCGTCCCATAATATTACCTCCAGCCCTTTTTGGCGCAAGCGGGATAAAAGCAGTTCATTTTTATCCTCCTGGACGTGATGATCCCCGTTAAGATGAACGGGCCGGCCGGCTATTATTCTTCGGGCATTATACTGTACCGCTAAATCATAAATATGTTCCGCGTCAAGAGTTAGGTTTTTGCGGGTATATGTTTCTAGGCCCGAACAAATAAACCCGCTCCGGGATACCGCAATGCCTATTCGCCTATCCCCTATATCCAACCCCAGGCAGCAGCTATTTGCTTTCATTATTATCGATATAGAACCTAACCAGCTCTTCCAAAAGCTCGTCACGCTCTACTTTCCTTATCAATGAACGGGCGTTATTATAGCCGGTTATGTAGGTAGGATCTCCCGAAATAATATAGCCTACTATTTGATTTATTGGGTCGTATCCCTTATCCAAAAGCGCCTGATATACTTTGGACAGGATATCTCTAAGTTCCGGATTATCCTTGCTGCGCGAAAATTTCATCGTATTCTGATCCATATTCAGCCCTGTCCTTTCTTTAGTCTGTAAATATTATAATATATAAAATCTATAAAAGCAATATTTTTATGTTAAAATTAGTTAAACTACAAATTCCCGGATTAAATAATCCGGGAATCTGCCGTTACATACCTAGCTGGCGTACATACTTCATGGCCTTGCGCTTTCCTTTTTTATACATGCGCTTCACACAAGGCGAATCGCACATTTTAACCGCCGCTACGCCGGCCATAGCACCCATAACGCCGCCGATAAGAATGCAGCTCATCGCTCCTATTCTCATATTTTCACCACCTTAATCATTAACCTTTCTCTTATTATTAGCAGAATAATGGTTAAAGATAAGTAGCAAAATTAGTTATTTTTTAATAAATTACCGCTTCGTCATATAAGGGGTGCTTAATGGCCAGTTTTTCCACCTCAGCGCGGACCGAAAGCGCCGCAGGATAGCCTTCGCGTATGATGCGCGCAATATATCCGGCTATCAGGCGCATATCCTCTTCGTCAAAGCCGCGCGAAGTAACTGCCGGAGTTCCCACTCTGATGCCGCTTGTAACAAAGGGCTTTTCAGGGTCAAAGGGTATCGCGTTTTTATTGACGGTAATATTGGCGCAGCCCAGTCTGGCTTCCAATTCCTTGCCTGTAATACCTACCGAACGAAGGTCAAGCAGAATAAGATGGTTATCAGTTCCGCCCGAAACCATATTGATTTCATTTTCCTTAAAGCCTGCTGCAAGCGCCTGCGCATTCTTGACAATGCGATGCGCATAATCCCTGAATTCAACGCTCAGCGCTTCCTTTAAGCAAACAGCCTTAGCGGCTATAACATGCATAAGAGGTCCGCCCTGAATCCCAGGGAATACAGCCTTATCTATATCCTTGGCATACTGCTCCTTGCACATAATCATGCCGCCGCGCGGACCGCGTAAGGTCTTATGAGTGGTTGTAGTAACAAAATCAGCATAGGGCACCGGACTCTCATGCTCGCATGCCGCAACCAGCCCGGCAATATGAGCCATATCCACCATCAGATACGCGCCCACTTCGTCAGCTACTTTTCTGAACTTCTTAAAATCGATTGCTCTGGGATACGCGCTGGCTCCGGCAACTATCATTTTAGGCCTGCATTCCTTAGCTATGCGCATCAATTCGTCATAATCAATGGTCTGCTCTTCTTCGCTTACGCCATAGGGTACAATATTAAAATATTTGCCCGACATATTGACAGGGCTGCCGTGAGTAAGATGCCCGCCGTGAGCAAGATTCATGCCCATAATTGTATCTCCCGGCTTAAGCATGGCAAAATACACAGCCATATTAGCCTGAGCGCCCGAATGCGGCTGAACATTGACATGCTCGCAGCCAAAAAGCTTTTTAGCCCTTTCCTTAGCCAGATTTTCGGCTATATCCACAAATTCGCAGCCGCCGTAATATCTTTTGCCCGGATATCCTTCGGCATATTTATTTGTAAAATGCGAACCCATAGCGGCCATAACGGCAGGAGAAACAAAATTCTCCGAAGCTATAAGCTCTATATGGGAATTCTGCCTTTTAAGCTCCAGAAGCATTGCGTCAGCAATTTCAGGATCTGCCTTTCGTATTTCATTAATATCTATCATATGTACCCTCCTTAAAATATCACCCATTTAAATAAATAAATGGGTGAAAACAATCAAATGTACTTATCAATTATATCGGACAGCTGCGCCTTATTACGGTATCCGGTCACAGCCTCCTGTATCTCGCCCTTCTTAAAAACCATCAATGTAGGAAGGTGCATTATTTTGTAACGCTGTGTCACCTGGTTATTATTGTCCACGTCCACTTTAGCAATCTTGAACTTGCCGCTGTATTCCTTGGCCAAGGCTTCCAGGGTAGGCGCAAGCTGCTTGCACGGCCCGCACCAAACGGCGCTGAAGTCTACAAGAACGGGCAGTTCGGAATTCATAACCTCGCTGTTGAACGTGTCGTCATTCACCTCTATCAGTTTATTCATAAAGTCACTCCTTATCCTGGGATATAATGTACGCGGTTGGTTTATTGTCAATTTTTCTGCGAAAAGCCCAAACAAGCAAATAAACCATCATCGATATTATTATACCACACAGTACCGCGATTATGTCAAATGGTTTTATATCCAAAGCCTGCGCTCCCAAATAACCGCCAATAACGCCCACGCACAGGCCGGCCAGGGGTAAAATATATAGAAGCAGCAGGGAAAGATTAAATTTTTTGTCCGAAATATCTAAAAGCACCCTATCCCCTGCGGCGGCTCCTATGTCGTTCTGCGCGTTTATTGTCATATTGCGGAAGCGCCCGCATTTTCCGCAGCCCGAACAGCCTTCCTTATGTCCTATTACAACCTTAGCCCTGCAGCCTTCAACAGAAGCTACCACTCCGCTGCATTTCATCTGATTCGCCGCCTTCTTTAAGCAATTCCCCGCATATGCGTCCTGTCCATCTTCATTGACCGCCTTTTTTAAGCAGCTCCCCGCATATGCGTCCTTGTCCATCCTCATTGACCAACTTTTTTAAGCAATTCCCCGCATATGCGTCCTGTCCATCTTCATTGACCGCCTTTTTTA
>OLIW01001530.1_pt1 | contig 20422 bp, 17 predicted proteins | sample 1601321 | NCBI WGS metagenome assembly OLIW01 (sample SAMEA2452114, study PRJEB22498) | human gut metagenome
CTGCATCAAATGATGTAAGTTTGATGTAAATCACTGTTTTATATGGTTTTGACCAAATGAAGTACATCCCGTCATTTTAGTGAAACGGTACATCCATACATCATCTTAATAGAGCTTTGCACCTGCTGGAATGTGGTTATCAACCATGATCAGATGCAGTTCTTCATCTTCTGAGTCTTTCAGATTATTTACTGCTGATAATAACATACCGGAAGACTCAATTCCCATCATCTTTCTCGGTGGCAGGTTTGTGATCGCGATCAGTGTCTTGCCAACTAGTTCTTCCGGCTCATAGTATGCATGAATACCGGAAAGAATAGTTCTGTCAACGCCTGTTCCGTCATCCAATGTGAACTGTAACAGTTTCTTGCTCTTTGGTACTGCTACACACTCTTTTACTTTAACAGCACGGAAATCAGATTTACTGAAGGTATCGAAATCAACCTCTTCTTCAAATAAAGGCTCGATCTTTACATTTGAAAAATCAATTTTCTCTTCTTTGGTCGCAACCTGGTCGCAATTTTCTTTTTCTGCGCTCTGAGATGCCTTATTTGCCTTCTTATCAGCGTCCAGTGACTTCATTGTCGGGAATAATAATACGTCTCTGATCGCTGTAGAATTTGTTAATAACATTACCATTCTGTCGATACCGAATCCGATACCACCTGTAGGTGGCATACCGATCTCTAATGCATTTAAGAAGTCTTCATCTGTTGTGTTGGCTTCTTCGTCACCCTGTGCAAGAAGTTCTTCCTGTGCTTTGAAACGTTCTCTCTGATCGATCGGATCATTTAACTCAGAGTATGCATTTGCCATCTCCCATCCATTCATAAAGAACTCAAAACGTTCTACATAATCTGGATCTTCTGGTTTTCTCTTTGTTAATGGAGAGATTTCTACTGGGTGATCCATAACAAATGTTGGCTGAATCAGTTTGTCTTCTACGAATTCTTCGAAGAATAAGTTTAAGATATCTCCACGTTTGTGGCGTTCTTCGTATTCTACATGGTGTTCTTCAGCAGCTGCTCTTGCTTCTTCTAAAGTCTTGATCTCTTTAAAGTCTACTCCAGAGTATTTCTTAACTGCATCTACCATTGTGATTCTCTCAAAAGGTTTTCCAAGATCGATCTCGAAATCTTTATACTGAATCTTTGTTCCACCGCATACTTCTTCTGCAAGGTAACGATATAAGTTCTCTGTCAAATCCATCATTCCGTGATAGTCTGTGTATGCCTGATATAATTCCATTAATGTAAACTCTGGGTTATGACGTGTGTCAACACCTTCGTTACGGAATACACGTCCGATCTCGTAAACTTTCTCAAGTCCACCAACGATCAGTCTCTTTAAGTATAACTCTAGGGAAATACGTAATTTTACATCTTCACTTAATGCATTGTAGTGTGTTTCAAATGGTCTTGCTGATGCTCCACCTGCATTGGATACTAACATCGGAGTTTCTACTTCCATGAATCCCTGTCCATCTAGATAAGAACGGATCTTACTGATGATTTTAGAACGTTTGATGAATACTTCTTTGGATTCTTCATTCATGATCAGGTCAACATATCTCTGACGATATCTTGTATCTGTATCTGTTAATCCGTGGAATTTCTCTGGAAGTGGTTTTAAACTCTTAGATAATAAAATCACTTCTTCTGCATGGATAGATTTCTCTCCTGTCTTTGTAGCAAAGACTTTACCTTTGATACCTACGATATCTCCGATATCCATCTTCTTGAAATCCTGATAAGATTCTACACCGATCTCATCTCTTGCTACATAGGCCTGAATTCCACCCTGAAGGTCCTGTACGTTACAGAAAGATGCTTTACCCATCACACGTTTGAACATTAAACGTCCTGCAACTGCTACTTCTTTTCCTTCTAATTCTTCAAAATTATCTTTGATTTCTTTTGAATGATGTGTTACATCATATTTCATGATCTCGAACGGATTCTTGCCAGCTGCCTGTAAATCAGCCAGTTTCTGTCTTCTAACTTTGATCAGTTCGTTTGTATCTTTATTCTGCTGTGCCACTTTTCTTACTTCCTCTTACTTTCTCTGTACATCAATGACTCTGAAGTCGTTTACCTGATTGATTCCTTCTACGGATACGACATCTCCGATCTTCTTTCCAAGTAAAGCTCTACCGATCGGTGCTTCATTGGAAATCTTGTTCTGAAGGATATCTGCCTCTGTAGAACCTACGATATGATATGTTACTTCTTTTCCAAGAGAGATGTCTTCTAATAATACATGACATCCAAGGCTGATGACACCTTTTTCAAACTTCTCATCGATAACAACGGCGTTCTTTAAGATCTTTTCGATCTCTTCGATACGTGCTTCCATGTCACGCTGTTCATCTTTGGCTGCATCATATTCCGCGTTCTCTGATAAGTCACCCTGTTCTCTTGCTTCTTTGATCTTCTGTGCGATCTCTTTACGTCTTACGACTTTTAATTCTTGTAATTCATCTTCTAATGCTTTTAAACCGTCTGGGGTTAATATATTCTTCTTTGCCTCTGCCATAACACTATTCCTTTCGTTCTAAATGTTAACTGATTAATTATATCTTACCTAAGTTTCTTTTGTCAATTCCTAATCCCTGCCATTCGTGGCTTTGAGATAATTTTGCAGTAATTCTTCTAAGTCTTCGTATGTCTCTGTATGATTTACCTTCTCGCGAAGTTTTGCTGCCCCTGGAAAACCGAATGTATACCATGCGACATGTTTCCGCATCTCACGGACTCCGATGTATTCTCCTTTAAAATCGATCATCATCTGTCCATGTCTCAACATCATGGCGACAACTTCTTCTAAGGATGGTCTTGGCATTTCTTCTCCTGTCTCAAAGAAATGTAAGATCTCTTTGAAGATCCATGGATTCCCTTTGGCTCTTCTTCCGATCATAAATCCGTCACAGCCTGTCTCTTCCTGCATTCGTAATACATCTTTTGCACATGTGATATCACCATTTCCAATTACCGGAATATCAACAGCTTCTTTTACCTTGCGAATGATCGACCAGTCTGCTGTTCCTGAATAGTACTGTTCTCTTGTTCTTCCATGAACTGCGATCGCTGCTGCTCCATTCTCCTGTGCAACCTGTGCCATCTCTGGTGCATTGATCAATTCATCGTTAAATCCCTTTCGGATCTTAACTGTAACCGGGATATCCACAGCATCTACAACTGCTTTGATCACTTTCCCTGCTAATTCCGGATTCTTCATCAATGCGGATCCATCACCATTATTCACGATCTTTGGAACCGGACATCCCATGTTGATATCGATCATCTGAAACCGCCCATCATTGACTTTCGCTGCCATCTGACCCATGATCTCTGGATCGGATCCAAAAATCTGGATCGCTACTGGAATTTCCTTCGGATCTGTTGCCATCAATGGCTCAGATTTACGGTTCCCATAGTATAATCCTTTGGCACTTACCATCTCAGTGCACATCATTCCAGCACCCTGTTCTTTACATAACAAACGATATGGTAGATCTGTAACTCCTGCCATCGGTGCAAGTGCTAACGGGTGTTCAATTGTAATATCTCCAATAACCAGAGGTTTTAATTTATTGCTTCTCATAAATGATCTGTAATCCCTTCAATGTTAATGTTGGATCGTAATAGTCGATCTCATCAACCGTCTGTGCGATCATATTTCCAAGGCCTCCGGTTGCGATAACTTTCATGTTATCAAAGCCTGTCTCTTCTTTCATCTTCTGTACCATATATTTTGTCTCACCAACAACTCCATAGTACAAACCTGCCTGCATACTGTCAATCGTGCTGTTTGCAAGGATCGTCTTTGGTTTTAAGATTTCAATCTCTGGCAGACGTGCTGCATCTCTATATAGTACATTTGCTGAAGTGCGAATTCCCGGTGCGATCACACCTGCTAAGAATACGCCATTCTCTGTGACAATATCGTATGTTGTTGCAGTTCCATAGTCAATGACGAGTGCTGGTCCGCCATATATTTCATATCCTGCAACCAGATCTACGATCCTGTCTGCTCCAACTTCTCTTGGATTAAATCTTCCAAGATTGATCCCTGTCTTGATCCCAGGTCCTACAATGATCGGTTTTACATCAAAATATTTGATCAAACCACTACTCAGTGAATGCATGATATTTGGCACAACGGATCCTATGATCGCTGCCTTCACTTCACCTTCATCCAATCCTTTTTCCTTTAATAGGCTTGAAATCAGAATTCCAAATTCATCGGATGTTCTTGGTAACTTTGTTGTAATTCGAAATACCTCTATAATCTCTTTTCTTTTGAATACGCCGATCGTTATATTGGTATTCCCAACATCGAGTGCTAATAACATAATTTATACCTCATCTTCTCCCAAAAGGAATATTTTATAATATAGTTCCAAGGACTCCCAGAAATCCTGTTTTTCCTGTCTTAGTTTCTTGATCATCAGTTCACTTCCGATCTCATCGTAAAAGAAATCATTATCTTCCACATGAGTAACAAAATTTAATTTGCCTTCTTCATCGAACTCTAATGTCAAGACTCCGCCGACTTCTGCTGTAAATAGTACACATGCAATCTGCAGTTCCTGTTTGATCTGTTCTGGTAGTCCAGAAAAATCAGGGTTTAAGTAATATTTCTTCTCATATGCATTGGAACCGCATAATGTAACTTTATCCTGATACATGTTTTTGTATTTCTCCTTGTTTCTTGTATATATTCTCGGAATCTCTTATACGTATCCCAAGATACCTCTTACTGATACCTCTCCGGATGAAACTTCTGATACCTTTCCATCTTCATCCTCTACCAGTAATTCTCCACGATGATTGATGCCTCTTGATAAGAATATCTCTTCTTTGGAACCTCTGACAACCTTGATCTTCTGGTCTGTATGTACCAGAAGTTTATTGTATTCATCTTGCAACATGCTAAGATCTTCTGTCTTCAAAAACATATCGTAATATTTCTCAAAACATTCTAACACTTTCGCTGCCAATGGAGCTCTCTTGATCTTTCTTCCTCCCTCGATCTGGAGTGAAGTTGCCTTATCACTTAAATCTTCTGGAAAATGATCGATATTTACATTGATACCAAGTCCCACTACAATGTAATTGATCTCATCCATCTGAAGGCTCATCTCTGTTAGGATTCCACAGATCTTCTTTCCATTCACAATGATATCGTTTGGCCATTTGATCTTTGCCCGAATTCCTGTTGTCTCACAGATTGCTTCATTTACCGCTAATGCAGTAACTAACGTAAGCATAGAAGAATTCTGAGCTTCGATCTGAGGTTTTAGAAGAAAGCTCATCGCGATCCCTGCTCCAGCTTCTGCCAACCAGCTTCGTCCTCTTCTTCCTTTTCCCATCGTCTGTTCTTCTGTGATCGCAACGGTTCCGTGACCGGCACCTGCCTCTGCCAGACGGCGGATCTCAAGATTTGTAGAATCCATTGTCTCATAACAATGAAGATCTTTTCCAAGCCATTTGGTATGAAGGCAGGATGCTACTTCTTCTTTTGTCAAAAGATCTGGTTCCATCATAAGTTTATAGCCTTTATTTGTCACAGAATCAATCTCGTAACCTTCTGCTCTTAATGCTTTGATATGCTTCCAGACAGCAGTCCTTGAAACTCCCAACCGCTCACAAAGCTGCTGTCCTGATATATAATCATCTGCATTCTTTAATTCCTTGAGAATCTTACTTTTCATTGAATATCCTATCTCCTAATATTCTCCTAAAGTCGCTACCATAACAGCTTTGATCGTGTGCATACGATTTTCTGCTTCATCAAAAATCACATCTGCATAATGTTCAAAAACATCTTCTGTGATCTCATGTCCTTTAACTGCTGGCAGGCAATGCATAACAACTGTAGTATCTTTTCCTGTCATCTCTAACATTTCTTTATTTACCTGATATGGTCTTAATAAAGCAATTCTTTCTGCTGCCTTGTCTTCTTCACCCATAGATGCCCATACGTCTGTGTAAATGCAGTCTGCACCTTCCACAGCTTCTTTCACATCTTCTGTAAAACGGATCTTAGCTCCAGATTCTTTCGCATACTCTTCGCACTGTTTTACCAGTTCTTCATTTGGCCATAAACTCTTTGGTGCTAAGCATGTGAAATTCAATCCCATCTTACTGCATCCAATCATTAAAGAGTTGCTCATGTTATTTCTTCCGTCTCCAGCGAATACGAAGTTTAATCCTTTGATCTCTCCAAACTGTTCTCTTAATGTTAAGAAGTCCGCTAAGATCTGTGTTGGATGGTAATCATCTGTTAAACCATTCCATACTGGAACTCCACTGTATTTTGCTAATTTCTCTACGTTCTCATGTAAGAATCCACGAAATTCTATCCCGTCAAACATTCTTCCAAGAACTCTTGCTGTATCTTCTACAGATTCTTTGTGTCCTAACTGAATATCATCTTTTCCTAGATATTCTGGGTGTGCACCCTCATCAACACATCCGATCGTAAATGAACATCTTGTTCTTGTACTTGGTTTTTCAAATAAAAGAGCAATATTTTTCCCTTTTAGACTGTTTCCTGTGATCCCTTTTTTCTTATCTGCTTTTAATTTCGCTGCTAAATCTAAAAAATAACCAATTTCTTCTGGTGTAAAGTCTTTTAATGTTAAGAAACTTCTTCCCTTTAAGCTTGTCTTTGCGTCCATCTTTTGTTCCTCCATCTTGTTGTATCTTGAATGTCTCTGCCCTTTGATCCCTGGCAGACATCATATAGTTGTTATTATATAGGAATGCATCTTTGAAAACAACCCGAAACCCTTATATTTCAAGGATTTCCTTGCATTTTTTCGCAACCATTTCACCTAATTTCCTATGACTTTCTCTTGTCAGGTGGCAGGCATCGATTTCGGAAGCTTTTGCATATTTTGCTGCATCCAGAAATTCAATGTTATGAAACTTTGCCCAGTCTTCATAAATCGGTGCCAATCTCTTGGAATAACTGATCCCTCTTTCAAATCCCATCTCTTCTCCACTTGGAATCTCTGTCAGATCATCCCCAAGATGCGGTGGTGCCATTAAAAGGATCTTTGCGGATCGTCCATCTTGTCTCTTCTGTGGAGTGATCGATTTGATCATCTTGATCAAACGGTCGATCCCTTTTCCGATATCTGTTGGTGTTGCCTGAAAACGGATCTTAAGGTCATTCGTTCCAAGCATTAACACTACCAGATCGATCGGTCCGTGGCTGTGTAAACATGGATCTAAATATGTTGCACCATTTCTTCCTGGTCTTAACTCATCTTCAAAACTTGTTGTTCTGCCGTTTAATCCTTCCGGAATCACGATCGCAGAATCTTTCAGTTCCTTTTGCAAAATGGTTGTCCATCGTTCTTCATATTCATAACGGAATCCATTTTCCGGATTATAGCCATAAGTATTAGAATCTCCATAACAAACGATTGTCTTCATCTTTTATCTCCCATCAATATCAAACATGGTAAAAGCCGGAACACCTCTTCAGTGCTCCGGCATACCGCCAAGGGTTGTCATATTTTCATAAACATTTTCTGATCTTACTGTTCTTTTACAGTGTCTTGTACCTGCTCTTCGATCAGATCTGCAATATTCTTCTCATCGTCTTTGGCAACTTCTGTAATTGATTTTACAAGACCTGCCATCCCCTGAATCTCAGATGGGATAATGATCTTTGTAGCTTTTCCGTCAGCTGCTTTAGCAAATGCTTCTAAGCTCTTTAACTGGATGACTGCATCGTCAGCTTTGGCTGCCTTGATTGATTCAATACCCTGTGCATTCGCTTTCTGGATCGCACGGATCGCTTCTGCCTGACCTTCTGCTTCACGGATCGTTGCTTCTTTCTTCGCTTCCGCACGAAGGATTGCTGCTTCCTTATCTCCCTCTGCCTGAAGGACCATAGATTCTTTCTGTCCTTCTGCACGTAAGATCGCGGACTTCTTCTCACCTTCTGCGATCAGAATCGCTTCTCTTCGTTCACGTTCTGCTTTCATCTGTTTCTCCATGGCATCCTGAATGGCTGCTGGTGGAATGATGTTCTTAAGTTCCACACGGTTTACTTTGATTCCCCATGGATCTGTCGCAACGTCAAGTGTTGCTCTCATCTGTGTATTGATCGTCTCTCTGGAAGTTAATGTCTCATCTAATTCCAGATCACCGATGACATTTCGAAGTGTTGTAGCTGTCAGATTCTCGATTGCCATGATCGGGTTCTCTACACCGTAACTGTATAATTTTGGATCAGTGATCTGAAAATATACAACTGTATCGATCTGCATCGTAACGTTATCTTTTGTGATAACTGGCTGTGGTGGAAAATCCACAACCTGTTCTTTTAAGTTAACCTTTCTTGCAACACGATCAATAAATGGGACTTTGACATGAAGTCCTACAGACCATGTTCCCTGATAAGCGCCCAATCGTTCTACAACATAAGCATGTGCCTGCGGCACGATACGCACTGTAGATGAAATGATCATCGCAAGCAATGCGATAACGATAATAAATAAAATAATCGACATAATCTTATACCTCTCTTTCTACGATCAGTTTCACGCCTCGGATTTCTTTTACGATCACTTCGCTGCCTTCTGGAATGATCTCTCCAGCCTCAAAGCTTCTCGCAGTCCAATCCTGGCCATTTAACTGAACCAACCCTTTGCTTTCCATGTTATTGATCGTTTCTTTGACAAGTGCTGTCTGTCCGATCAATGCATCGGTATTCGTTTTTTGCACCTTGCTGTTTAAATATCGTTTGGCAACTGGTCTTGTCAGTGCAAACAACAGACATGTTACCACGATAAATATCAACATCTGTACCCAAAATGGAACACCAAATAGTGCTGCGATCGCTGCAACAACGGCTCCACCTGCAAACCAGATACTTGTAAGTCCAAGTGTCATGATCTCAACAAGTAAAAATACCGCGGATGCGATCAGCCAATAAACTGCATACATTTAATCCACCCCCTGTCTCTGGCGTCTTGCCTCATAAACTAAAAGGCCTGATGCCATGGCTGCATTTAATGATTCTACCTTACCACACATTGGAATCTTGATCTTCTTCTGTACTTTGTCTGTCAACTTATCTGTCAGACCATTTCCCTCATTGCCAATGAAAAATGCGGTTCCTTTTTGATAATCTTCCTTCGTATAGTCTGTTCCATTGAGATGTGCTGCATACGTGATGATATTCTTTTGTTTCATCGTTTCTGCAACTTCTAAAAGATCATCGACATAGACAAATGGCACACGAAATATTGATCCCATCGTGGAGCGCGTAACCTTTGGATTATAAATATCTACTGTATCATGACTCATGATAACACCATTGATCCCTGCACCCTCTCCTGTTCGAAGGATCATCCCGAGATTCCCCGGATCCTGAAGATTCTCAAGCACCAGAAATAATGGTTTTTCCTGTTCTAGAAGATCTTCTAAAGAATATTTCATCATCTTCACCAGTGCAAGAACTCCCTGTGGTGTCATCGTATCGGAAATCTCTTTCATAACTTGAGGTGATACCAATTCCACATCCATATGTTCAAAAATCACTCTATGTTCGTTATAAAAATCTTCAGATGCATAGACTTTATATAAATATTCTTCTGGGATCTCTGTAAACATACGAATTCCCTCTACAAGAAATAATTCTTGTTTTCTTCTTTCTCTTGCACTCTTCTTTAATTTGATGATCTGTTTGATCTGCTTATTCTGAGTGGTTGTGATCATATTCTTATCCACCTCCGATCTATTATTTTCTTAATTTGACCAGATCTTCTTTCTTACCGATCAGCACAAGATTTTCCTCATCTTTGATCGGTTTCGTTGGATCTGGAGCCCCGTCAACACCACCTTCTCCTTCGATCGCGATGACGTTAACGTTATATTTTCCACGGAAATTAATGTCTACTAATGATTTGTTGATCCATTCTTTTCTTGCCGGTACTTTAACGATACTTGTATCTGCGGAAAGGTCAAACAGATCTGTCATACTTCCTCCAAGCAGATTGTTTGCGATCCTTGCTCCCATCTCTTCTTCTGGATAAACGATCTCATCGGCTCCAACACGTTTTAATATCTCTCCTTTTAAAGTTCCGTCTGCCTTCGCAAGAACATATGGCACACCGATCTCTTTGACGATCATCAATGCCATAACACCGGAATCTAAATGCTCTGCAGTTGCGATCACAACTGCATCCATTCCTTCCAATCCGATGTTGTTCATCATTTCCTTATCAGATATATCCACACAGACTGCACAAGTTACTTTATCTGCGATATCTCTTACAAGATCCTCATCTTTATCAACTGCCAGTACTTCTGCTCCACCTTTGGCAAGTGACCTTGCGATACTGCTTCCAAACTTTCCAAGTCCTAAAACTGCAACTGACTTCTTCATTCTTCTCCGTTACCTCCGTTGCGATATCATGTTATAATATGAATCTATTTCACTTATAAGATCAGATCCTGTTCCGGATACATGACCATCTTTTTCTTATTCTTCTGTGAAAAACCGATCGCCATAGAAATCGGTCCGACACGCCCTAAATACATGGTAATGATGATAATCACTTTCCCTGCGATTGTCAAATTCGGTGTCAATCCTTTGGTTAAACCAACTGTCGCGAGTGCTGATACACATTCATAGCATGAATCCATAAAAGTCCCATGATCAAATACCAACAGCAATAACACAGATGTCATCAGCACGATCAAGTTGATCACAATGATCGCAAGCGCTTTAGCCAACAGATTCTGTGGAACTCTTCGTTTAAATAACGTAATTGATTCTTCTTGTTTTGCCACAGAGAGCACACAAAATACAAGAATTGCGAATGTCACTGTCTTGACACCGCCTGCAGTACCAGTTGGTGATCCTCCGATGATCATCAGAAACATAGAAACCAGCGAAGATGCATCCGTCAATGCGCCCTGTGCTACCGTCTCAAACCCTGCGGTACGTGTCGTCACAGACTGAAACAGTGATGCCTGTATCTTCTGTGGCAATGACAGACTCTCCATAGTTGCTGGATTATGATATTCAAACAGAAAGATCAATATTGTACCAAACAAGATCAAAAATGACGTAATGGATAACACGATCTTAGTCTGAAGTCTCCATTGTTGTATCATCCTTTTTACAGGAACTTTATCTTTTACGATCTTTTTGAATCCCTGCCAAAGATCTTTCCATACAACAAATCCAAGACCTCCCAGGATGATCAGCCCCATTGTCGTAAAATTCATAACTGGATTCGTCACATAGCTTCGCAGACTGTCGTCTCTTACAATATCCATTCCTGCATTACAAAATGCCGAGATTGAATTAAAGATTGCTGCCCATACTCCATATCCAATGCCAAATTCCGGCACATACTGAGTCGCATAAAGAACTGCTCCAATTCCTTCTATGATCCCTGTCCCGATCAGAATCTTCTTAACTAATGGAACTAAACCTGTCATTGTATTAAGACCCATAGACTCCTGAATCAACATTCTATTTCCAAGAGTGATCCTCTTTCGAAGCATAAAAAACATTCCGGTTGTGATCGTAATGACACCAAGTCCTCCGATCTGTACAAGCAATATGATCACTGCCTGCCCAAATATACTCCAATGTGTCATTGTTGTCTCAACGATCAAACCCGTCACACACACAGATGTTGTTGCTGTAAATAATGCATCAATATAAGGCGTTGCCTGCCCGCTTTGTGTTGCGATCGGCAGTGCAAGCAGTATCGATCCTGCAAATATTGTAATTAAAAATCCAAGCAATATGACCTGTACCGGTCGTAACTCTTTCATAAAATAATGCTCCTATATAGAGAAATAGAGGAATCCTAGATAAACAGGATTCCTCTAAGATCATGTTTTATTTATTTTCCTAATAAATGTGCAATCTGAAGCTGATATTCATCGATATCTTTTGTCATTGCGAGTCCTTCGTCAATGTCCATATCCATGAATCTTCCGTTCTGGTATCCAACAACACGGTTTGTCTTTCCTGCACATAATAAGTCAACTGCGTAAGCACCCATCATAGAAGCGTATACACGGTCTTTTGCTGTTGGGCTTCCACCACGCTGCATATGTCCAAGGATCGTAGCACGTGTTTCAATACCTGTTGCAGATTCGATTCTCTTCGCCATACTGTAAGAATGTCCAACACCTTCGGCATTGATTACCATATGATGTGTCTTACCTTTTGCTCTGTTACGAAGTAAATGTTCGATGATCTGCTGTTCTACCTTAGGAAGGTTTCCATCAAAGCTTTCTGGGATCAGGATATCTTCTGCTCCTGTTGCCATACCACACCATAATGCGATATATCCAGCTCCACGTCCCATAACCTCTACGATACTACATCTTTCATGAGATGTTGATGTATCACGGATCTTGTCGATCGCTTCCATCGCTGTGTTAACAGCTGTATCGAATCCGATCGTATATTCTGTACATGCGATATCTAAGTCGATCGTTCCTGGAACAGCGATCGTGTTGATTCCAAGCGCTGCTAACTTCTTAGCTCCCTGGAAAGAACCGTCTCCACCAATAACTACCAATCCGTCGATTCCATGTGCTTTACAGATCTCAGCACCACGTTTCTGACCTTCTTCTGTCTTAAATTCTTCACATCTGGCTGTGAAAAGGATTGTACCTCCACGGAAGATCGTATCGGCTGTTTCTGTTGGTGTTAAATCGATGATGTCTTCGTTTAACAGTCCATTGTAACCTTTACGGATTCCCTTAACTTTTAATCCTCTTTCTTTACCAATTCTGGCTACGGCACGCACTGCTGCGTTCATAGCAGGTGCATCTCCACCACTTGTTAAAACTCCAATTGTTTTAATGTTTGGTTTTCCCATTTGCAATATCCTCCAATTATTAATCCATACAATTCTTAACTTGGCTTTTATTCTAATCCATTTAAAGAAATTTTTCAATAGTCTTTGTTATATTCCTAACGATCTAACCCGAATATTTTCTTTTCCATATCGTTTTTCGAGATCAAATAATAAATTCTCGTCACCAGAAACCATATAATCTCTCCCTAGACGGTTCACAGCACGTTCTGTTTTGCAATAGATCACCACTGGATTTTTACCGGGATAGGAAGTTAAAATACCTTTTAATGCATCCTCTTCTTTAAAAAATGCTTCTTTATCCGCAAATTGTACCCATAATTCCTGTCTGCTATCCTCAAAACTGATGATCTGATTACATATGACTTTGCTTTCTTCTTCAGAAATCTGTGTTGTTCCTTTGATAAATACTTTGGCATCTTCTCTTAAAAGAGACTGATATGTCGCATACTGTCTTGGAAATACGACAACTTCCACGGTTCCTCTTAAGTCTTCCAGTGTGATAAATGCCATATTCTGATTCTTCTTCGTAAGTTTCACACTCATCTCACTGATCAAACCGCCAATGATACAGCTTTCCCGATCGTGAATCTTTGTCTTTCCTGTTTCTTCATCGATCACAAAATCAGAAGTATGTGCTGTTACACTTCGTTCAAGGCGTTCTATATCATCCTCTAAAGGATGTCCACTGACGTAGATCCCAAGCACTTCCTTTTCCATGGCAAGTTTCTGCTCTTTCTCATATTCCCCAACATCTGGATAGGAAATCTGAAAAGACTGCTGGTCTTCTTCTCCAAGAAGATCCATCAGACTCATCTGTCCTGCGATCTCATTTTTCCGTTCTTTCTGGATACTATCGATCACACTGGCGTAGACGATCATCTGCTGCTTTCTTGTTACATGAAAACAATCTAAAGCTCCCGATTTGATCAGATTTTCTACAGTTCGTTTATTGATCTCTTTGCTTGATAATCGTTCCACGAGATCTTTAAAATCTCTGTATGGTCCATTTAAATTTCGTTCTCTTATGATCGCTTCAATGACTGGCCGTCCCAGACTCTTGATCGCAGTCAGTCCATAGCGGATATTTCCATGGTCTACAGAGAACGCACCCTCTCCATAGTTAATATCTGGTGGCAAAATCTTAATTCCTAACTTCTTGCAGGCATAACTGTATTCTGAAATCTTGTTTGTATTTCCAAGAACAGAGGTTAACAAGGCTGCCATAAATTCTACTGGATAATGGCATCTTAAATAGGCTGTACGATAGGCAACTACTGCATATGCTGCCGCATGAGATTTGTTAAATGCATATTTTGCAAAGTCTAACATCTCATCCCAGATCTGGTTCGCTGTCTTTTCATCAATACCGTTATTGATACATCCTGGAATTCCTTCTTCTTCATTTCCATAAACGAAATTCTGTCGTTCTTTGATCATGACATCGCCTTTTTTCTTGGACATCGCACGACGTACAAGGTCACTTCGTCCAAGCGTATATCCGGCTAGTTTCATAACGATCTGCATAACCTGTTCCTGATAAACGATACATCCATAGGTTGGCTCCAGAATCTCTTCCATCTGTTCACATTCATAATGTATACTTTCCTGATGATTCTTTCCCTCAATGTATCGTGGAATAAAGTCCATTGGTCCCGGTCGATACAAAGAAATTCCAGCAATGATATCTTCCATATTCTGTGGTTTTAGTTCTTTCATAAATGACTTCATTCCTGAACTTTCCAACTGAAACACACCTTCTGTATGACCATTTCCGATCATCTCATAAACTTCTTTGTCTGTCGGATCAATTTTCGTGATATCAAAATCCGGCACTTTTCTTCGCACCATTTTCTCTGCATCCTGAATGACTGTTAATGTACGAAGTCCCAAAAAGTCCATCTTCAACAGACCAAGTTCTTCGATCGTTGTCATCGTAAACTGAGTAACAGCTGCGTTATCTGCACCTGTTGCTAATGGCACATATTCATCAATCGCTGTCTTACCGATCACGACTCCAGCTGCATGCATGGAAGCATGTCTTGGAAGTCCTTCTAGTCTCTTCGACATATCGATCAGATAATGTGTTTCTTCGTCCTGCTCATAAGCATTTCTCAAGTCCTTGCTGATCTTTAATGCTTTATCGATCGTAATATTTAATTCATTTGGAACCATCTTTGATATTCCATCTACTTTTGCATATGGAATATCCAAAACTCTTCCGACATCACGGATCACGGCCCTTGCAGCCATAGTTCCAAAAGTGATGATCTGTACTACTTGATCTTTCCCGTATTTTCTTACAACATAATCAATGACTTCCTGTCTTCTCTCATAACAGAAATCCACGTCGATATCGGGCATGGATACACGTTCTGGATTTAAGAAACGTTCAAACAGCAGTTGATACCGGATCGGATCGATATCTGTGATCTCCAAACAGTAAGAAACGATACTTCCGGCTGCGGAACCACGACCAGGTCCCACTGCGATCCCATGTTCTTTTGCATAATGAATGAAATCCCATACGATCAGAAAATAATCAACATATCCCATATTTTCAATAGTTTTCAATTCATAATCCAGCCGCTCTCTTAATTCTTTTGTAATATTCGGATAACGACGTTTTAAGCCTTCTTCGCATAAATGGTTCAGATACGTAACTGCAGTGTATCCTTCTGGCACATCATATTCTGGCACTTTCTGTTCTCCAAATACGATTTCAACATTACAACGTTTGGCAATCTTGCCTGTATTCTCGATCGCTTCTCTTGCATATGGGAACAATCTCTGCATTTCTTCCGGAGATTTTAAATAATACTGACCTCCTTCATAACGCATACGGTCTTCATCCTGCACTTTCTTCCCCGTCTGGATACAAAGCAAGATATCATGTGCCTCGGCATCTTCTTTAAATGTATAATGAATATCATTTGTAGCAACCAGATCAATTCCTGTCTCTTTTGACATCTTAAGCAGTGCCGTATTTACTTTTGTCTGATCTGGAATTCCGTGATCTTGCAATTCCAGGAAGAAATTGTCTTTTCCAAAAAGATCCTGTAATCTCAACGCCGTATTCTTTGCTTTTTCGTAGTTATTTTCACGGATATAAGTTGCAACTTCCCCAGCAAGACATGCACTTAATGCGATCAGACCTTCCTTGTATTCTTCCAGAACTTCATAATCTACTCGTGGCTTGTAATAAAATCCTTCGGTAAACCCCCTGGAAACGATCTTCATCAAGTTATGGTAACCCGTGTCATTTTGGGCAAGAAGTACCAGGTGATAGTATCTTTTATCTCCCTGACTGGCTTCTTTATCGAATCTCGAACCAGTTGTTACATAAATCTCGCATCCAATGATCGGTTTGATCCCTTCTGCTTTCGCTGCCCTGTAAAAATCGATCACTCCGTACATCGCTCCATGATCGGTGATCGCAATGCTGTCCATGCCAAGCTCTTTTGCCTGATGAACTAGCTCCTTGATCTTACTGGAACCATCCAGCAGACTGTATTCTGTATGGACATGTAAATGTGTAAAACTCATGAACCCTCTTTTCTAATATGTTTTTTGTATTTTCTGGCTATCATTTTATCATACAACTTCATTTTATGCTATAATCTGTAGATAACAGCATAAATTTTTTAAACCGTTATCATCAATCACACCTATGCTGAAATCTAACAGTGAAAGAAACGAGGTTTTCTATGGAGAATATAACAATTCAAGACATTTTAGAAGCAACAGACGGAACACTTTTATGTGGTGATCCTTCCATGAAGATTGACCACTTAAGTACGAATTCTATGGAAATCGGTCCTAACACTTTATTTGTACCGATCATCGGAGAACGTGTTGATGCCCATATTTTTATTCCTAATGCATTAAAAGAAGGCGGTGCCTGCTTAACACAAGAACATACAGAAGCTTCAGGAAATGCTCCATACATCAAAGTTCCTGATACTTTGACAGCCATGCAGCAGATTGCTGCCTATTACAGAAATAAAATGTCTCTTCCGATCATCGGCGTTACTGGAAGTGTTGGTAAAACAACAACCCGCGAGATGATCGCACATGTTTTAAAGGGCAAATACAAAGTATTTGAAACGATTGGCAATCAAAACAGTCAGGTTGGTGTTCCATTAACATTAGATCATCTGACATCCGAAGATGAGATCGGTGTTCTTGAGATGGGAATGAGTGAAAAGGGACAGATCACAACTCTTGGTAATATCATCCATCCAAACGTTGGTGTTGTCACAAATGTTGGTGTTTCACACATTGAGATGATGGGTTCCCGAGACAATATCTGTATCGAAAAATTAGATATCCAGAATGGTCTGCCTGAAGATGGTGTCCTATTCTTAAATGGAGATAATGATATGATCCGTAAACATATCGATTATGTCAAAAAACCATATGAATTTTACGGTTTCGCAGATGATTGTACTTACCGTGCAGAAAAAATCCGTGAAAAAGGTGGACAAACTTTATTTGAATTCCACTATGGTGATATGAAAGAACCTATCACTTTAAATGTACTTGGAAAGCATAATGTATCCAATGCATTAGCCGCCATTGCGATCGGACTTCGATATGATGTTCCAATGGATGCGATCAAGACACAGTTATCCACATTTTCTGGTCAGCGACAGAATATTATCCACGTTAACGACTATATTCTGATCGATGATGCGTATAATGCAAGCCCAGATTCCATGAAAGCAAGTTTAAGTATTTTATCTGAATTTAAGACACGTGGAAGAAAGATCGCTGTCTTATCTGACATGTTAGAACTTGGACCAGATTCACCGGAATACCACAAAGAAGTGGGACGTTTTATCGCTACAACAAAAGTGACAGATCTCTTTATCACTGGTGAACTTTCCAGACATTATATTGAGGAAGCATGGAAGGAAAATCCTTCTCTTCATACCCGTGCATTTTCTTCTAACGGAGAACTGATCGCTTTCCTTGAAACTTACTTAAAGAAGAACGATGTCGTACTGATCAAAGGTTCTAACGGCATGAATCTTAAAGAAGTAAGTAAAGCTTTGATGGCTTGATTGTATCAAAAATAGAACATTATTTTCTCTTGACATTCTTTTTTTACAGGACTATTATAAGTGCAACGAAATACAGAATGCAATGAGCAGGACACATTGATATTTGAATTCTTTTTCAGAGAGTTGCCGGTTGCTGTGAGGCAATAAAGAACTTATGTCCATATCCCCTGCGAGCAGTCAGCTGAACATGATAATTCATTAGTAAGTGCGACCGGGATCCTTCCGTTATCAAGGAGCACATTAAATGATGTGACTAAGGGATTACGATTTGAGTAATAAAAAGAAGTGGTACCGCGGAGAATATTCGTCTTCTGGAATGCTGAGCAAGCATTTCAGGAGATTTTTTTTACTCATTTTTATTGTATCCTGTGTTTTGAATACATTTTATTTTATGATAGAGTTTATTTTAAGAGGAGTGATTAAGAATGAATAGCTTAACAATCGTAGCAATCGCAATCGTCGTATTAGTTGCTGGTTATGCCCTTTACGGACGCTGGTTAGCTAAGACATGGGGAATCGATCCTAAAGCGAAAACCCCAGCTTACACACACGAAGATGGTGAAGATTACATCCCGACACCAAAAGCCGTTGTATTTTCCCATCAGTTTTCATCCATCGCAGGTGCAGGTCCTGTTACCGGACCGATCATCGCCGCAATGTTTGGATGGCTGCCAGTTCTTCTCTGGCTGTTGATCGGTGGTATCTTCTTTGGAGCCGTTCAGGATTTTACAGCTCTTTACGCTTCTGTAAAGAACGAAGGAAAATCCATGGGTGTCCTGATCGAGAAATACATTGGTAAAACAGGAAGAAAATTATTTCTTCTGTTCTCCTGGTTATTTACTTTACTTGTAATCGCAGCTTTCACAGATATGGTTGCAGGAACATTTAACGGATTCACAGTAACAGGTGCTAAAAGTTCACCAAACGCTGCCGCTGCTTCTATCTCCATGTTATTTATCTTAGGAGCTGTTGTTTTCGGATTATTCACAAAATATGTAAAACCAAACCAGAAAGTAGAATTTGTTGCAGGACTTGTATTACTGATCGTTATGTTAGCCGTTGGTATTGCCTTCCCATTATATTTTACAAAAAATACATGGATCGCAGTCGTTATGGTTTACTTATTCCTTGCATCTGTTATGCCAATGTGGCTAATGATGCAGCCTCGTGACTATTTAAGTACCTTCTTATTAGTCGGAATGATCATCGGTGCTGTTCTTGGTGTATTTGTTGCCCATCCAGCAATGAATTTACCAGCATTCAGCGGATTTAATGTTGGTGGAAAAAGCTTATTCCCTACATTATTTATCACGATCGCCTGTGGTGCTGTTTCAGGATTCCACAGTTTGGTATCTTCCGGAACATCATCTAAGACAGTCAGCAATGAAAAAGACATGCTTTGTGTTGGATATGGATCTATGATGGTAGAATCTTTATTAGGTGTTATCGCCTTAGTTGTTGTCGGTGCAGCAGCTGTCGGTGGTAAAATGCCTGAAGGAACACCATTCCAGATCTTCTCAGGAAATGTAGCTGGATTCTTAACATTACTTGGAATCCCTAAACATGTAGCTACTTGCTTTATGACAATGTGTGTTTCTGCACTTGCATTAACATCCCTTGACTCTGTAGCAAGAATCGGACGTATGTCATTCCAGGAATTATTCATGGGAGAAGCTGCTGATGGCTCTGATCTTACAGGGGTAAGAAAACTATTTACAAACAAATATTTCTCAACTGTTATCACATTATTCTTCGGATTCTTATTATGCTTAGGTGGATACAACAACATCTGGCCATTATTCGGAGCCGCAAACCAGTTATTAGCATCTTTGGTATTGATCGCATTATCTGTCTTCTTATTAACAACAGGAAGAAAAGGATGGATGTTATACGCACCTATGTGCATCATGTTAGTTGTAACATTTACAGCCCTTGTACAGGCCGTGATCGGAATCTTTACAAAGATCTTTGTAACAGGTGGATTCGTATTTATGATCGATGGATTACAGTTGATCGTCGCTTTACTTCTGATGGCACTTGGACTTATGGTTGCAGTTTCCTGCTTTAAGAAACTGTTCCAGAAAAGCCATGAAGGAGCAGATAATAGATCTACACATGCAACTGTGTAAATTTTAATTGTATGACGGAAATGTATTAAGTATTCATAAAAATATAAAGAAAGATAGAGGTACGAAATGAAATTCGTTTTTCGTACCTCTATCTTTTTTTATATTTTTATGAATACCTGAAGACATTCTCGTATAAAATTAAAAATTTCCAAACAGAAGGATTGTATGTTGAAGGTTATCTGTTTTCAATTTTTGTAGTGGTAAACAGATATTTATTATAAATACCAATAACGTTTAACCTACATCTATCACCTTAAATTTTCCAATCTTGTAATTGTCCACACTTTAGACTTCAGGTATATGATAAAAAATAAATAAACGATCGGAAGAGCAGCATTAGAATTTTGCCA
>OLIW01001539.1_pt1 | contig 20312 bp, 20 predicted proteins | sample 1601321 | NCBI WGS metagenome assembly OLIW01 (sample SAMEA2452114, study PRJEB22498) | human gut metagenome
CATACCAATAATCGGCACTTTCACTGCCTGCGCCACCTGATACACCATCCGCACCGCAATCGGCTTCACCGCCGGCCCCGACATACCGCCAGTCTTATTCGCAATCGCAAACTTCTGCCGTTCAATATCAATCTTCATCCCAGTAAGCGTATTGATCAGCGACAGCACATCCGCACCGCCGGCTTCCGCAGCCCGCGCCATCTCCGTAATATCCGTCACATTCGGGCTCAATTTCATAATAATCGGCTGCTTCGCATATTTTTTAACTTCTCTGGTGATCGCCTCCACCGCCTTCGGATCCTGTCCAAACGCAATACCGCCCTCCTTCACATTCGGGCACGAAATATTAATCTCCAGCAGATCCACCGGCTCCGAAGTCAATCGCTCCACAACCTCACAGTAATCCTCCGTCGTCCGTCCACACACATTCACCACAATCTTCGTGTCAAACTGTTTCAAAAACGGAATATCCCTCTCACAGAACACATCAATACCAGGATTCTGCAGCCCGATCGCATTCAGCATTCCGCCGTAAACCTCCGCAATACGCGGCGTCGGATTCCCCGGCCACGGCACATTCGCAACACCCTTCGTCACAACCGCGCCAAGCTCCTTCAAATCCACAAACTCACTGTACTCCGCGCCGGAGCCAAACGTACCAGATGCCGTCATAACCGGATTCTTCAGTTCCACACCCGCCAGATTCACACTTGTCCTCATCGCTTTTTCTCCTCCTCGCGTCACTTACAGCTCAATTTCCGTACTTAAAAAGACCGGTCCGTCCTTGCAGATCCGCTTGTTGTGCACATGTGAATGACCATCCACCTCAGTCGACTGGCAGACACACGCAAGACATGCGCCAACGCCGCACGCCATCTTCTCTTCCATCGAAATCCAGCATGGAATTCCCTTTTCCAGACCGTACGCCTTAATCGCACGCAGCATCGGAGCCGGACCGCAGGCAAAAATCACATCTGCTTCCAGATGATCCTCGCGCACCGCATCCATCACATTGCCCTTCACACCGGCACTTCCGTCCTCCGTTGCAATATGAAGATCGCCTGCCGCAGCAAACTCCTCATTTAAGAACAACTCATCGCGGTAACCACAGCAGATGATCGTGTCCGTTCCAAGATCCTTCGCCGTCTGCAGCATCGGCGGAACACCGATACCGCCGCCCATCAGCATCACACGTTTTCCCTTACCTTCCTCAATCGGGAATCCATTTCCAAGCGGCCCTAAAATATCAACCTCATCCCCCGCTTTCAGATGCGAAAACTCCTCCGTTCCTGCACCTGCCACACGGTAGACAATCCGAAGTCTTCCTCCCTCTCGGTCGATCTCACAAAGAGAAATCGGACGCGGCAGAAGACGGCTGCCGTCTTTCGAAAACAGAGAAATAAACTGGCCGGCCTTCGCCTCTTTCGCAATCACTTTCGTGGAAATCCACATGCTGTAAATTCCTTTTGCAATGCACTCCTGACTTTCCACAGTACAGCATTCCTTGATTTTCATAAGCTGAACACTCCTTTTATTTTCTTGAATCGGCGAAAAGCCCAAAATATCCTCCGGCGGACATAACGTCTACCCGGCAGACCTTCTGAGCTTTTCACCCTGTATTCTTATTTTGCAGCAGCAAGCGCCCCGCTGATATCCTCAACCATATCCTTTACAGCTGCTCTCGAAGCATCCGCAAAGTTCTCAGTGCCAAACTCGGCATATTTTTCCTGTTTGTAAGCAGCGATAATACCTCTCGAAGAGTTTACGATTGCACCCAGTCCGTCCTCATTGAAGAAGTGAACGAGGTCTTTTCCTTTTCCGCCCTGTGCACCGTAGCCCGGTACCAGGATGTAGGATTTCGGCATTACCTTACGCAGCACCTTGCCCATCTCCGGGTACGTAGCGCCGACAACAGCTCCCACATAGCTGTAATCATCGCCCATGTGCTCCTCACCCCACGCGGCAACCTGCTCGCCGACCCACTCATACAGCGGACGTCCGTCGATGATGCGGTCCTGGAACTCGCCGCTGGACGGGTTCGAGGTTTTTACCAGAACAAAGATACCTTTTTTCTCCTCTTTGCAGACCTTGATGAACGGTTTTACGCCGTCAGATCCAAGATACGGATTGACAGTTGCAAAATCCTCATGGAATCCGGCGTAGGATTTGCTTCCCACCTGCACGTGGCCGAGGTGGCCGACTGCATACGCCTCAGAAGTAGAACCGATATCGCCTCGTTTGATATCGCCAATGACAACGAGACCCTTTTCCTGGCAGTAGGAAACGGTCTTCTCATATGCTGCCATTCCCGGAACGCCGAACTGCTCATACATGGCAACCTGCGGTTTTACAGCCGGAATCAGATCGTATGTTGCGTCGACAATCGCTTTATTGAACTGCCAAACAGCCTCTGCAGCTCCTTCGAGTGTCTCTCCGTACTCGGCAAATGCCTTTTTCTGTACGTGCTCCGGCACATAGTTCAGCATCGGGTCCAGACCTACGACGATCGGTGCATTTGTTTTTTTAATGTTTGCAATCAGTTTGTTAATCATCTGCTTACTCTCCCTCTTCTTTCTTTTCTTATAGAAATTACTCAGCTTCGTATACAATCTTGCCGCCGCATACGGTAGCCATAACTTTTCCTTTGACTTTCTTGCCGCCGAACGGAGTGTTTTTGCCCTTGGAAACAAACTCCTTCGGATCGATCACATACTCTGCTTCCGGATCGATGACAACCACATCGGCGTCCATGCCAGGTGCAAGAGAACCTTTCTTGTCCAGGTGCAGGATTTTTGCCGGATTGTAGCTCATCTTCTCCGCCATCTGCATCGGGGTGATGATCTCGGTATCCACAAGTTCGGTGATGGTAAGAGCCACGCTCGTCTCCAGTCCGACGATGCCGAACGGAGCTTTCTTGAAGGACTCCTGTTTCTCGGTCAGCGCATGCGGTGCATGATCGGTGCTGATGACATCGAAGACATCGTCTTTCAGACCCTGGCGCAGTACCTCGAGATCCTCTTTCGTACGGAGCGGCGGATTCATCTTGTAGTTGGTGTCACCCTTTACGATGTCGTCGCTGCAGAGGGTAAAGTGATGCGGGCAGACCTCGGCGGAAATCGAAACGCCGGCCTTTCTCGCCTCACGCACCATATCCACGCTCTCTTTGGTCGAGCAGTGGCACAGATGCAGGTGTGCACCTGTCTCTGCGGCAAGTACGATATCTCTTGCAACAATCGTGTTCTCTACGGAGTTTGTGATGCCCGGCAGATGCCACTCTCTCGAGTTTGCATCCTCATTCATGCAGCCGCCGTTTACGAGGTTCTTGTCCTCGCAGTGAGCCAGCACCGGAATGTTTTTCTCTGCGGCAATCTCCATGGCCTCTTTGTAGAGCAGCGCGTTCATAACGGATTTTCCGTCCTCGCTGATCGCCGGGATGCCGGCTTTTACCATGCCCTCGATATCGGCGAGCTCTTCACCCTTCTGTCCTACTGTGATGGCGCCTGCCTGCAGTACATTAATCGGAGAAAAACGGTCTGCTTTGATCGTTACATAGTTGACGCGGTCCGGGCTGTCGATGACCGGTTTTGTATTCGGCATCGCTACCAGCGTTGTCACGCCTCCTTTTGCTGCTGCTTTCGAACCGCTTTCAATATCTTCTTTATATGTCTGCCCCGGATCGCGGAGATGTACATGCATATCGATGATGCCAGGCATTACATAGCAGCCTTTTGCATCTATTACCTGCGCATCTTTTACACGGATTTCTTTTTCAACCCGTGTAATAACGCCGTTTTCGATCAGAACATCACTGATTTCGTCTTTTTGGGTGGCCGGGTCGATGACCTGTCCATTTTTGATTAAGATACTCATCTTACGTTCTCTGATCCTTTCTTTTCTTCTGGCCGTCGTCCGACCATTTATTCCTTTTTATAATACACGAAATCTTTCCTGAAATAAAGAGTTTTTTCTTGACTTTTTTGATTTGCAAGATTATAATAGTCTCAATCGAGAAGATGTTGAGATGTAATACGTGGTCACTAGCTATTAGAGATTATATTAGCATTCACCTTCAATATAATCTGTAATAGCTAGTGAATTTTTTTACCAAAAGTTCACTCGCTTATGGGGGAACATATGCATTCCCACATCATGCTTATTTTTTAATTTTATGGAGGTAACTCACAATGAACAAGGGAACAGTGAAATGGTTTAACGCAGAGAAGGGCTATGGCTTCATCACAGGCGAAGACGGAAACGATGTATTCGTACATTTCTCCGCTATCCAGGGTGAAGGATTTAAAACTCTTGACGAAGGTCAGGCGGTTACTTACGATCTTACCGAGGGTGCTCGCGGAATGCAGGCTTCCAACGTTGTTAAATGCTAATTAACCATAAGCGAAAGGCCGGGGGATGTATGTCCTCCGGTTTTTTAATTTACGCGGGCAACGAGTCAAAGTCCGTGCCTGCACGAGACCTTGGCGACTGCCGCGATAACTTGAGAAACTCGCGGAGCGTGTTTCTCATAGTTTTTTCTATAGCAAGACCCGAAAATAATGCAAAAAAGGCAGTGCTGCAGAGCGCGAATTGCAAGGAACAGATTTGAAGGCGTACCGGGGTACGACGAAAATCTGTGACGCAGTAATTCACGCTCTGCGGTGCTGAATTTTTTGCATTATTTTCTGGGATTGCTATAAATCTCTATAACAAAAGCGCTTATCACTCCGGGATTTTCCCGTCTGTGGTAAGCGCTTTTACTTTCTTTAACAATTCTGCTTATTCCGCTGTACTTTCGCTGATGGAATCTGCTGTGCTGTCACTTGCCGTATCTGCTGTGCTGTCCGAAGATGTATCGGAAGCATCAGAGCTGTCGCTGGTGTCATCTGCACTGCTGTCGCTGGACGTGTTGGTCTCGCTCAGATAATTCTGAATATCCGTCACGTTCATCGTTGTGGTTTCTGTCGTGCGGTTCGCCTTTTTCTCTGCTACCGAGTTCTGGTAAACAGCAACGGAGAACCAGCCGATCAGGGTAGCCAGAACAACGACGAAAGCGGTAACTTCCAGTCTCGTGATCCATCTTTCACGTCTCATGATTTTCTCACGGTTCGCTTTTTCCTTTTTATAGCGGTCAACTTTTTCCTGACTCATGGTTCTACTTCTCCTTTGATTTCTAAAAAGTGCTCGGCGGCACTTTCAAACATGTTGAAAATTATACTACATTTTCAACAAAAAGGGAAGAGAAAAGTTATAATGCAATGATAATTCCGCCGTCATTTGCATACATACTGCTGACGCCCTGGGTATCGAGTACGAAGACATCCTGTACCGCAAGGCGCTCCAGAAGGGCTTCTTTTACCATCTCGGCGCGCTCCGGGCAGTTGCAATGAGAGATGGCAAGCGTTTTGTTTTCTACATGCTGTGCGTCATTTACAATGGCATCGACCATTTTCATCAGTGCTTTGTTGATGCCGCGCGCCTGATCGAGCTGTACGATATCGCCCTCCGATGTGGCTCCCATAACCGGTTTGATCTTAAGCGCGGATGCAACAAGTGCTTTTGTTTTGGAAAGGCGCCCGTTTTTCCGCAACGTTTCGAGATTTTCCAGCACAAAATAGGTATGCTGTGTGCTGATGTAGAGTTCTACTGTCTCAACTACACGTTCAAAGCTCATACCGGCTTCTTCACACTCCACGATTTTTTTCACAATCAGTGTCTCACCGATGGATGCACTTCTGGAATTAAACACATGAATTTTCAGGTCCTCATCTTCTTCCTGTGCCAGGTTGGCTCCAAGCACTGCACTGTTATAAGATCCGCTGAGCTGTGCGGAAAGCGTTACCGCATAGCAGTGCTTTGCCCCGTTCAGAAATGCCGTGCGGAAATACTCCGGAGACGGGCATGCGGATTTTGGGCATTCCGGGCACTCCGCCACTTTTCTTAGGAATGACTTCTGATCAAATGTTTCGTCATCCAGAATGGATTCGCCGCCGACTTCCAGTGTCAGCGGTGCAATTTCAATATTTCCTCTTTTTTTCATATCTGCTGTCAGTTCACAGCAGCTGTCTGCAACAATGTGAAAACTCATATATTTTGTCCCTCCAAACTTGATTCCGCTTTTTCTCACTGCGGACGTTTCGTATTTCCAATCACCGCTCTTTTTCAAACCTTCCTGAACTAGGGACGAATTCGACACAGTGAATTTTTTGATATTTTGTCATGTAGTTTTGATAACTACATTTTATCATAACACACTTAGTGCTCCATTGCAAAAAGTTTTTTCCCAATAAAAGTTTTTCCGTTAAAAGTTTTTTCCTTTTCTTGTCGCACTCCCCTTTTTGCGGTATACTACGGTCATACGGCTTTTTTGTTTATGGATATTTTTCCATTGCTTATTTTCAGGAGGTGGTACGTATGGAATGGACTTTTTCGGATTCGGTCCGGCTTTCCCTGCTTTCGTTTTCGGAAGCTTCCAAAGCCTGCGCGGCGCTGCCCGGATTTTCTCTTTTCCGGCGCAGTCTGCAGCCGGAGCGCATCGAATACTGCCGCGCAGAGCTGCTGCCTGACTGCCTGGTCGGATCGCTTGCCGTCCCGGACAAGACGCATCCGCTTCACCTTGCATTCTCGCTTGCGTTTTATCTCGACCGGGGGCAGCTTATTCTGGCAGCCGACGAACAGACACTTCCGGCTTTGCAGAGCCTCCTCTTCCCGGAAGAACCGCTCGATACTTCCGATGTCTTCCACCTGTTTTTCTCGTTTCTGGAATCGCTGATCCAGGAGGATATGCTCTATCTGCAGAATTTTGAGAAGCGCCTCGCGACAATCGAGGAGTCTCTTCTCGACACTCTGCCAAAAGAGCTGCAGCGGACCCTGATCACGATTCGTCGGGAGCTGCTCGTGTTCCATGCCTATTACCAGCAGCTTCTCGACATGTGCGAAATACTCTCCGAGGACGAAAATCACTTTCTTCCCCCGGAATGCGCCCGTCAGTTTTCGCGCCTTGGAAACCGCGTGGACCGTTTGTACGACCACACCCAGATGCTGCGGGAGTACGCCCTGCAGATCCGCGAGATGCAGCAGGCGCAGATCGACCTGCGTCAGAACGATACGATGCGGATTCTGACGGTCGTCTCGACGATCTTTTTCCCGCTTTCCCTGATCGCCGGCTGGTACGGCATGAATTTTACGCATATGCCTGAGCTTTCTGCCCCGTATGCGTACTTCATCCTGATCGGCGTCTGTATTCTCATTGTTGCTGTTGAAATTTGGTATTTTAAAAAGAAAGGCTGGTTTTAACTACGGATGATTATCCTGCAGATTACACAGTTAAAGAATTTTATGAACACTCTGCTCCGTCTCGAGACATTTGACCGCTTTCCCGTCTCCGAGGCGTCGATCACAACGTTTACGACGTTCTCCATCGACGGCAGTCTTCACACGGACTTTTTCGATCCCGATGACGCGCAGCTCTTAAAAGAAAAAGGGCGGACGCGGCTTCTCTGGAAAGATGTGAAATCGTTCTGCTATTCCGTCATCAAAGGAAAACGGACACCCCTGCAGTTCAAATTTGTGTTTCAGCTTCCGCAGGCGGCGTGCGAAAAAATGATCGCGGACCATGCGCTGCCGCTGGAAATAGAGAACGTGTTTGGATGCTTTCTGAATTTTCAGTATAAGGACGGAAAACTCTTACTTACCACCGGAACTTCCCTCAAAATCTTTACGATGGACAAGTCGCTCGACCGCGTCTTCGATGAGGAAGTCCGCCAGTTTCTGCTGAAAAATGAAATTGCATTTGAAGAACAGATATAAAGACAAAATACTTATTTAGAAAGGTTCTCTTTTTATGAATCAGATTATTATGTGGATCATGGCAGTCGGCGCGGTACTCGGCGGTGTCGACCGGATCGCTGGCAATCGCTTCGGACTTGGAAAACGGTTTGAGGAGGGCTTTACGCTGCTTGGACCGACGGCACTTTCCATGTCGGGCATCATCTGCCTCACCCCGCTGCTCTCCCGCTTTCTCCGTTTCGCCCTCGTTCCCATCTGGAACTTTTTGGGGCTGGATGCGGGACTTCTCGCCGGCATTCTCGCCATTGACATGGGCGGCTACCAGCTCGCCGGAGAGCTTTCGGCATCGCAGGAGATGGTGCGCTACGCAGGACTTGTGATTGCGGCGACGCTTGGCTGTACCATCACCTTTACGATTCCGGTCGGCATGGGAATGCTGAAAAGCGGCGACCGCCTCTTTTTCTCCCGCGGCATGCTGATCGGCACGGGCACGCTTCCCGTCACGATGATCGTCGGCGGACTGCTCTCAGGACTCTCTTTTCTGCAGATCGTACTTCAGTCGCTCCCGGTGCTCCTCTTCTGCTTTCTGCTGATGTTCGGCATCTGGCGTTTTCCGGAGCAGACCGTGCGCGCGTTCACGGTATTTGCAGATGTGATCCGGCTTCTGACGACGATCGGCCTCATCGCGGGCGCGTTCTGCTATATGACCGGCTTTTCGCTGCTCCCGGACCTTGCGCCGCTGGAGGACGCGATGGCGGTCGTCTCGTCCATCGGCATTGTACTGCTCGGCAGCCTTCCGACGGCGGAGCTTTTACAGCGGGTGCTCAAAAAGCCGCTCTCTTTTATTGGAAGAAAAACCGGCATGAACGACAGCAGTGCCGCCGGCCTTCTGATGGGCATTGTCAGCCCTGTTCCGGCGATCACAATGATGGAAAAAATGGACGAGCGCGGAAAGATTGTAAACGCAACTTTCCTCGTCTCCGCCGCATCGACCATCGCCGCACATATGGGATTTACGTTCGGCACCGATCCTGATTTTGTCGTGCCGCTTCTCGTTGCAAAGCTCGCTGGAGGCATCGCCGCCGTCTGTGCCGCGCTGTTTTTCACGAAGAACTCTGCTTAATTGTTTGAGAGCATGCATAGAAACGCAATAAGACCTGCGCCGTTTGAAAGCGCAGGTCTTATTGCATTTCTTACTTATTTTCTATTTCTTATTTCACCATATCCTCTTTGATAATTCCATGCTCTTTTAAGAGATCTCCAACTACATTTCCATCTACCAGTTTCAGCAGAGGTTTTTTCAGCAGGTTGAGCGGTCCAGGAAGCTCGATTTCCAGCGGAGATTTTCCATCCATCAGTTTCACGGAGCTGTCCAGCAGATCGCGGATATCGTAAACGCTGCCCCATACTTCCGGCACGCCGCGGTCTACGCCGAGGAGTCCGTAAACAGCTTCCATTGCGGTACGAACGGAATACTCTGTCGTGAAGATGGTATCTCTTGGTGTCTCAGCGAACTGTCCGAGGAATGCGAAGTTGACGCAGCCATCCGGGATGACATCCGGGCGGTCGCCCTTTCTTCGTGGCATAAAGAATGCGGTGATATACGGCATCATGGTCGGTACGCAGACAGCGCTGTTCTCTGCCAGCTCCGGAATCTGGTCAACCGGCACGCCGAGGTGGTACAGCCACTCTTCGGTGATCTCTTTACCAGTGCACTCTTTCATCGGTTTCTTCACATAGTCGCCAGGTACGTCGGTGAACAGGCTGTAAACCCATACACATACCTTATCTTTATCCTGCTCTTTGAACTGTCCCTGACGGTTGATGGTCCAGCTTAAAAGCCACTTGGAATCCTGGCAGCTTACGATACCGCCGGTAACAACCTTTCCGGTTCTCGGATCACGTTTGCAGATATTGGTGATATACGGAATGATCTTATTGTCGAGAGTGGTAATTGTTGCGGATTCCCAGTTTGTCTTTGCAATATCGGAGCAGAATTTCTCCGGATGTCCAAAGGACGGATCCTGTTTTGCAATGTTTTTCCACAGGCTCCAGCAGCCGCTCGTGCGGACCTCTGCATCACCGTTCGGTGCATGGTTCTGATCGCCGTAGATCGTGCCTTCGGTGCAGCTTCCGTTGGTAACGAAGACGAGGTCATTCTCGGTGAGAACGATGCCTTTCTCGACGCCGTTTACCTTGCACTCAATGGCTTTTGCTACTTTCTTTCCATCGTTGATTTCAAAGATAACGTTGGTTACTTCGGTATTGAACTGGAAGTCTACGCCGGCATCCTCGAGGTATTTCTTCATCGGAAGAATCAGGGATTCATACTGGTTGTACTTCGTGAATTTCAGTGCGGAGAAGTCCGGCAGTCCGCCGATGTGATGAATGAACCGCTGGAAGTACAGCTTCATCTCCAGTGCACTGTGCCAGTTTTCGAATGCGAACATCGTTCTCCAGTACAGCCAGAAGGTGGAATTGAAGACTTCATCATCGAAAACATCCTCGATCGTCTTGTCGTACAGATCCTCGTCTCTTGTCATGAAGAGTTTCATGATCTCCATGCAGCCTTTCTGGCTCAGGTTGAACTTTCCGTCGGTATGGGCATCCTCGCCGCGGTTCTTCGTTGCACGGCACAGGGAGTAGTTCGGGTCTTTTTTGTTCAGCCAGTAATACTCATCAAGAACGGATACACCAGGTGTCTCAATTGACGGGATGCTGTGGAACAGATCCCACAGGCACTCGAAGTGGTTTTCCATCTCACGGCCGCCTCTCATGATGTAGCCGCGGGTCGGATCGTAGATACCGTCGCAGGCACCGCCGGCGATGTCCATGGCTTCCAGAATGTGGATGTGATCGCCTTTCATCTGGCCGTCTCTTACAAGGAAGCACGCTGCTGCGAGGGCTGCGAGGCCGCTTCCTACGAGGTATGCGCTCTTCTCATCGACGCCTTCCGGTTTTTCCGGTCTTGCGAAGGCTTCGTAGTTTCCGTTGGTGTAATAAATGCCTTTGCTGTTTTTCTTATCTTTTCCGCGCTCGGTGTTGCGGTAATCATTCTTTGGTTCTGATGTTACAGTGGTTGTCTCCGCTGCTTTTTTTGCTTCACTCTTGTTTTTTGCCTGCAGCACTGCTGCTCCAGCTCCGATGACTGCTGCTGATGCGATTCCGAATTTTAATCCTTTTTTTGACATAGACGTTCATCCTTTCTTTTCTAAATACGACTGCCGGAATGTTTTTTCGAATTTCCGGTTTGTATAGGTTATGCTGCTTTCTTTGTTTTACAAGTTTCTATTTGTGTTGCCATTGTCTGTTGACAATTTGAATCTTACTTCATTTTTCCCCGCTTTTCCATTTACAAAACAGGGCGGATGATTAAATTTTTATCATCCGCCCTGTTTTGTAAAGTGTAACTATATTTTATTTCTTTTTTCAAAATTTCGGATGGAATTGACGACATTTCCTTCCATCGTGCGGTGCATTTTTTCCGCAATCATATGGTAATCCACTTTCATTCCGTCTTTGATCCAGTCGAGCATGACACCGGTAAAGCTATACTTATAGAAATCTGCGATAAAACTCTGATCCGCCTCGGAGATGCCGGTTCCCTTTGCTTTTTCCTGTACGACACCGTACAGCAGATCGTGCGTCAGATGAAAGAGATATGTTTCGATCTGCTCCCGGCTTACAGAGTGATAGACATTCATAATAAATGGTTTATTCTCGAGCACTGCCTCAAAAATCTGCTGCAGGCCTTCCTGCCATGTCTCATACGTTTTCTTCCCCTGCAGCGCCTGCGTCGCATCCTCCAGGCACGACCATTCGACAAGATCGTAGATATCCTTAAAATGATAATAAAACGCCATCCGGCTGATGCCGCAGTCTGTCGTCAGATCGTTGATCGTAATTTTGTCCAGCGGCTTTTTCAAAAGCAGCTTTTTTAATGACGCTTCCAGCGCCGCCTTTGTCGCATTTGTCATGTATTTCCTCCATTTTTCTTTTATGTACCCTCGGAATCTTTCTGTTCGAAACGCTTCTATGCTTTTTCATTGTAGCATATCCATTCTCCAGAAACAACTGCGCAGCCCTTCTGATCAGACTTTACAAAAAGTTTAGAAAGTACCGTAATACCAGTAAATTCAATACTTTCCGTTGTTCTGTTAGCACTCTTTTTTCTCGAGTGCTAATTTTCCCTTGACTTTTCCCTGTGCCAGTATTACTATAACTATCAGAGCAGTAAAAAAGCTGCAGACATCTAAAAAAGCATGATATCCCCGCTTTGCTGGATCAAAATATTTTTATAAGAAAAGGAGTGTGTTTCTCATGAGTGCGAAACATGGAAATCTTTCAATCAACAGCGACAATATTTTCCCGATTATCAAAAAATGGATGTATTCCGACCACGATATCTTCGTCCGTGAGCTCGTTTCCAACGGCTGCGATGCCATCACCAAACTGAAAAAGCTGGACGGCATGGGCGAATATACTCTGCCGGATGACTACAAAGCAGCCATTCAGGTGATTGTAAACCCGGATGAGAAAACCTTAAAATTCATCGATAACGGTATCGGTATGACCGCAGACGAAGTCGAAGAATATATTACCCAGATCGCCTTCTCCGGCGCTACCGAATTTCTGGAGAAATACAAAGACAAAACGAATTCAGATCAGATGATCGGCCACTTCGGTCTTGGTTTCTACTCTGCTTTCATGGTAGCAGATGAAGTTCACATCGATTCTCTTTCCTATAAAGAAGGATCCACCCCGGTACACTGGACCTGTGACGGAAGCACCGAGTACGATATGTCCGAGGGCAGCAAGACAACTGTTGGTACCGAAATCACTCTGTTCCTGAACGAGGACTGCCTGGAATTCGCAAACGAATACCGTGTCCGCGAAGTTCTGGAAAAATACTGCTCCTTCATGCCGGTTGAAATTTTCCTGTCCAAAGCAAATGCGCCGCAGGAATACGAGACCATCGATGAAAGCGAATTAAAAGATGACGACGTTGTCGTAGAGCACATCCACGAGGACGCAAAATACGAAGAGAAAGAAAAAGAAGACGGAACGAAAGAGCAGGTTGAAGTTTCCCCGGCCAAAGAGAAAGTAAAAATCAACAAACGCCCGGTTTCCATCAGTGATATCCACCCGCTGTGGACCAAACATCCAAACGAGTGCAGCGATGAGGATTATAAAGAATTCTACCGCAAAGTCTTCAACGACTACCGCGAGCCGCTGTTCTGGATCCACCTGAACATGGACTATCCGTTCAACCTCAAAGGTATCCTCTACTTCCCGCGTATCAACACCGAGTACGATTCCATCGAGGGAACCATCAAGCTGTACAACAACCAGGTATTTATTGCCGACAACATCAAAGAAGTCATTCCGGAATACCTGATGCTCTTAAAAGGCGTCATCGACTGCCCGGATCTGCCGCTGAACGTATCCCGAAGCGCACTGCAGAACGATGGATTTGTCAAGAAGATCTCCGAGTACATCTCCAAGAAATTCGCTGACAAGCTCTCCGGCATGTGCAAAACCGACCGTGAGAATTACGAGAAATACTGGGATGATATCAACCCATTCATCAAATACGGATGCATCAAGGACGAGAAATTCTCCAAGAAGATGATGGACTATATTCTGTTCAAGAACATCGACGGAAAATATCTGACTCTTGAGGACTGCATCAACGAGAATAAGAAAGAAGAAGCTCCTGCAGAGAACTCCGAGGAGAAGGCTGAAACTACGGAGAATACCGAAAATACGGAAAACGCTGACGAGAAGAAAGAGCCGGAAAAAACGACTGTTTACTACGTCACCGACGAAGTTCAGCAGAGCCAGTACATCAACATGTTCCGCAGCCAGGGCATGGATGCTGTCATCCTGAAACACAACATCGACTCCGCTTTCATCACCCATGCAGAGCGTTACAACGAGCATGTAACCTTCCAGCGCATCGATGCAGATCTGACCAACGATATGAAAGACGAGTCCGGTGAGGATCTGACCGACGCTACAAATACTCTGACCGATCTCTTCCGCAAAGTCCTCGACAAGAAAGATCTGACCGTCAAAGTTGAGAACCTGAAAGACGAAAATGTATCCTCCATGGTAACGCTTTCCGAGGAGAGCCGCCGGATGCAGGATATGATGAAAATGTACGGCATGACCGGCATGGATCCGTCCATGTTCGGCGGACAGGAAACCCTGATCCTGAATGCAAAACATCCGCTCGTTCAGTACATTCTGAAGAATGGCGAGAACGACAACACATCCCTGTTCTGCGAGCAGCTGTATGATCTGGCAATGATCAGCCACAAACCGCTCTCTCCGGACGAGATGACAAAATTCGTAAGCAGAAGCAATCAGATTATGATGCTCCTTGCAAAATGATAAAGCACAGGCACAGCAAAACGCACCTCTTATAAAACACGCCGGATTTCTGGAATTTACCAGATGTCCGGCGTGTTTTTTCCTGCTTTTTTACTTTACGATTTCTGATCCAGATGGTAGAATAATTCTATTCGCCCTATTGAAAAATAAGGAAAATCACACGAAAGGTCTGGTATTTATTTCTATGAAAAAAGGAAAGCCATCCGCCCTGCTCCCGATCGCCGTTTTTCTGGTGTTTTATCTGGGGTTCGGCATTTATTCCGAGTATATTTTAAAAATTCCGATGGGCTTCTACAACATCCCCATCGTCGTCTCGTTTCTGACAGCGATCCTCGTCGCCTGTCTGCAGAACCGCAGTGTCCCGTTTGAAGAAAAGCTCGCCCTCATGGGACAGGGCATCGGGGACAAAAACATCATCACAATGCTGCTGATCTTCCTCGCCGCAGGCACGTTTGTCGGCGTTGTCGGAAGGAGCAGTGCAGAGAGCATTGCCTATTTCATGCTCTCCTGGATTCCGGCAAAGTATGCCGTCGCTGTGCTCTTTGTCGTTGCCTGCTTCGTCTCCACGGCCATGGGAACCTCCGTCGGAACGATCACGCTTCTCGTGCCGATCGCCGCTGCTGTTGCCGAGACCTCCGGCTTTTCGCTGGCGCTCTGCGTCGCCTCCGTCATGGGCGGATCCATGTTCGGCGACAACCTCTCCTTCATCTCCGACACGACAATCGCCGCCTGCAACGGACAGGGCTGCGAGATGAAAGACAAGTTCCGCGAAAACTTCTGGATCGCTCTCCCGGCTGCTCTTGCCACGCTGGCGCTGATCCTTGTAATCTCCTTCCGACAGGCGCCGGGCACACCGATCGTCCACGAATACCATCTGCTGCAGATGGTTCCGTACCTGCTCGTGCTGATCGGCGGCATCGCGGGCATTCAGGTGTTTGTCGTACTCCTTATCGGTATTGCTTCCGGTGCCGTTATCATGCTCGGTACGGGACAGACGACGCTCTTGGATATGCTCTCCAGCATGGGAAGCGGCACTTCGGGTATGTTTGAGACATGTATGGTTGCGATTCTTGTCGCTGCGATGTGCGCGCTGATCCGGGAAAACGGCGGCTTTACTGTCCTGCTTCGTGCCATTCACAAAATCTTCCGCGGAAAAAAGGGCGGCCAGCTCGGTGTCGGCATTCTCGTCGCGCTGCTCGACATTGCGACCGCAAACAACACCGTCGCGATCGTCATGGCAAACCCGATCGCAAAGCAGATGTCCGAGGACTACGGCATCACCCCACGGAAAACGGCATCGCTCCTCGATACCTTCTCCTGCATCTCACAGGGCATCCTGCCGTACGGCGCGCAGATGCTCGTGGCGATTTCCGCGGTGCATGAACTGGGATATGAGCTCTCCGCCTTTGAAATCATGGCAAACCTCTTCTATCCGGGCATGCTGCTTGTCAGTTCGCTGATCTTTATCTTCGTTCTGCCGGATCGGAAAAATGCCGAAAGCAATGCTTAAAAAGTTCCGTATCGGATCAACTCAAAAAATTATGTTAAAATGCCCACCGATTTCACTTTTTCGTTTGATTGGCGGGCATTTTTTTGCCTTTTTTGGCAAAAATAGCCAAAATTGCAGTAACATTTACGGTTGAAATTCTTTTACGCGGGTAGTATAATCGGGGTCGTGACATTGAGAAGGAGTGATGTTATGTGGGTTATGGGGAGAAAGGACAACAGAAAAAGTGAAATTATTAAGACAGTTCCTTGTAATTATGGCGGTTTCGTTCGTCGGAGAAATCCTGCACGCCGTGCTGCCGCTTCCGATTCCGGCAAGTATCTACGGCCTTGTGCTGATGCTGGCGCTTCTGATGACGGGGGCATTAAAACTTGATACCGTCGAGGACGCAGGCAAGTTTATGATTGAGATCATGCCGGTCATGTTCATTCCGGCGGGCGTCGGCCTGATGGAATCCTGGGGTGAATTAAAAGCCGTTCTCGTTCCGGTTCTCGTGATTACGCTCGTCAGCACCATCGTCGTTATGATTGTGTCCGGACGCGTGACACAGGCGGTCATCCGGCTGGAAAAGAAACACAAAGGAGGGGACGCAAAATGACAAATATGCTCTGTGAATCTGCATTTTTCGGCGTTGTCATCAGCCTTCTGGCGTATGAGCTCGGCATGCTGTTAAAGAAAAAATTTGGGCTTCCGATTTTCAATCCGCTGCTGATTTCCATTGCAGTCGTCATTGTATTCCTTGCTGTTTTCGATATCGATTATCAGAATTATAATGACGGTGCAAAATACTTGAGCTATCTGCTGACTCCTGCAACGGTCTGCCTTGCGATTCCGCTGTATGAGCAGATGGAGGCATTGAAAAAGAATATCAAAGCCATCCTCGCCGGTATTCTCTCCGGCGTGCTGACGAGCCTTACCGTGGTTCTCGCGCTGGCGCTGATCTTCAATCTGAATCATAAAATGTATGTAACACTGCTGCCGAAATCCATCACAACGGCCATCGGCATGGGTGTTTCGGAAGAGCTCGGCGGTGCGGTGACGATCACGGTTGCCGTTATCATCATCACGGGTGTGCTGGGAAATATGCTGGCGGAGACGCTCTGCAAGCTGTTTCACATTGAGGAGCCGATTGCAAAGGGCATCAGTATCGGATCAGCCTCCCATGCGATCGGTACGGCGAAGGCCATGGAGATGGGCGATGTCGAGGGCGCGATGAGCAGCCTTTCGATTGCAGTTGCAGGTATTCTGACTGTGGTCGGAGCGTCGATTTATGCGATGTTTATCTAAAAACGAACACTGATAAAAAACAGAAAAAATCCGGGAATGGAAAGCAATGTAAAACTTTCCGTTCCCGGATTTTCTATCCCTGAAATTCTATAATTAAAAATTAAAATTCCGACTGCAGAAACTCTTCAATAAAAAGAAGCGCAGTAGCACTCCGGCCCTTCCGGGTCAATGCAGATATGCTCGAGCGTTCCGCTGTGCATCGAAAGCCCCATCGTCAGATCCTGCACAATCTGCTGCTTCGCCGTCTGGCGGTGCTCATAGATGTACTGATACACACTTTTCTTATTAATCTTTTTTAACGTAATTGTGGTAATACTCTTTTCGTTCACGCAAAAACGTCCTCTCTTTTACCGCTCCATCACATTGATAGACTCGATACCGACGCTTCCGCCGCGCACGACTTCGATCTTGCCGAATTCCTCTTTCATCAGCTTCACAACTGCATCATTTTTTGTCGCCGTCTGGACAAACTCGAGCAGCAGGCTGTCTTTTCCGTAGTCGATGACCTTCGCCTTGAACGTCTCAGCGATCTGGAACAGCTCGACTTTGTCAGCTGCGCTGCAGTTGAATACCTTGATATACAGAATCTCTTTCATGCGCACAAACACGTCGGTGAAGTCGATGACTTTGATGACCTCGACCATGCGGTTCAGCTGTTTTTTGATCTGCTCAAACGTCTCATCGTCACTGACCGTGGCGATCGTCATACGCGATACGGTCGGGTCCTCGGTCGTTCCGACGGTCAGGCTGTCCAAGTTATAGCTTTTTGCGGAAAAAAGCCCGGAAATCTTGGAAAGGACACCAACCTGGTTTTCTACGTACAGTGAAATCCATCTTTTTTTCATTCCCTTATTCATCGCGCTCTCCTCCTAACAGTCCATAATCATATCTTCGAGCGTTCCGCCCGGCTTGATCATCGGGTAAACCATCTCCTCCGGATCGATGATAAATTCGATGATCGTCGGAGTCTTGGTGTTTTTCTTCGCCTCTTCAAACGCAGCCGCGATATCCTCTTTCTTCATGACGCGGATGCCTTTTGCGCCGTAACTCTCAGCCAATTTGATAAAATTCGGCGTGTATTCCGGGTACTCTTCTCCGTCTGTTCTGCGGGAAAGTGCACCGGCGCGCAGGTTTGTCATGCTGTACCGTTTGCCGTAAAACAGCTTCTGCCACTGGCGTACCATGCCGAGGTATTCATTATTGAAGATACACAGGATGACCGGCAGCTCCTCGAGAACGGCAGTCGCCAGCTCCTGAATATTCATCTGCATACCGCCGTCACCGGAAATCGCGATGACCGGTTTGTCCGGGTTGCCGATTTTTGCTCCGATCGCGCCCGGAAGGCCGTATCCCATCGTTCCAAGGCCGCCGGACATAATGATCTGGCGGTTTTCGGTAATGTCGACGTACTGACTTGTCAGCATCTGGTGCTGTCCGACGTCGGTGACGATGATCGCATCGTCAAACTGCTCGTTGATCGCGTTGAAAATATCGAGCGGTCCCATCACGCCGTTCTGGCGCATCGTCAGCGGATGCTCGTTCTTCCAGGCATCGATCTGGGCAAGCCATTTCGATGTTGAGCATGGCTCTACGTACTCTGCCATCTTCGTGATCGCCTCTTTTGCATCGGCTACGATCGGGATATCGACATGGATGTTTCGAGAGATCGAAGCGGTGTCGATGTCGATGTGGACGATCTGCGCGTGCGGGGCAAATTCATGCAGCTTTCCGGTGATACGGTCATTGAAACGTGTTCCGATCGAGAACAGCAGATCGCACTCGCTGACTGCCATATTCGCCGCATACGCGCCGTGCATGCCAAGGTTTCCGATGAACAGCGGGTGTTTCGTGGAGATCGCGCCGCGTCCCATAACGGTTGTGACAACCGGCACCTGTGTTTTCTCGACCACTTCGCGGAACACTTCCTGCGCATGTGCGATGTTGACACCGCCGCCGGCAAGGAACAGCGGGCGTTTTGCTTTCGAAAGCATCTTTAACGCACGTTTTAACTGACCAATGTGAACGCTGGTGTTCGGTTTGTAGCCGCGGATGTTGACGTTTTTCGGATACTCTGCGCTGCCGAACTCTGCCATGACATCTTTTGGAAGGTCAATGAGAACCGGTCCCGGTTTTCCGGTGCGTGCGATGTAGAAGGCTTCTTTGATGATGCGTCCGAGATCTTCACGGTTTCTTACCGTCACGCCGTATTTCGTGATGCTGCGGGTGATGCCGACAATATCAACCTCCTGGAATGCATCGTTTCCGATGAGGTGGCGGGCTACCTGTCCGGTGAAGCAGACAAGCGGAACGCTGTCGTAGTTTGCCGTTGCAAGACCGGTGACCAGGTTGGTTGCACCAGGGCCGCTGGTAACGAGGCATACGCCGACTTTTCCTGTCGTTCTCGCATAGGCATCCGCCTCATGCACCAGCGCCTGCTCGTGGCGCGGCAGAACGATTTTGATTTCATCCTGTTTGTAAAGCTCATCGCTGATATCAATGGTGCAGGCTCCCGGATAACCGAAGAGATACTCGACACCCTCCTCCTTCAGAGCCTTTACCAGAAGTTTGTTTCCTGTAATCTGTTTCATATGAAAACCTCCTGTTCTAAATTTGCTGCATAAAAAATCCCCGAACATAAAACACCTTTTCTGTGCCTTACGTTCAGGGAGAATGTTTCCATCCACGGTACCACCTGAATTCCAGAAGAATACACTTCTGCTCATTCCGTACAGGATTTAACTTTTTTCATCCGATACGGCATCCCGGTAACGTGGGAACTACGTTGGAGCCTACTTGGAAAACATTGCTGTCCGCTTTTTCTGTTCAGTCCACTGCTCGAGGGCTACTTCCGCAGGCACGCTCACGGAGATTCTCACCAGCCATCTCCTCTCTTTGCTTTGCGCCGCCAGGTACTCCTCCCTGTCACTGCATTTTAGGTTTTGTTTTTTCTTAAATTACTGTCTATTATAGTCAGAAATGCCGCTCGTTGTCAATCGTTTCGCGCCCTTTTCTTGACTTTTCGCCCTGCGCGTGCTTTACTTAATCAGGTTTGTCTAATTAAAATAAGGAGTTTATACCCATGATGATTACATACACACAGGAAGAACTCTCTTCCATTGTCCACGCATTTGCTTTCCCGGGAACGATTACAGACTGGACGCCGCACGGGAACGGCCATATCAACGATACGTTTCTGGTGCGCTCTACCGAAAACGGCGTCCTCCGCAAATCGATTCTGCAGCGCATGAACCGCACCGTTTTCCACAATCCAACGGAGCTGATGCAGTCGGCGCGCATGACCGCGAGAGTGCACTGTATGTGCAGAATGTGTTCATGAGTC
>OLIW01001545.1_pt1 | contig 20289 bp, 15 predicted proteins | sample 1601321 | NCBI WGS metagenome assembly OLIW01 (sample SAMEA2452114, study PRJEB22498) | human gut metagenome
TTTCTAATTTTACAATTGCCTCAACATCTTCCGGTGTCAGCGGCTCAAAATACAGTTTATCTGCAATATCAAAGTCTGTTGATACGGTCTCCGGGTTGTTATTTACGATAACTGTCTCCCAGCCTTCCTTGGCAAATGCCCAGGTGCTGTGTACGGAACAGTAGTCGAACTCGATACCCTGTCCGATACGGATTGGACCGGAACCTAATACCAGTACTTTCTTCTTCGGTGTTGTCTCTGTTGCTTCGTTTTCACTGCCAAATACGGAATAGTAATATGGAGTGGATGCTTCAAACTCTGCGGCACAGGTATCAACCATCTTAAAGGCTGCTACGATACCATTTTCGTAACGCATGTCATGAATTTCTTTTTCACTCTTTCCGGTAAGTTCTGCAATGACTTTATCCGGGAATTCCATACGTTTTGCTTCTTTTAAAAGCTCTACGGTAAGTGGTTTTGTCTTTAAATCCTGCTCCATCTCAACTAAGATAGCCAGTTTGTCAATAAACCATTTATCAATCTTTGTAATCTCATGAATTTTATCATAAGATATGCCACGGCGCAGTGCTTCTGCAATAACCCAGATTCTGCGGTCATCTACTACATGTAACTGCTCCTGTAATTCCTCATCAGAAAGCTTGCTGAAGTCATAGGATAAAAGACTGTCTACATGCTGCTCTAAGGAACGGATTGCTTTCATCAGGGCACCTTCAAAGTTATTGCAGATACTCATAACTTCTCCGGTTGCTTTCATCTGTGTTGTTAACGTACGTTTTGCAGTGATGAATTTATCAAATGGAAGTCTTGGGATTTTTACTACGCAGTAGTCTAACATCGGCTCAAAACTTGCATATGTCTTTCCGGTAATTGCATTCTTGATTTCATCTAAGGTATAGCCCAGTGCAATCTTTGCAGCAACTTTTGCAATCGGATATCCGGTTGCTTTGGATGCTAATGCAGAAGAACGGGATACACGAGGATTAACCTCGATAACACAATATTCGAAGGTTTCCGGATGCAGTGCGTACTGTACGTTACATCCACCGGTAATATTTAATTCGGAAATGATATTAAGTGCAGAAGTACGCAGCATCTGGTACTCTTTATCACCTAATGTCTGGGAAGGTGCTACTACGATAGAGTCTCCGGTATGTACACCAACCGGGTCAATGTTTTCCATATTACATACAGTAATACAGTTTCCATTGGCATCACGCATTACTTCGTACTCGATTTCCTTCCAGCCTGCGATACAACGTTCTACCAGCACTTCTCCGACACGGCTCAGACGAAGTCCGTTGGATAAGATGTCGATAAGCTCTGTCTCATTATGTGCGATTCCGCCGCCGCTTCCTCCTAATGTATAAGCAGGACGAAGTACAACCGGATATCCGATGGTATTGGTAAATTTGATACCATCTTCTACATTGTGCACTACCTGGGATGGTGCACATGGCTCACCGATTTTTTCCATGGTATCTTTAAATGCCTGACGATCCTCAGCCTTAAAAATTGTCTCAGCAGTTGTACCAATCAGTTTGACACCATGTTTCTCTAAGAATCCGGATTCTGCCAACTCCATACCAAGGTTAAGACCTGCCTGTCCACCTAAGGTAGGAAGGACGCTGTCCGGTTTTTCTTTTATGATAATCTGCTCTAATACTTTTGCAGTTAATGGCTCGATATAAACTTCATCTGCAATATCCTTATCTGTCATAATGGTAGCAGGATTGGAGTTTACCAGAACAACTTCGATTCCTTCTTCTTTTAAAGAACGACATGCCTGTGTTCCTGCATAGTCAAACTCTGCAGCCTGTCCAATGACAATCGGACCTGAACCAATTACTAATACTTTTTTAATATCTTTATTCTTAGGCATTATTTCGTTCCTCCCATCATCTCAATAAAACGGTCAAAAAGGTAAGCAGAATCCTGTGGTCCCGGACATGCTTCCGGATGGAACTGTACGGTAAAAATGTTCTTTCCGACATACTCTAATCCTTCGTTGGTTCCATCGTTTACATTTACAAATGCCGGTTTTGCAATTTTCTCATCCAGGGTATTGGTATCTACTGCATAACCATGGTTCTGGCTGGAAATGTATACACGGTTGGTCTTTAAATCCTTAACCGGATGATTTCCTCCACGATGACCATATTTCAAATGATATGTGTCTGCACCGGTTGCAAGTGCCATCAGCTGATGTCCCAAGCAGATTGCAAAAATCGGTGTGTCAGATTCATATAATTTACGAATCTCTGCAATAATCTCCTTGCACTCCTTCGGGTCTCCAGGTCCATTACTTAACATGATTCCGTCCGGATTCGTGCCTAAAATTTCTTCTGCTGTGGTGTGTGCCGGATAAACGGTAACTTCACAGCCTCTTTTATTTAATGACTGGGCGATGTTTCTCTTAGCACCAAGGTCTAACAGTGCTACTTTTTTGCCCTTTCCAGGCAATACGCTTTTCTCTTCACAGGTTACTTTATCTACCACATTTCCTGTGGTGTAAGCCTTTAATTTTGGAATAATCTCATCCAGATTGTAATTTTCATCTGTTGTAATCATTCCATTCATTGTTCCCTTTTCACGTAAGAGCTTGGTTAATGCTCTGGTATCAATTCCTGCAATTCCCGGTATATCGTATTTTTTCAGAAAATCCTGAATGGTTCCTTCACAACGGAAATTACTTGGCATTCTGGATAATTCTCTTACGATATATCCATCTACCCACGGACGTCCTGACTCCATATCCGGTGTAATTCCATAATTTCCAATCAAAGGATATGTCATTACTACCGCCTGTCCTGCATAAGATGGATCTGTCAGTACCTCTAAATACCCTGTCATCGACGTATTAAATACGATTTCACTGATGACTTCCCGTGTTGAACCGATGCTGGTTCCGGTAAATACATTGCCATCTTCCAATATAAGAAAAGCTTTCATTTGTTCACCCTGTCCTTTCTATTCTTCCGATACCTGCGCAAAAAAAAAGAGTCAGTCATCTCTTTTTCCTTCCTTTTGCATAAAAAATGCACCAAACCTGCACAGGCTACCTAAATTGTAAAAATTCTACCATATCGGGAAGGTTTTTTCAACCTTTTTCGCAAAACAAATAGTCACTAAGTTTGATGCATATTTATCCATTTTTTATGCATTTTTTCTTTTTCCCTCTATAATAACCACCCTTCCATTTTCCCGGCACGCCAAAAGAAGCTGCCGTACTGCAGCTTCTTTGGTGTTTGTTAAAGAATATCATTTATCTATAGGAGTACGATTAACTGCTCTGCGGTATATTCCGTGCCAGCTTTTGGAAGTTTATAACTTTGAAGCTCGGTGCAGTTCCTCTTCATATTTTGTCAGATACAGGACTCTGCCTCCCGGAAGAATATTTCTTCCGGTGAATACGGATATTTTCGTCTCCATATTCTAAAGAAGTCCCTATGATTCGCACGAAGTTAGTTGTTTCTAACCCAAATCATTGTATACTAATCCTATAAAAAGTGCAAGGGGCTTGGCGATTAGTTTTTCTCATTACTGTGGCGGGTTACATCTTGAGCATGGTGTCAAACCCATGTTCTTCGCCTCTGACAAAGTCACCTCATGGTCACTCTTTTTCAAATACAAGCAGCCTGCCGAATGATATTTTGAACCGGTGTCTGTAATATGTACCATAACGGAACTGCTGTCACTATTTGAACTGCCGGATGCATCTGCAGCTATACCTGCATCACTGCTGCCTGATGATGTAGTGCTGTCTGCTGTGGAATTATTTGTTGTACTATCACTACTTCCGGTCGGTTCTCCTGCTTTCCAGCTTTCTGACGGGGAGCAGTTCCAGGTGATATCATTTCCATCTGACGTGGCTACAATCGTACCCTGTTCATCGGTACGAAACACGGATATGCCGGCTGCCCGCAGACGGTTCAGCACCTCTGCATGAGGATGTCCGTATTTATTGCCTTCACCGGCACTGATTACCACATAAGTCGGTGATACCTTATCCAAAAAAGCCTGACTTGTGGCTGTCTTGCTTCCATGATGCGCTGCCGCATAGACATCTGCCGAAATATCAATTCCATTATTTAAAATGTCCTCTTCCGCTTTTTCTTCTGCATCTCCGGTAAAGAGGAAGCGGTTGTTGCCATTCTGCACCAGCACACCCACCGACCAGTCGTTCATGTCATTTCCATAGTCTGCATTTGGTGCCACAATGGTAAAGATTGCTCCTCCAAGGGTATAGGTCTCTCCTACCACCGGATAAGTGGTCTGATAGCCCTTGGACTTCATTGCCTGCACCACATCATCATAAGTTCTGGTGTCATTTGCCACATCCGGCATGATAATTGTATCGCAGTCAAATTTATAAATTACTACATCCAGTCCGCCAATATGGTCTGCATCCGGGTGCGTTCCTATGACATAATCCAGTTTCTCTACACCCTGGCTCATAAGATAGGACTGTACCGTTGTTCCTTTGTCATTATTGCCGGCATCTATCAGCATGTAATGACCATCACAAGCTATCAAGGTAGCATCGCCCTGCCCTACATCTATGAAATGCACCTGCATCTGTCCGGCGGAACTGCTATCTGTCTTATAGGTATTACTGATGACTCCCTCGGTAACAAAATCCTCCGTATCACCACCAGGCTCTGTATTGCTTTCTGTCTCTGTTTCAGTCTGTGTTTCCGTGGCAACGGAACTTTCCCTGTCAGGTTTTTCTTTCTTATTATCCGAATGATTGCCGATTGCTCCGGCTATCATCAGTACGAAAATAATAACTGCAATCCATAATTTCTTGTTTCCGGATTTCGATTTCATTTTCCTAACTCCTCCGTTTTTCTTAAAATTTCTTTTCTATTATAATATTTTTTTATGTTTTTTCCACAGAAAAACACTCCAGCCTAAGTCAGAGCGTCATCCCACTTCCATATTAAACTACCTTAATTTACTTCATAATATTTATTTCTTTTATATTTCTCAGTTACTTTACTAGGTGCCACATTTCCGACTCCTGCACAGCCATTTTTTCGGCTAGATGATGGTTGCTTTTCTGACTCTGTTATCGCCATCTTTTCAAACACCTTATTATCAACTGGCTGTAAACCTATCTCATCAGATGGAATTTTTACATATAAATGATTAGGTTTTGAAAATCCACCGAATCTGCGAACCAATAATCCCTCATCATCTAATTCCTTCAATGTTGTTTTTACAGAAGATTTGCATTTGCCGATTTGAACAGACAATTCATCTATTGGAAATATCAGATAAACGTTTCCATACTTGTCTATCCAGCTATTCTTTCTCGATATCCGCGCCCGGTCATACAAAATCATATAAAGGAATTTTGCAGTTTGAGAAATTCGCAGTTTTAGCAAAAACTTCGGAAACCGGAAGTACTGAATCCTCTGCTCTGACTCCTTCATGTATTCATATTTCATTCTTTTCTCGCCTCATTTCTGTTTCTAACTGTTGTAAAAATCATTTTTATGCCGGCTAAAAAATGTTCTTACACATATATAAAAGATGAAGGGCATAAACACAGGCTCTTGATAAAAATTTTTTATTTTTCCTGCAAAAAATACCCTTTCATTAATACGAAACGCTGAAAGGTATTTTTACAGCCCCTGAGGAAAACTTTTTTACTTTTTCAGTTAATTGAATATTTGAAAACAAAAAAACATTCACTTATTCCAGTGATATGCCTTATCAAAATTTTCTTATTTTGGTGTCTGTGACGCTTACTCAGAAACGCTTGCGTATCTGCTAAAATGTAATCGCCTGCAATTATATTTTCACGTGGGTATGGGGACGCAATCCCCATCAAGTTTAAAACTCGTGAATAATACAAAATTGTCAAAATGACAATACTGCGCATGTCGTAATCCATGGATTCGGATTCTTTTCACTCCTGCAAGCTTTGCTCCCCTATCCATTTCGTGATGCAGATAGCTTTTTGAAATGGTAAAAATTCTGTCATCCATCTTGATTCCGTATATGCTTTTTATAAAATCCTCCATCTCTATAGTAAGGAAATCCGGCATGACAATGGTTCTGTTACTCTTTGGTGTTTTCGGGTCTGTAATTACATCTTTACCTTCCAGCCTCTGATATGACTTGTTTATCCGAAGCGTTTTCAAAATTGAAATCACCCGGTGTCAAGGCAAGCAGCTCACCTTCACGAATACCAGTCCAATAAAGTATTTCAAATGCATAATACGAAATAGGCTTATCTGCCACACACTCCAAAAATGCCTGAAATTCCTCCTGTGTCCAGAACTCCATTTCCTTATTTTCTTCTTTACCCATTCCTTCTTTGCTTCCTCGCTCTTTAATGAAAACCACTCTCTTATGAAGGTATAATTTCTGTGAATATTATATTGAGTAACTTTATTCGCAAAGTTCTTCTCTAATATCGTACAATTAAAACCCTCTTCAATACACTGTTTCAAAAGCACCAATGAAATAATTCTTTGCTGCCGTCCACTACATCAAAAATATCATCTTTTGTCTTATGGAGAATTATTGTTCCAATACGATACTTAAAATCAGTTCTGTATCTATCTGCATCACTTATTGCATTCGTAATATCAGATAATAAATCATCTATGTTCTGAATATCCCATTTATACGGCCTCTGATAATCAGGAATATCCAGCTTCATATTCAATAATTCATTTATACTTTTTATCTCAGCCATACGTTCACCACCTGATGTTATAAAAATGATCTTGCAGCATCCTGAGCTGCATTCCTATATTTCATAAATTTTTCTTATCTTATATATTCATTATCAGTAACACCATGTTCATCTAGCAATTGATCTAAACTTTTCCCTGCCAAAGAATGATGTAATTCTCTGTCCACCTTGTCACAAATGATGTCGTCAAACTTTTTTCTATCATTCTTCGCAACAGTAAGCAGCCTCTCCATTTCACTTATTGTCACAAGCCAGTAATAGTTATCATTTTCTACATCACATTCAGGCATGTCCATAATTTGTTCTAAAATTTCAGGTTTAAGATAATCCTCATATAGCAAAATGATTTTTATATACTTACCAGCACCGAAATCATTTTCAGTTCTTTCAAGTTGTCTCATTGCCTTAATTACAGTCTTAACTGCAAAACTCTTTATTGCACTTACGTCTGTTCCCTGCTGTTTTGCAGACAATCTCATAATCGCCGATTTCTGTTCAACAAGTATTTTATGTTTGCCACAGCATATTTTCCAATCAGCTCTCTTCTCCTTTTCTTCTGGAATCTTTTCATATTCATTTTTATCTAAAGTACAACCAAGTAATTCTGCAAAATACTTTTCAAACAAATTGCCAAAATAATTCACAAAATCCTGTCGACCAAGATTCTTAAATCTGTCCCTAACAATCCATAAAACACTATGTTCACATAAAAAAATAATTTAAATAAGCACTTATAGATACAACTTCACCTTTTTGTGTATGTATATATGGTTTTGCATACAATATCTGCCTGCGTAAACTCAACCCATGCTAATGTTAGATATGCTATTATCCTCTGCCAAGTAAGTTCTGTTTTAAATTGTTCATTTATCGTTGGTAAACCAACATCATACAATGTGGTCATCATCTTCTGCGTCAGCCATATATTTTCATCCTCATAGCGCATTTCTATGCTGTCCTGTTGATCACCTACAGAGGCAACATAGGTCAGGTATTCCACTGCACTTGAGCGGATGGTTATCCCATCTTTTTTCTTTGCCAAATAAAATGCCTCTTCAATTGCTATTTCTTTTGGGCATTCCGGCTGTCCGCCCTTCTCAGATTTTGGCTTATTATAGTTCTCTCTTTCTATAATGCCATGCTTCTGCTTTATCTGTGCAATATACTTCTTTATCTCCTCATAAGTAGCCTGTCTACGCTCCGCTTCGGTCCGCGCTGAGCAAATGTTCCCTGAACCTTTAGTGCCTCTCAGCTGCCGTTAAATCCATCTCGTCCATGTCAAGTCTCACATTCACATGATGCTTCGCTTCGTGGAGTTTGGACAATAAACATACTGTCTCGATATGTATCGATTCCACTTAAGGAATGCACAGAATCAGTCTCGTTCTTACCAAAGGAATGCACATCTGCATTCTTCTCTTTTTCATTCCTTACTCCTTGGTCACAGTTTTTTTTGCATCTTCAATTTCATGTTCCAACCCTGTTTTATATATGAAAGTAATCATATATGAATCTTTATTACCATCTTTATCAATGCCATCTATAATGACTTTTTCAATTATACTTTCAAATACATGCCTGTCAAATTCTTCTAAAATCTGATTATTTTTTAAGGTATTTCTAAAATTATTAATTCTATCAGAAAGAGTATCTTTTCCATCCAATTCTTTCTTAAGATATTGTAACTCATTACAATCTTTTAATAAAGCACTTTTTAATATCTCTTCCTTTTTTCGCAGATTTTACACATTGCCATATTACTTTTGAATATTTCGAACTGCTATGCCAAGTTCTTCTTGATAAATTTGATCCACAAAAATAACACTGCAACATACAGCTAAATGCATATTGTCTTCTAATTATAACTCTGTTCGATTCCGTTGACACCTTTGCTCGTTTCAAATTTCTCGATATTCTTAATTCCTGTGCTTTTTCAAAAACTTCTCGTGATACGATTTTGTCAAGAAAGAATCCTGCTTTGTAGATTTCCTATGAAATAAAAAAGCCTCCGAAAACCATCAAAATCATAGTCTTCGAAAGCTTTTTAACTAAACTATATTATTTTACTGTAACTTTTACTTTCTTTGCGCATCCGTTAATTGCATATACATATACATAGCATGTTCCTTTTTTCTTTGCTGTGATCTTTCCTTCTTTGGATACCGTCGCTACTTTCGCATTGGATGTGGCATATCTTATTTTTTCTGTATGTGCGATTACTGGAAGTTTCTTATTTTTCTTAACAATACTTGCTTTGATTTTTGCTGTTTTTCCTGTTGCTAATACATAAGAAGTTTTCTTTAATCTGATATTCTTTGGCTCTGTCTCAGATTTATTTTTTCTTCCGACTGCATGGAATAGATTTGTTTTTCCAATCTCCTGTTTCTTTCCTTTTACTATCTTGTATGCAACAACATAGCATTTTACATTGTTTTTCTGATTTATCTTTTTCTTGTCAAGCTTGCTGATCGTAACGGATGAAGATTTTGTTGATCTCACAAGAGTCATCTTATCCTTTCCACAATATGATAAATATACATCATATCCATCTGCACCTTTTACTTTACCCCATCTTACTTTAATTGACTTGCCCGTCTTGATACTGAATTTGGAATTTAATGTAAGTTTATTAGCTTTTACGTTAATTTTGTTTCCATCTGCTTTTGGTTTTGCCACAGCTTTTGTCTGTACTTCTTTTGTCTGAGTCGCAAATGCCTCATTGGTAAATGTTGCAGTGTAAGTTGTAATCTCTGCTTGTTTTTCAGATTGCTGTTTTGTGACTTCAGAAGTCGTCTTCACTTCTTCTTTTGCTTTTACATCCTTGCATTTTTTACAAATGATCGTTGCTGTACATGTCGTATGATCTTTGCTCCATGTATAAACCGGATCTCCATAATCATGTCCACTTGCTTTGATCACAATATCAGATTCATTAAGCTCATTTGTCGCATTCTCATCTGCAAAACATTTCTTGTCTTCCTTACAAATATAATATGCTTTATTTCCATCTTCTGTACACGTTACTTCTTTTGCTTTTACATATTCCAAATGACGTTTATGAAGATGCCCTAATTTATTTGCAATGATCCAACCACACTCTGTACAGATCTGATCTTCATTTTCTGTTGGTTCTGTAATATTGGCTGTATGGGCTTTCTTATCTACTTTTGTGCAACCATCATTTTTACATGTTTTCCAATGACCTGTTTGATCACTCTTCCATTCTCCACTAAAATCATGTTCTTTGGCAGGAATGAACACATAATCACATCTCTTGCATGTAACCGCTGTTGTACAATCTCCATCATCAGCATTTTGTGTATGACCTAAAGCTCCTTTGGTCTGTTTTCCTGTTGTCTGAGTTGCAAATATATTGTTTGTAAATGTTGCTGTATAAGTTGTAATCTCTGCGTCTGTACAAGATTGCTGTTTTGTAATGCTTGCTTTCGCATCAACTGTCTCATTAACTTTTTTGCCACAATCAGTACATTCAGCGCTTGCCTTACATTTGCTGTTATCTTCATTCCATTCATATTTAATGTTAGGATATTTATGATCCGCACACACTTTTACTACTTGTGTTGTGCTATTTCCTGCGATATCTACTGCGGTGATCGTATGTACTCCATCCGTTGTTAATTCATAAGTACCGCTATTTCCCAAAGAAGTTTCACCATCTTTTACATCCGCTAATCCACTGTCTGCATCACTCACCGTAAATCTTGCAGAATCTTGATATTCTGTCGCTGATTCAATTCCACTGATCACTGGTGCTTTTGTATCTAATTTATAGTCTATGGAACCTTTATATACTTTTCCGGTACCTGTATCTTTTATGTAAAATACTCTTTCTGTTTCATTTGTAGAAAATCCAATACTTTCTTCAAACAGATCTGATGTTTTTCCAATCGTATAACCACTTGCTGCACGAACTGTAACTGCTCCTTTTGCCCAACCATTAGCACTGATGCCCGTTGTAGAATACATATCCTTTGTTGCGGTTCCATAAGAAATTGTAAATATCCATTTCGAATTTGTAACATTAGATATTTCGTTATACTCATCATTTCCAGAAATATCAGCTTTTACTGTGTAAGTTCCTACCGCTTTCGGTGTTTCTGTCATTAATTGACCGTTTTCATTGTAATATTTTACAGTGATATTACCACATGCAATTCCATCTTTTCCAGTTACTGTCGCCGCCTTTTCTTTTCCATCATAAATCAAATCTTTTGGTGCAGTGAATGTAAAATCACTATCTGTCACTGTTTTCTTCTTTGAAAAATCATAGGTTTTTGAGGATGAGCTTATTTTATTAGCTTTATATGCTGCTGTTATTCCTTTTAAATGAATTGTCCCATACTCAAACTTTGCGGTGCTACCTGCTTGTAATCCATAACTATTCTCAGTGGCTCCGTCAGCGCTTGCTGTCACATTACCTCCATTTAAAGTAAAAGTTCCGCCACATTCGATTCCTCGGCTTGACCCCCCTGATGAAGTACTTGCCTGTGCGATCAATTTTCCTCCATTGATCGTAACTCCATTCCTTGCATATATTCCACTACTTCCTTCTGCCTCCTGACCAGTCGCTGTAATCGTTCCGCTATTTATAATCAGGCTGTTTACAGAAATTCCATGACTCGTGTAACCTGTTCCCCCTGTAGTAATAAGACTACCACTTCCACTAATTGTAAGTTTCCCATTCACACGGATACCAGATTGCCAGTTACCACTTAAAGCTGAAGCCAAATTTTCAATCTTGTTCTCATTTTTCAAGACAAGATTCAAATCTCTGTATGAATGTATCACACCTTCACCAACTTTTGATTTTTGACAATTTAATCCATCCAACGTAAGTGTCTTTGTACTCGGATCATAACTCCATCCAGCTCCTGACAAATTCTCATCCGTAACCTCTGTATCACCGATCCTGAGTTCATAAGAAGTTGCTGCTTTTACGTTCACCATCAAACCTGGTAACATCGTCACGATCATTGTGCACGCTAATAGACATGCCCAGATTTTCTTCATCATCTTTTTCATTGATTACTCCCCCTTTGTAATTTTTGTTTCGTTTCCGAACAGATGATCATAAACTTCTTTTTCATTATACTTGTTTACTCATCCGATTTTTCTATCTTGCGTGAAATGTCGTTTTGAGGGTGTGAACTGTATCTTGATTTCATTGAAAGTGACTTCATTCTATATTAAAATAAGATAAAAGCTAAATTTATACTACATTGGAGAAAAATCATGCTAAAAATCGCTATCTGTGATGATAGTCCATTATTTTTAGAACAAGCTAGATCTGCTGTTTTAAAATGGTCGGACGAAAACCAGATTTCAACTAAACTATACATTTATGAAAATGGGGATGAACTGATCGCTACCAATATGGCAGAACCATTTCATATTATTTTATTAGATATTCTTATGCCTCTTTTAAATGGCATGGACACCGCCCGTGAACTCAGGCAATATGACAAAACCGTGAAGATTATTTTTTTAACTTCTTCTCCGGAATTTGCGTTAGAATCTTATGATGTGAAAGCTTACAGCTACCTGCTGAAGCCTGTCACCTATGAGAAATTAGAAGAAACGCTGAATGAATGTGTTAAGACTTTTGCGATTGATCCAAAACATCTGATCCTTAAAACAGCTTTGGGATATCAAAAAATTTATTTTCATGAAATCGAATATGCCGAGGCACAGAATAAAAAAGTTCATTTTCACCTGCGTTCTGGAAATTTTATAGAATCCGTCGATCCCTTTCATTTCTTTGAAGATCAGCTTTCTTTGGAAGACGGTTTTTTCAAATGTCACCGTAGTTATCTCGTTTATTTTATGAATGTAGAACATTTTACTTCCTCAGAGATCACTACAAAATCCGGGGAAAAGATTCCCATTGCCAGAGCTTATTCCAAAGCTTTTAAAGAAGCGTATTTTGCACAGATGTTTCAAGATTCTTAAGAGAGGTAGATTATGTTTATTGATATATTGAATATAGTTCATAATGCAACTACATTGTTATTCGGAGTCTTTGCGTCTGCGGCTTTTCTTGGTATTCGATTAAATCGAAAAAATAATCTCACTTTGTTATTGTTTTCCTGTGTTTCTGGGGCAATTCATCTGTTTGTTTACCAATTATACGGAACTTCTTTTGCTGAGCAGCTTTATCCTTTGATCACACACATTCCACTTGTTTTACTTCTTACATTATATTATAAGTATAATGCTACAATTTCTATTCTTTCCATTTTGACAGCATATCTTTGCTGCCAGATCAGCAATTGGATTGGTATCGCAGCTTTTGCGCTGACAAATCAACAATGGATTTACTATAGCGTCCGTATCTGTATCACAGCAATCGTATTTGTATTGCTGATCCATTACGTCTCAGATATCACAGCACAACTTCTTCAGAAGCCAACCCGTTCCTTAATGATCTTAGGATTTATGCCTTTTGTTTATTATATTTTTGATTATGTGACTAGCATTTACACTTCTCTTCTTTATTCCGGTTTAGAAATTGTTGGAGAATTTCTTGGATTTGTCCTTTGTCTTACCTATCTTATGTTTTTATTTTTATATTTCAAAGAATATGAAGCTAATAAGGAAGCCGAACAACGCAACCAGATCATAGAGATGAAACGTGTCCAATCCGAAAAAGAGCTAGAAGCTCTGCATCGTTCCGAACGTGCCGTATCAATCCTTCGTCATGATATGCGACATTTTCTTCTTAGCATTTCTTCTTATATTGAAAATAACGAAAATGAAAAAGCTCTTGATTATATCAACGAAGTCATTCACACTTCTGATAAAACTGCGCTCCAAAGATATTGCAAGAATAATATCGTGAACTTAATTCTTTCTTCTCATGAAGGCGAAATGAAAAAGAAACAGATTACTTTTCAATACACGATTCAGATTCCTGAAAAACTAAGGATTTCAGATGTTGACCTGACTGCGCTTCTTTCCAATGGGCTTGAAAATGCGATTCATGCAGTTTCAGACTTACCTATGCCAAAGCGGATCATTAGGCTGGATATGCATATGAATCATGATAAATTGTTGATTTCTCTAAAAAATACTTACGCCATCAAACCTCAGATCATTGATGGACTTCCTTATACTTCTGAAGCCGGACATGGATTTGGTACGAAGAGTATCTGGTATGTTGCCGAAAAACAGAATGGAAATTGTCAGTTTATGGTGGATGATAGGTTCTTTACGATGCGGATCATTTTATAAGGATTAATATTATATTTTACACTGAACCACTATACTTCTCTGCTTGTTCAATCTACGATAGCATGAATTTAGTGATTCTTCAAACTGTTCAATACAGAAAGCCAGTACTTACTATCCTACTTCTCCTCTCTATTTAAGATTTCTATTTCCCCTAACAACTCTATCTTCTGATCATTATAATTAGAAACATGTCAAAGACTTAAAAAAATACTTCCTCTCCCTGTTTTAAATAAATCCATTTTGTTTGTACCCGTTCTTTACTTTCCACAAAGTTCAATCCATAAATCAAATTCTTACTCTCAACATACTTAGCATGTAAAATCTCTTAATCATATCCATATCTATTATGCACTTTCAAATCCATTATATATACCCCAGAAATTACTATTGCAAATAAATAATTATGATATATTAATGATTCAGGTTAAAAATTTCTTTTAATCATTTTTTTCGGTTATCTATCGTCTTCATTAAAAATGCCCTGAACAAAATGTTCAAGGCATAATAAAAATATTTGAGTTGTTTATTTTAAAAAGACAAAATATGCGTATTAAACAAATTTTATCTTTATTATATTGATTTTTTTGCAACTATATGTGTCCCTACTTTGCTTAACAGATAGTAAATGAATAATCTATATCTTCTTCTGCACTGATACAATATTCATCTTCTACATTGCTGCCCCAACTGTCAATGCCTCCAACACCTCGAACCGCTCCATAAATACAAAGAATCGTTCTTCTTGCTGGTGGCAATTCTTCATGATGCAATGCATTTTCAATTTCAGATGCTGTATAAGGTAAGCATGAAAAAGCAAATGGCTCATCTTTTTTCTCAATACGAAGTGTTTGAGATGAATAATCTGTCCTGCTATTATCGAGACTCGTATGTCTTACAATATCTACCCATTCTGTATCCATTCTCATACCACATTCCTGTGGAACAAGATATGGTGTTAGGCTCAAATCAGAAACTTCATAGACTCCTTCTATTGCTCCTGCTTTTCTATCTGGATAAGTTTCTCCTGATAATCCTTTATATAAATATTTATCTGCCAACGTTGGCATAACAAACCTCATACCAAAGACTGGGAATTCAGGTAATCCTTTAACACCATTATAATGCACATTCACCTGAATTTTTCCTGTAATATCTACCGTATATGTTACAACAACCGTTGTAGAAGGAGTATTGATTGTTTCATAAGTATATTGAACCCTGATCTCATCAGCTGAAACATCTCCTTCATAACTATTATTATCTGGTGCATATATTTTTTGTACTTCACCATCCATAAAAACCTGAACATCTTTACAATCGATAAACATATCGGCTGAAAGCCAGCTTCCACTCTTAATATGAAATTTACTTCCTCGATCATTATCTGTCAAGGCTCTCCAAAAAGTAGGCTTTGGACAGCGATATAACCATTCATATCCATTTTTTACTATAGATTCTAATCCACCTTGTGCATAAGAAAATATATAATTAAATTCTTTGCCATGTACACCAAGTGTATAATCACCATATACAACTCTCAATTTGCTTTTATCTGTATAAGCCATAGTAATACCTCACTTCCTGCATTGCTGGTTTTTCTTTTCGATCAGCAAATACGATTCCATTTCCTGAGAATTCGTAGTCTGATGGCCTGTCATCAAAGTCTCCTCCATAGCGTAGAACTTCTTTTCCTGTTACATGATCTTTTACTAAAATTGCTTGATCAATAAAATCCCATATAAATCCACCCTGATACATTTCAAATTCATCAATCAGTTTAATATAAGAATCAAATCCTCCTAAGGAGTTTCCCATATCATGCATATACTCGCAAAGAAGATATGGCTTCTTCGGATGGTTACTCAGATATTCCCTTATCTCATAAGGCTTTGCATACATACGACTTTCTACATCAGATATGGTATCCTCATACTGTCTTGTATAGAAGGAGCCTTCATAATGAACTAGTCTTCCATCCTGTCTCTCCTTAAAGTAAGTATTCATAGCCTTAATATCATCACCTGCATAGGATTCATTTCCAAGTGACCAGAAAAGAATAGATGTATGATTCTTAAACGTCTCATAATTTGTTCTGGCTCTATCTACTACAACCTCTCTCCACTGTGAAATGGATCCTGGGATATTGACTGACGGCTCAACCGCACCAAGCTTCTGCCATGAGCCATGACTCTCTAAGTTTGTCTCCGCCATCACATAGATTCCAGCATCATCACACATGTAATACCACGGAATTTGATCCGGATAATGGCAGGTTCTTACTGCATTGATGTTGTTTCTTGTCATACAGTTTATATCAGAAACCATATCCTCCAAGCCGATGCATCTTCCGGTTTTTGGATTCCACTCATGTCTGTTAACACCATTGATAATCAGTCGTTCTCCATTTAAAAGCATTACCTTGTTCTTGATTTCAATTCTTCTAAATCCAATTCTGTACGGAACAACTTCTATGATTTCTCCATCTGCTTTTAATAATTCGATGTAAGCCTTGTAAAGATATGGCGTATGATTATCCCACTTTTTAATGTCTTTGATATCGTCTGATATGCTGCCAACAAAGTCTCCATCTTTATCTTCTAATTCAATATTTCTTTCTAAGATAACCTGGTCATCCACATTTTTTAATATAATCCGTGCACACACATCCTGATTTTCTGTAGCAGATACACGAATATTTGTATTTAATGTTCCGCTCACATTATCCTCATTCAGCACCGGATTCAACCACATATCCTCCACATGTGCTTCCGGAAGTGCTCTAAGAGATACATTTCGGAAGATACCGAAGAAGCGGAAGAAATCCTGATCCTCTAAGAATGCTGCACTGCACATCTTGTGAATCTCAACTGCAAGCACATTATCCTTTTCCCTGATATATGGTGTCAGATCAAATTCTGATGGTGTAAAGCTGTCTTCTGCATAGCCTATAAATTCACCGTTCAACCATACATACATCGCCTGCTCCACACCTTCAAAGAACAGTCTAACTCTCTTACCACAAAGCTCCTTATCCAAGTCAAATTTTTTAATATAAGAACCAACCGGATTATACTCAGCTTCGCTGAACATTCCTGTTCCATCTCCTGCACTCTCTATACTGTAAGCACCCCTTCTGTAGGTCTTACCTTCCCAAGGATACAGGGTATTGATATAACGAATCTGATCATAACCGGCAAGCTCAATATGACCCGGAACCATAATCTTATCAAAATATGATGTATCATAATCCTCTTTATAAAAATCAGCCGGTCTGCTCATCGCATTTCTGCTAAAACAAAATTTCCACTGTCCATTTAATGACTGTATTAAGTTGTGTGAATTGCTGTTCAACGCTTCATAATTTGTGAAATAGTCATGATCGCTATGTGCTGCAATCTGATTCACTCTGAATATTTCCGGATTATCAATCCATCTGATATCTGCGTTCATTTTCATACCTCGCTTTCTAATTTTACATTTAGCCCCAAAAGTAAATATTCACTCTGGAGGCTATTTCTTTATTCCATACTTTCTTTTAACTGTTCGTTTGCACCTTCAATATTCATGAATGAAAGAATGATTGTGATAATCAAATCAAACGCAAATGGTAACCACAAGTACATAACATTCATCATACTGATACAGCTTGCTGACTGAACAGCTACATTATTAACATATCCGCTTGCATCCAGTAACCATCCTGAAAGTGCTACACCAATACCACCACCAAGCTTTGTACCAAAAGATGTACACGAAAACATAGACCCATCAATTCTCTTACCAGTCTTAAGATATGTATGCTCTGAACAGTTTGCGATAACTGCTCCAACATCACCTTGCCAAGGTCCTTCACCAAGAGATGTTAATACGGTAAACACTAACATAAGAGGAATGCTTCCTAAATATCCAGCTACAACAATTCCCAAACGACAGATTGTAGCAAATACATAGCTGTACTTATTAAGCTTGTACATTCCTCTTGCTTTTGCAACCAATGTAGGTGTGATAGCAAGTGCTATAATCAATGGAATATTAATTGCCCACGAGAATACACCGAAGAGTTTCTGATTAAAAAGCACATACGTCATAAAGTAAGTTCCAACGCTAAGCATAGCTGCTCTTAACTGCTGAAGAATATATACAACGCAAATCATGACAAAATATTTATTAGATATAAGTAGCTTAAATGTTTCTGCCAATGTAAGCTTACTGTCTTCTTCCTCTTTTCCATCTCTAAGCTCCGCATCAGAAAGTTCCTTAACCGAAAAGCATGACAATGTATTTGATATGATACCAACGATACAGTATATGATTGCTACAATTCTCCATGCTGCTGCCCCACCGCCAAATGATGCTACAAGTCCAAATGTGATGGACTGAATCAAAAGATTGGTACCAAATGAGAACATAAATCTAAATGAACCCATTTCAACACGCTCTTTCGCATTCTTTGTTACAAGCGATGTCAATGCTGCATAAGCAATATTATTTGCTGTGTAGAATACTGCGTTTAATAATGTGTATGCAATAAAGAACCATGCATACTGTGCAGTCTTGCCCAGACTGGTTGGAATAGCAAATACACCAAACAATGTTACAGCACATCCAAAGAATCCATAAAACATCCATGGTCTGGCTTTTCCCATCTTGCTCTTTGTTCTGTCAATCATAGAACCAAAGAAAATATCTGATACACCATCAAATAATTTCGATACAGCAATTAATGTACCGACAATACCTGCATTTAAGCCTATGGTGTCTGTCAAATAAATCATTACAAAAGATGTCAGAAATGCATATACAACATTTCCTGCAATATCGCCTGATCCATAACCCACTTTGTTATACCATTTTAGGTATTTCCTCTCTTCCATGTAAAAATTTCTCCTTTCATTTACCATAATGTTTTCTCAATTTCTTTATACATAGTATATATATAATTATTGTCAAAGACCATTTCATAAATTATTCAAAACATACACAAAACAACACTATCAACAAAAAAATGTATATATTTTTTTGTTTTTTATTATTTTTAACATACACTTTTTTGAACTTTCATTGAAATTCTATCAAATTTACATAAATATAGAGATATTTTTTATCATTTCAAATTAAAATAGACAGTATAGTTGTAAAATGGTAAAATTATATAGTAAATATAAGTGAATTTTTGCATCGATCTTTCATATTTTCGATTCATTCTATATGTAAGGAGCTATAATGTATACAAATAATGCATATCTAAACAATTCAACCATTGACCGAAAAGACAAATCCAAACCTCTTGTCATAACTATGTGTGGAACTTATAAATTATATACACGTCCCAAACTCCCCACATGGCGACCTCGTGGTAGACTAGATTTTCAATTACTCTATATTGCTGCTGGAAAAGCACATTTTCATTTTGATAACAATGATGAAGCAACTATTGTTCATGCTGGTCATATGGTTCTATATCGTCCAAAAGAACCACAAAAATACGAATATTACGCAAAAGATCAAACTGAAGTTTACTGGGTTCACTTTACTGGAAACAATGTCACGAACCTGCTTCGTTCTTATGGACTTACTAATAAAAAAGTTTTTCACTGTGGATCCGGTGCAGAATATCAAAATCTGTTTTGTTCTATGATAAAAGAATTGCAAATGTGCCAAGATGGTTATGAAGAAATGCTTGAAATATATTTACGACAGATTTTTATCAGACTTCAGCGACATTTTAAATCATCTCTCAATTCTGATAATTCACATGCTTTCGAAGAAATAGATAACGCAATCTCTTACTTTTGTGAACATTATAATGAACCAATTAATATTGATGATTATGCCAAAGAAAATCATTTTAGTACTAGTTGGTTTATCCGTAATTTTAAATTATACACTGGGATTACACCAAAACAGTATATTCTAAAAAAAAGAATATATAATGCAGAGGCATTACTTCAAAATACACAATATAATATCAATGAAATCGCACAGATTATTGGTTATGACAATCCTCTGTATTTTAGCCGTGTTTTTCAAAAGACAAAAGGAATATCGCCTTCTGAATATCGCAAAAACATATCACAACGTGTATTCAATTCTCCTTCTTTATAAATTTTGTATAAAAAATAGAGATACTTTGTAATTAAAGTATCCCTATTTTTTATCATCTGTCCGATGATTTACTTTCATTTATAAAACTAGGATTTCTTGTATCAATTATTTTCTGTTCACTTTCAATAAGAAAAAAGCCTTTACTTCCATGGCTAATAATAAGTCTCTATTTTTCAATAACTATTGCAAAATTATATCTTGTTTAAGAAAATATTTTAATTTTA
>OLIW01001554.1_pt1 | contig 20212 bp, 11 predicted proteins | sample 1601321 | NCBI WGS metagenome assembly OLIW01 (sample SAMEA2452114, study PRJEB22498) | human gut metagenome
GCATTTGGGGCACGCACCCTCCGGATGATTGTGCGAAAAAACTCTCGATGTGATATCATCGTAAACCTTTCCGCACTTTACGCAAGATAGCGCCGTACTCAATATTCTCTCGCCGCACTCGCCCTCCGACTCAAAAAATACAGTGGCCTTTCCGCCGCCCTCGCGGAGCGCGAGCTCTAGGGAGTCTGCAATTCTGCTTCTTGCAGACTGGGCGATTTTAAATCTATCGACAACAATATCTATAGATGAGTTTGCCCTGAGCGAATCCTTTGCATCAACGCTGTCAAGCTCCACAATCTTTCCGTTTATGCGAACTCTCTGCCAGCCGCGCTTTTGCAAATCCTTCAAGGCCTGCTCTGCAATTTGCTTCTTTGCGTCGAGATAATGCGCAAGCATGTAAGCCCTCGCGCCTTCGGGCAGCGACAGGATTTCCTCCACGCACTCGTCCAAACTTCTTCGCTTAATTTCGCCGCCGTCGTCCGGGCACTTCTGGACGCCTGCTACGCACCATATCAGGCGCGCGTAGTCCGCTATCTCGGTTGCCGTAGCTAGAGTGCTTCTGGGGTTTGTGGCCGCGCTCACATTTTGCTCAACCGCAATGACAGGCGGCAAGCCGCGTATGTAATCGACATCCGGTCTGCCTATGGCCCCGAGAACTCTGCGAACGTCCGCCGAAAGGCTCTCTAAGTACTTTCTGTAGCCTTCCGCATAAATTGTATCAAAGGCAAGCGACGACTTTCCCGAACCGCTAACGCCTGTTATCGTAACAATTTTTCCGCGTTCTATATCAACATTTATGTTTTTAAGATTGTGTTGACGCGCACCGCGCACTTGAATAAGCTCGTTCATCAATAAAAAAATCCTATGCTCTCTAATTTTCAGAAGAAAACTGCCGCAATCGCGCTAACCTGCCTCTCCACCTGCGTGATAATTTCATTTATCGTACTTGTGATATACCTATTCGGCGCATTCTTAGACAAGTTTAGCCTAGTAGTGTGGCCGCTTGCAACGGCAGCAATTCTATCTATAGTAATCAAACCCATTATAGACTTTTTGTCAACAAGGCTTAAGATGAGCAGAACCTTGGCTTGCTCGCTCACATTCGCGCTGATTGTCGGGGTGTGTTCGGCAGTATTAATTTTTGTGCTGCCAAAAGCAGTGACCCAAACGGTCGAATTGATTCAGTCAGTGCCAGAAGCCGCAAACAAAATAGCAGCCCACCTCTCCAGCGAATATCCCGTGTTGAAAGATAAAATTGAGTCGCTTAGGCTTACGGTAAGCGAACTTGCGCTATCAAAAGAGACGACTACAGCGACAGTTAAGGTTTTGAGAAATTCCCTCACCACACTCTGGAGCGCAGCGGGCTTTGTATTTTCGCTTGCGGGAACAGTGGCCGCGTTTGCAGTAGTTCCCATTTACCTATTTTACATGCTCACTGCACAAAAGACCGAGGGTGAGGGCTCGCTTTCGCGAAACCTGTCTTTTTTAAATAAAAACTTGCGCGAAGATATAGTGTTTTTAGTGAGCCAGTTTGCGCAAATTATGACATCTTTCTTTAGAGGCCAGCTTGTAATTGCATTTTTGCTCGGGTTAATTTTGGGCACAGGGTTCGGATTTGCAGGAATTAAGTTTGGATTCCTACTGGGCTTTGCGATAGGCCTTATAAATATAGTCCCATATTTGGGGACTATACTCGGCCTATCCACAATATTGCCGCTAGCTTATTTTCAAGACGGCGGCGGAATACTGCTTTCAGCAATAGCGCTGGCAATATTTTGCGTAGCGCAACTCATAGAGGCATACGTTTTAACTCCCAAAATTATGGGCGATAGAACCGGACTGCACCCTATGGTTATAATATTTTCAGTATTCTTCTGGGGAACGGCTCTCGGAGGCCTGCTCGGAATGATTTTGGCAATACCGCTTACGGCATTTATAGTTGTATTCTGGGAACTTTTAAAGCAGCGCTACTTGACCAAACTATTCGAGCAAAATCCGCAGTGAAATTTCAAATTCCAACAGAGAATTTTATTTATATAAAAAATTTTTAATTTTTTTGAAAAAAAGCTTGATTTTAAAAAATCTATAACGATAATAGAGGGCATAAAATAAAAAATTTCCTCCCCCCATCATATATATAAGAGAGCCGCTAAGATCTTAGCGGCTCTCACCTTTTATACACCATTTTGCACTCCTTCTAGTCGCAGTTAAAAGCGCGAAACAAAAAGCCCCATGCGCAACTTAAGTTAGCGGCATTTATTTTAAGAAGACCTTTTTAAGTCTCGCAACAGTATCGCCACACAGCATATTTTAGTATCCACTAAATTGCGGATTCTCTAAAAAAAAAGAAACGGAGCAAATATTTACTTTCCTCAAATAGGATTGCGGGCAAATCAGCTTAAAATTTATAGAAGCAATATGAAAGAAATGACAATAGCAAATCAACCTTGCCTTAACAGGAATATAGACTGCATTCGCATGCGCAATAAGGCAGAAACTCCGAAAGAAAAATAAAAAAGGCGAAAGTATAAACTTTCGCCCAAACTATAATTAGCATCGCCCTGCTAGCTTACTTGCGCCTGCGATAGGCAGCGAAGGCCAAGGCCAAAGCCCCGAATATAGCGGCATAAGTCGCAGGTTCCGGAACCACCTGAACGTTTAGATAGAGAATATTTCCGGAAATATCGTAGCACTTGCCGTCCTCTTCATCGAAATAGAGCTTTACATTTTCAGTCTCAACTACTCCTTTTAAAAACAAATCGCTCCAATTGCCAAAATCGAGATTTTGACCTGAATTTGAAGCAAACAAGGCAAAGGAGTAAAGACCTTCCTCCAAACCTGTTATATTTGAAAAATCAACGGTCAAGCCCCCTTCAAACTGCTTAAAGTACATCGCATTTATAAGGGCGTTTTCATAACTTACAAGCCCCCCATAGGATATTGCATTTTCATCGCCCAAGAGTATGTCGACCTGCGCAGACGCGTGAACCTTGAATTCAAATTCGGTATTTACAGCATTTCCGGAAGCAGCCATAAATTCGCCATTTTCAACAGCTCCGAGCTGCAAGTAATCGGTAACCCCGGATCCAGCCTCAGAGAACCTGCTTCCAATCTCGATATTTACGTTACCTTGAGTCCTAACCTGTGAACCCTGACCGGCAACTATCAGACGATTTTCAGCACCACTTTGAACAGGATTCCAATAGTTCACACCTATGAGCGAACCTGACGCTGATAAAATCTTGCCACCAGATAGAACCTTTACTATTGACTTCGAATTTGACTGAGCCTCGAGATAAAATGCTTTAGTGTTCAAGGTAGCTCCATTAGAAATCTCAAAAATCATAGTTCCGCCGTGATTTGCATTCAGTTTCCACTCTCCTGTTGCATTTGCCGTAGCACCATCTGTAACTTTGAACACAGAGCCCCCATTTACTGTAGAACCTCGCAATTCATCAAAGGCTGAAGTAAAAGTAGTGCCTGCTCCCGAAACCGTTATATTGTTGTATCCGCCACTACCCCAAGCTATGGAATTGGCAGTTTTCCACAAATAACTGAAGCCTGTTATTATAGTAGAACTGAGTCTCGCCCGTTAAAGTCAAAGACGCGTCGGCTCCAGTTAAAATTAGAGAATGCAACTCGTCGCTACTGTGGTAATTTAACTTTTCAACAGTTGCCGCCGTATCCAAAGTTAGGGTTACGCCACTATTTATGGTAACAGAGTCCGCATCAGTTGGCAAAACTCCGCCAGCCCAAGTTGCAGTGTCCGACCACGAGCCGCTATTTTCGGCCGTAACGCTTGCAGCGTAGCTAAAACCAGAGGCAAGTATCGCCGATAAGATGTATGTAATTTCCCTTTTCATAGCAAACTAAAGAATTAAAATCTAACTATGTAGTACTGTTCTATTTTTTTAGGGTCAAGTTTTTAAAACTAAAATTTTTTAAAAAAACCATATGTGAACAAAAAAAGCGGAAGTGGAAACTTCCGCCAATGTAATAAAAAACTGAAAAATAGTAGCAGTTTGCAAACAGACGAGCCCGCTGTTACCTGCGCTTGCGATAGGCTGCAAAGGCCAAGGCCAAAGCTCCAAATATTGCAGCGTAAGTTGCAGGTTCCGGAACAGTAGACTTGTATAGAACTGAGAAAGACGTCAAGCTCTTGCCAGTTACGTCATCTATAAACGTCTCGTCTATGACGAACATATATTCGTCGGAATCCCCGCGAGTAATTACCGAGACATACTCCTCGTTCATTATCAAATAAGTGTAACCCTTGCCGAAGGGATCTTCCGCTGTAGTTAAATCGTCAATTTCAAACCAAGTCCCGAGAAAACCGTTGCTTGACTTCAGAGTTCCATCTACGGTCGCAAATAGCGTAAACTTTTCCCAACCTCCAGCAAGGCCGGACTCGTCTAAGGTCTGGCGTGTCATTTCGTTAAAGTCTATCTCCAACTTGCCCCTAAATGTCGTATCATTCTTGGTATAGTTATAGATAGTGTCTATTCCGCCATCTTGAATTGCGTAACTTAAGACACCACTGGCATTTATTCTAAAGCCATTGAAACCATCTGTGTTTTTCGCATTTATCTCTATGCGTCCACCAGTACTTGCAACTTTGAAAGTTCCCTTTCCGCCGGAAGTCGTAACGTCGTTGCCGATTTCAAGGCCCGAGAAGAGCAAGTCATTGCCAGTTCCGCTGACAAGCATTGTGGAATTTGTCGTATAGTCCTTGCCTGCCCACTCGTGAATTTTTACCCAAACGCCGGAATTGAGATCGTTGCTGCGGAATACGGTATTGCCCGCAAATTCCCAATTTATAGCGAGTTTGCTGCCCGCCGTAGTCGAGCCCTGTAGCAAGAGTTCGGTGCGCGCTCCGTTTCGCATGAACACATGATTTTTGCTTGCAGCATTTGAGCCTGCAAAGTACACATTCACCGTTCCGCCCGTAGCGGCATCTTGAGTGCCACCGTCTGAGACTAAGAACCCTGTGAGATCCAACGTATTTCCCTCTCCCAACATCTTAAAGTTGCCCGTCTTGCCATCAGTCAATGTGGAATTTGAAAAATTTAGGGTGTTCGACTTAAACGTGTTATTTACGCCGTCTATGGTCATGTTGTGTGTTCCCATAGCGCCGTAATTGTTATTCACATTGGCAGTTGCCGTAAAGGTGCTATTTGAGCTATCGGCCCCAAATATGAAATTCACTGTAGCGTCTGAAAGCACCTGCTCGCCGGCAGAGTTGGTGAGCGAATCTGTTCCGCTATTTAGGAAGAAGTCGTGAACCGAAACCGTGTTGCTATCTCCCGAGATAGTGAAGTTGGCACTTCCTCCCCTTGAGTTACCTGAACCCAAATTCAAATTTCGATCCGTTAGCAACTCGGTGTAGCCAAGCAGATTGTAATTTGAGGAGAAGGTATTTTCAACAGGGCTAGACAAATCATTGCTCAAATAAGTTGAGGCGCGCATATTGATGTCGCCATTTAAGTGAACCATTGTGTAGCCCTCATCAAGGTCGGTTCCCCCCTGATTTATGGTTATGGTACCAAAAGTTGAACTAGCACCTGACGCATTGCCAAATTCTATGCCTTTCCCGGCATACTGCGTGCCGCTCTCCAGATTAACTTCAATAAAATCCTGTTCAGACGAGAATGAATTCCACCCCAAGTTCAAAGTTCCACCTGCGGAAATATCGCTTAGAGTGCGAGTTGACTCGTCAATATCCCAATATGAAGTTCCATCGGCAGCGCCCCCTCCATTTACTACAGTGCCATTTTTAAATGTGAAGGTCTGTTGAGCGCCGCCACCGCCTGCTATAAACATTATGTTTTCGTTCCACCTTGATGCGGAATCCAATGAGCTGTCCCACCCATTGTAGTAAGTGTTCAATTCAGAGGCGTCAAAAGTCAGGGAAGCCTTGCCGGAAGCCTGAATGGGGTTATTATTTGACCCCGCGTTAAAGACCGAATTTTTTAGATGCAAAATTCCGCCGTTTCTAACCTCTATATTGCCGCTTATGGTGGATGAATCAAAGACACTTCCGCTATTTGAGCCTTCAAAGTAGGCGTAATTGTTGCCCAATACGCTTAGGGAGGCTCCATTTGAAGAGCTAAAGCCGTCGCGGAAGGTGGAGGAAGTGCGGGACGTTAGAAGAGTTCCATCTCCGTCCAATACAATAGAGTCAAAATTTCCAACTGTATTTACCGAAGCCTTTGCCCCCGATTCTACTCTCAGATTTGAGTAGCCTGCCTGATTTAAATTGCCAGTAATGTAGAAGTCGCTTCTTATATTTAAGTTTGAGTACCAGAGCAAATCTACATTTATATTCGTAAAATTGTCCGCACTTCCTACGGCACTATCCACATTTACGATGGAGTTATCCATCTTTAAGTTTATCTGCTTATCAGAAGCCCAAGACAACTGCCACGGCAAAAGCTCCATTGAAATAGCATTCCAAGGATCTCCGCCGCTATCTCCGACAGAATATTCGTTCCAAGTACTTAAATCGTTAAACGATACACCGGAGGCGTCCACACCTTTTAGATTGTTTGCCCTAAACCAAGATTGTCCTTCGGGTGGAGTCTCGGCAAATAATGAGCCTCCCAGCATGCTGAGCGACAGTATTGATAGATGAATTAGGTATTTTTTCATAAGAAGTCCTTTTATAAAGCCGTAGAAAGAGTCTTGCAAATAGCAAGACAGTATGTGAAATCCTATAAATAACAGAGAACACAACAGTCAAGTAATTTTTTAAGTATAGATCACCTCAACCGTTTGTGGAAATAAAATTTATTTTATAACCCAACAAAATGTGGCTTAGTGCTTGTTTAGCAAAGAAAGATTTTACTGTAAGATTCCGCAAACTTTAATTTATTTGGCAAAAATTCACTATTGAATTAAAGGAGACGAGTGAATTTTGCAGTGTAGGCAAATACTTTGAATAAATCTTGTCATAAAGTTGACGTACTTTTACGTCGATACGTATTTACAAAAGCTAATTTTGCCCTATACTGGGAGCAGTAAATGATTTTTTGGCAGATGCGCACTTTGCACAATTCCCAAGTTAAAATTCAAAATAAGGAAAGGTTATGAAAGGTTTTGTAAATTACATACCCACAAAGTTCATTTTCGGCAGCGGCAGCGTAAATAAGCTGGCGGACGAAAAATTGCCCGGGAAGAAAGCTCTGCTTGTAATATCAAATGGAAAGTCAACCCGCGCAAACGGATACCTTGACAAAGTCGAAAGCCAGCTAAAAAAGAGCGGCGTTGAATATAAAATATTTGATGAGGTCGAGGCAAACCCGCTGAAAAGCACGGTGATGCGCGGCGCAAAATCCGCCCGCGAAGGCGGCTGCGACTTTGTATTGGCACTTGGCGGCGGCAGCGTAATGGACGCGTCAAAAGCAATAGCTGCAATGGCGACAAACGACGGCGACCTGTGGGATTACATATTTTTTGGAACCGGCAAGCGCCTTCCATTTAAAAATAGGCCGCTGCCCCTAGTTGCGATATCCACGACGGCCGGCACCGGCTCAGAGCTCGATGCAGGCGGCGTCATAACAAACGCCGACACGAACGAAAAGACGGCAGTTTTTGACGAGGCTCTATTCCCCGTGCTATCGATAGTTGATCCTGAACTTACACTCTCAGTTCCGCCAAAGTTTACAGCCTTTCAGGGCTTTGACGCACTCTTTCACAGTCTGGAGGGCTACACTTCAAACGATCCCAACCCTATATGCGATATGTACGCAGAAACTGCGATAAAAAATGTGGGCAGATACCTGGCTAGAGCCGTAAAAGACGGGAGAGACTTGGAGGCGCGCGAGCATGTGTCGCTGGGAAATTCGCTCTCAGGAATGGTTATGAGCACAGGACATTGCACTAGCGAACACTCGCTGGAGCACGCCATGAGCGCCTTTCACCAAGACTTGCCGCACGGAGCTGGTCTTATAATGATAAGTCTTGCGTACTTTTCGCACATGATAGAAAAGGGAGCCTGCCCCGAGCGATTTGTAGAGATGGCAAAATTTATGGGCCATGAGAACGCCTCAAAGCCCGATGATTTTATTGCGGCTCTAAAGAAGCTCCAAGCCGATTGCGGAGTCGACAATTTAAAGATGTCAGACTATGGGATTAACCCGAGCGAATTTAGAAAATTTGCCGAAAATGCAAAAGATGCCATGAGCTTTCTATTTGAATTTGACAGAGTAAAGCTATCGATTGAAGACTGCGTGGCTATATACGAAAAGTCATACAAGTAGAAATAAGGCTTAAAAAAAGGGCGCCGAGAGTAAAACTTGAGCGCTCTTTTTTTTGCGATTAGATATGGAAGCCTGCGTTAAAAAAGCAAAGTTTCAAGCTTCCACAAAAAACTAGCTACACACTTAGCACTTAATCTAAAACAAAAAAAGCGGAAGCCCCCAGAGCCTCCGCTAAAAAATACATTTACTCAAAAATCCGCTCTACTTGCGCCTGCGGTAAGCCGCAAAGGCAAGCGCTAGCGCTCCGAATATCGCTGCAATCGTCGAGGGCTCAGGAACGTAAGTCAATCTTATGTAGAATGTGCCTCCGTTATACAAAACATTTGAAGCGTCAAAATCCTCCCAGTAATCCGAACCCGTGTTATTTTCAAAGCTAAATAGTGAGGATACAAAATCCTGTATAGCTTCGTCCGACATTCCGGAGATATCCTGTTCTACTCCGTTTAGGCTTATGCTGCCGGAAACCTCCATTAGCACTATCTCGTAAATGTCGCCCTCAGAGGCGTACTCCATTCTGCCGAGCGACGAACCGTCTATAACAAAGGGGTTAGATACCGTATCGTCGGACTTATACAGCTGCAAATTTACAGTCTTTACCATAGCCGTACCATAATCCTGCGAGTAGATAATGCCGTTGGAATCCAGCGCAAAGGTAATCTCGCCCGAATCGAACACCTGTATAGCATTTTTAGTATTTAGAAACTGCGAACCTGTGTGAACCGTGAGCGAAGCCACATTGCCTTCGTAGGTCGAGTTTAGCTGCCCCTGCTCGTCGTACTTATTAACGCCCAAGCGATTGTGGTAATTTTTGTTGTCTGTGCCACGCACCGACAAGACAGAGCCATTGCCCGAAACTGTTATGTAAGACACTGCATTGGCTCCACCTACGGTTGTAGTATTTAGATTTGTGTGCCCTTGCGATACATTTAGACCTCTGAAGTTAGCAATAGCGCCATTTGTAATGTTTACATACGAGGTAACGCCGGCACCGGCTCCTGTATGTAAATCCGAGGAATTGCTCGTCAATGTTCCGCTAGCGCCCAGTACGTAAGCTCCATCAACATTCATTGTTGAAACAGAGTCTGCGTTTCTGCCAACATAGAAGTTTGTGGAGGCCGCCCACTTGGCTCCGTTTGAGATTTCGAGGGTGTTGGTGCCATTCCACATATTTAGCTGCAAATTCTTACCTGTCTGCTGAAGAAGCGCATCGTTTGTAAGAATCAATTTTGATGTGGAATCACCTGCTCCATATCCCATTTGAATGCTCATATCGGAATCCGGGCTTATGAGATTTAAAGTTCCACCGTCTATTTTGAAAGTCGATTCAGCCCCTGTGGCAAGCCCCATGCGGACGTCAGTAGCTACATTTACATTCACAACACCGCCCTTTTCAACCAAAAGACTCGCCGTAGAATTTTCGCCATTTCCGAGCTGCACGCTTGAGCCAAAGTTCAAGGTTCCACCATCGGCAACAACTAGCGAGGCATTAGAGCCACTGCCCTGGGCAAACATAAGCGAGCCGTTTGCGGAAGAGCCGTTAAAATTCAAGACGCCTCCGTCGGAAACCTTCAAATTTGAGCTTGAATTTGCACCGCTTGCCAAAACCATTGAGCCCGTCAAATTAACTGAGGAATAGACAGTCTGCCCGTCGCTACCAAGCTTTGAGCCGGATATTACACCCTCAAACGTACTGTCTGTATTGTGAGCCAAATACATGTTGTAAGTCGATGTATTTTCCACTATCTGCCCGCCGTTTAAAACGTTTAGCGATGAGCTCGAAGAAGCTCCCTGCCCAAATATCAAATTTTTGGAAGAGCTACTGTCTTGAGAGATAACTCCGCCATCCACATTGAGAGTGGCAGTTGAACCTTCGCCGTATGCGTTAAATATATTACCGCCCGATATAGACCAAACGCCGCCGCTACTTACGTCAAACGATGCGCTAGAACCGTTTGCAGAGCCGACCCAAACATCGGAAGCAGTAATTAGTTTGCCGCTGTTAGAGACGCTCACAGAAGAAGTGGCATCTGCATTTCTAGATGCGTAAATGCTATTTACAGACAAGGTGGATCCCTCGCCGGAAACACTCACATAGGCGTCGTTATTTGCAGCATTGCCCAAATTCAAATTCTTTGTAGAAGTAAAAGTGCCGCCGTCAGTAACATTCAAGCGCGAAGTCTGAACGATTGAGCTGTCCGCATTTGCAGTATTTCCGAAATTTACGTCGCCAGATAAATCCACACTCCCGCCGGCGACATTCATTTCAAATAGACCGTTCGGAGACATCTCGTTATTTCTGCCCCACGTATTTATACCGGCGAGATTCGTAATTTTAGCTCCCTTAAATACGTTTACGATGGAATTTACACCGCGGTAATTTTCTATGGTGAAAGTCCCCGTTGAAGAGGTCATCAAGGAGCCGTCGTACAAATTTAAAGTTGTGGAGTAACCTGAACCGTCGTCGCCAAAGCGAAAGGCCCTGTTGCTCTGCATATCAATGGTTCCGTAATTTTCTATAACGGCGCTCATGCTGTTCGGGGAACTCGTTCCCCACTTAAAGGCATCGGTTGAATCAACACCGTGCACCAGTTTGGCTCCGGATTCTATCAAGAGATTGTAATTTGAACCAGTATTGGACGTAGTAAGCGTGAGAGTTGCGCCATTTTTTATGGCGGTATCTTCAGTAAGTGGCGCATTGTACTGAGTATCTTCAGTAATCTCAGTAGCGTACTCCTGCTCTTGCGCGTATGTGCCGGCTGCCGACAAGGCCGCAAATATAAACAGTGTTAAGTTGTGGTATCTCATAGTAGTTATTTTGACAAACTCCTTATTAAAACGTTTGAGGAAAAATTTCATTGGAAATGCAACTTGTCAAGTTTTTATTTTTTTTAGGTCTATTTTTTTATATGCAAAAGCACTGCGCGCAAAGATTTTCGGATAGCAAGATAGGAGAAGAAATTAGCTGTAAAATAGGCAAAAAAAAATGCGGAAGCAAAAAACTTCCGCATTTTAATTAAGAGCAAATTTCTACCTTCTCTTGCGACATGCCGCAAGTGCCAATGCCAAAGCCCCGAAGATTGCCGCAAAAGTTGCAGGCTCCGGAACCGATGAGTAGTAAGTGACGGTCAAGGTCGAGCCGTTGAGGTCAAACCAGAACTCGTCGCTCTCATCGCGAGTTATGATATTTACATGCTCATAGTCGCCTCCGGCTATAGCCTCGCAAAGTGTAAGCCAAGCAAAGCGCGAGCCGTCTGCATCTTCATTTCCATTCCTGTACTCTAGCAAGTCAAAGCTTATTCCGTCTTCATAAGTGCCGCGCAAATCGGAAAAATCAACCACAAGTAACCCCGTCATAAATATTCTGTCGGCTGAAATTCTCGCAAAGCCGTTTGCATCAGCCTTAAGCTCAAGTATAGCCACGGGGTTTTCCTTGCTGTAATTAGCTCCGCCCAAAATGCTTATGTTATTTGCAACGTGCATATAGTCCTGACTATTTGCCCTGATGTCGGAACTTTGTATAGAAATCTTGCCAACACCACCGGTGGAAGCCGCATTGCCGGCATTTAGCTGGAAGAGATAGCCAAACTCTATGTTGCTACCCCTAATTATAAATTCGGAAGTTCCGCTTGCAGATACATCGGTTGCCACATTTGGGCGGAATGATACGTCGCCGTTGTCTGGATTTATTCTGCCTGGAATCGAGGTGTTTGAGCCTATTATAAAAGTATTCTTTTGCGTTGAACCCTCAAGTGTGGAATTGCGGAGAGCAACTTGAAAACCGGTATAGACATTCATCTTGCTCGCATCGGAACTTTGAACCATGACGTAGTTTTCTCCAGCCATAGAATTGGCATTTCCCAAGTAAGTACCGGCCAAATCGACAGTGTTGCCCGAGCCCAAAATCTCAACGCTATTTACGCCGCCCATAGAGGCATTGTTGCTACCTACCTGCAAACTCCACTTCTGGTCTTTGCCAGCATTAGCGCCCTCTGTAATGGGTCTACTTAGTTTTATATTTGAGTCGCTGCCGTTCATGACTATGCTGCTACTGCCTGCGACAACATTTGCAGCCGTCATCAAAATATCGCCATAGCCAATCACATCGGCATTGCTCCCGATAATGAGGGAATTGCCGGTAGTTCCGCCCTCAACAGAAGAATTCTCAAATGCTATTGAAGCTCCGTCGCGCCCCGTGAATGTTGCCACTGAACGGGCGTCTTCAGTTCCCGAAATTTCAAATGAGTTGTTGCCACCCTTAAAGGTGCCCCTACCCAGTTGAAGCCTGCCAGCGTTTAACGTAGCGCCGGAAGCATTCATCACCACCTTTGAGTTGCCGCCATTTATGGTTCCGTAGTTGTATGCCCCCACATTCAAGTAGCCGCCCGTCGCGCCGTCTGAGTAGAGTATATCCACGCTAGAATTATCGCCAATTGTAAGGCTTGCCGTTCCGGAATTGCCCGCGTAAACATAATCGGCGTTATTTATATTTCCCGAACCACCAATCCTGATTTCAGTTGCATGCAAACTTGCGCCGTTAGTAACGTTTATACCAGTCTCAAAAGTAGAAGTTTGATTAGAAGACAACCTAAACTCCATGTTGGTAAACCAAACGTCAGTGCCCTCTCCGTCGATATTTAGAAACAGATGTCCACTGGCTACTGAATTTGCCGGATGCATTATATTTGTAAAGGAGCCACCTACAACAGTTGAACCACCGTTTATATTTGCATCAACAGAAGTAGAAGTTTCCCCATCCTCTTTACCGCCTGCATCGGTCGAAGCAGCGTCTGCACTCCACTTTAAGAAGCTGTTGCCACCAGAACTTGTTACGGCATACTCATTTTTAACACCTGCAATGGCAACCGTACCATCGCTTACATTAAGCACCCACGAGCCTTGAGATATAGAGTGTGAATATAGCGCAAACAAATCGGAATAAGTACCATTATCATTCGCTTCTACCGTGAGAGTAGAACCGCTGAATGTCGTGGTAGAACCGCCGTTACCGTGCCCAGCAAATAAAGCAGTTCCTTTTGAAGTAACATTAGAATCTGTTATATTCTGGACATTGCTTTGACCATGCCAAACCTGAATACCACCGTATATAGTAGCTCCAGTTGCAGTAAGATCAGAATTCCACAAACCAAAACTGGAGTTTTTGCCGTAAGTATATGTACCATCGCCGTTATCTGTGATACTTCCCCACGCTAAAGTCGAATTTTCAATTATCAGGTTTGTATCCTTAAACGCAGAAGAGCCCGATGTCAAACTCTGGGCAACTGCAAAAACAGCACCATTTTTGAGTTCAAGAGTGGAATCTGCACCGAGAAGGTTAAACTTATTTAGATGTATTGGATCAGCATGAAGCAGACCATCGACAGTAACGGTGAATCCGCCGCCGTTTATAGTAACATCATCAGCCGGCTTGGGAGTTCCGCTTGGAGTCCAAAGCAGATTGTCCCAAGCAGTATTTTCCGTAAGCACGGTCTGCAAGGAATCAGCGTTTGCAAGAAATGCAGCACCCACAAACAAAGATGAGGCCGCAATGAGGTATTTTCTTTTGTATTGCATAGTAGTAGGGGGGAAAGAATAATACTGAGGCAAGCCACAGCGAAAACGCGCGCACCTAACCTAAATCACTTTGAATATCTAAAGTAGTTTTTTTAAATCGTCAATATTTTTTTCTAAAAATTTCCGAATAAAACATGCGCAATTTAGCAGTGCAACACATTGAAACAAAGCAAGATATAAAGCAGTATTAAAAAAATGCCGCAACACGCGTTTTGATTTTTTTGAAAATTAGTTTAATTTTAGGCGGCGAAATCTATGTAAGAAAAGAGCGAAGAATCAATAAAATATCCGACAGAGTAGAAACGAGTTAAAAGCCCTATTGCCTCCTACCACGCATAAAGACAACCGGCTACCGAGAATTGGCAGCTTAAAAATCTCAGGCTTTTAAATTCTCGTTTCTTAACTTTCCGTCGACTAAGTAAACTATGCGGTCTGCAATATCTAGAATCCTATTGTCGTGCGTAACCAAAACAACCGTAACGCCCAGAACCTTCGACATATTCCTTATAATTTCCACAACTTCCCTGCCCGTCTTTTCGTCTAAAGACGCAGTCGGTTCGTCTGCAAGAACTATAGTGGGCTTGCGCACCAAGGCTCTGGCTATGGCAACTCTCTGCTTCTGACCGCCCGAAAGATGGCCAGGCTTTTTATATGCCTGAGATGAAATACCAACCGTATCCAAGACCTCTAAAGCAAGAGCCTTTGAACTCTCACCGGTGTGTCGCTTGTCAAACGCAAGCGGCAGCTGAACATTCTGAACTACGCTTATAGAGGAAATTAAGTGGTGGCTTTGAAATATAAAACCTATCTTTCGGCGAATTTTCCTAAGCATTGCCTGATTTGCGCCATGAAGATTGTCTTTATCTATGCGAATTTCACCGCGCTGTATGGTAAGCTGCGCGCCTATGAGCTTTAAAAGAGTCGATTTGCCCGAACCTGAAGGCCCCATTATTATGACAATCTCGCCGGGGTTAAAGTCTAGATTTATGCCGTGCAAAACCTCCTTTACGCCGTCGCCCTCCGCGTAACTATGGTGGAGGTCGCGTATTGAAATTGTAGGCTCGACGCTTTTTAAATCCTGACTCATAGGCTCAAGCTCTCAGTATTTTTGATTTTTTTCAAGAAAAATTCCAAATTATGAGAAAGGGTTAAATATTTCCACTTTGGAAAGAATGCTGGGGGGCAACACGGAAATAAGCTCCGCTATGTGATTTACATCGTTGCACTCCTTTGATATGTGCGCGAGAAATACGCGCTCCAAGACATTTGGATCAAGCTCCCTTAAAATAGATATTGCATCTGCGTTTGACAAGTGCCCGTGCGTGCCCGATATGCGCCGCTTTAACTGCAAGGGCCTGCGGGAGCGCTCCAAGAGTTTCGGGCAGTAGTTGCTCTCTAAAACAAGTATATTTGCAAGCTTTGCCGCCTGCTTTGCAAGCAGTGTGGGCTTACCCAAATCCGTCATCCAAAGAACTCGCTTTTGACCGGTGTCTATAAGGTAGGCAACGGTGTCGCTTGCATCGTGCGGCAACTCAAAGGTCTTAACTTTCAAGCTCTCGTAGGCAAAGCTTTGGCCACCCTTAAAAAGTTTCCAAGACAGATTCTTAACTTCGGGGGTCTTGTAACTTATAATCTCGTAATTTATCTGGCTTGCAAATACGGATATAGAAGGGAATTTTGCAAGGCTTTTTAGAGCGCAACAGTGGTCAGAATGCTCGTGCGTTATAAAGACAGCGTTTATATCCGGCAAATCCACGCCAAATTCCGCTATAGATTTCCTTATTTTACTTGCGCTTATGCCCGCATCTATGAGCATATTTAGGCCGTTTGCCCGCAAAAACGCGCAATTGCCCGAACTTGAACTTGCCAATACTTTAAAAACGAAATCTCCCATAAAATTTTGCTTTTTTAATTTGCCCCGAACGCCGAAAATTGCAACATATAAAAACGATGAATTACTACCTCATAGACGGTTACAATATGGCCTTCAGGTCTTTTTACGCGATGCCCGAGCTAACGAGATCCGACGGCTTTCCGACAGGGGCTCTACACGCCTTCTTTGCCGGAATCATAAAGCTTTGCTCGCGAGATACCCCTCACAAAACCGCGATATTTTTCGACAAGGGCGGCTCCCAGCGCCATCGCGAAACTTATGCCGACTACAAGGCAAACCGCGCCGAGATGCCCGAGGCGCTCAGAGCGCAAATACCCGCAATATTCGAGCTTTGCAAGCTTATGGGCTTCTTTGTAAAAAGTATTGAGGGGGTAGAAGCGGACGACATTTTGGCAAGTGCCGCCGAAAAGCTTGCGAGTGCCGAGAATCAGATTTTTTTGATTAGCTCAGACAAAGACTTCGCCCAACTAATCCGCCCCGGCGTAAAGCAGCTTCTGCCCCCGCTTAAGTCGAACCTCGACTGGCGCGAGCTCGACACGGTTGGAGTGCGCCTTAAGTTTGGAGTATCGGCAAAGCAAATTCCCGACTTTTTGGCGCTTGTCGGCGATAGCGCCGACAATATACCCGGGATTCAGGGGGTTGGCCCCAAAACGGCTGCCAAGTGGCTTAAGGATTTCGGCAATATAGAAAACTTGCTAAAGCGCGCAAGCTGGATAAAGCCCGAAAAATTCCGCGAGGTAGTTGCCAATAGCGAAAATCTATTGCGGCGCAACTTGGACTTGGTAACGCTGGATAGAAACGTAGATTTGGGGGAACTTGAATTTTCTGATCCCGACTTTGCGGAGCTTCAGAAGTTCCTTCAATCTATGGAGATGAAGCGCGCGCTGCTTACTCTTAAAAATTTTGCATTAAACCAGTACCAAATAAATCTATGAAAAGTATGACAGGTTTTGGCCGGGCGACATTGTCAAACGACTTGCTCGACGCCTCTATTGACGTATCCTCCGTAAACCGCAAGGGCTTGGAAATATCCTGCACACTCCCGCGCGACTGGCTAGCCGCCGAGCGCAATGTGGCAAAGAGGGTTAAGGAATTTTACACGCGCGGCAAAGTTAGCGTTGCAATAAGGGTGAATTTTAAGTCTATAAAGGGCGGAGTTTTCTCTAACTCGGAGCAAATGAGAGCGGCCCTAGAAAGTTTGAAGGATAGGTGTGAGGAAATGTCTGTGGACTTTAAGCCCTCAATTTCAGACCTAATTTCAATAGCCAAGGCAATTGAGGGTGCGGAAGTGCTCCCCGACTTTGAAGAGCTCTGGGAAGACTTCGACAAAAATTTGCAAAAAGCCCTGCTAGACGCCGACAAAATGCGCCTGAGCGAGGGGGCTAATTTGAAGCGCGATTTTGAAAAGCGCCTGCAGACGCTTGCAAATTTTGTAGCTTGCATAGAACAAGAATCCAAAGGCACTGTTGCAGAATACAAAGAGCAGCTACTAAATAGGTTAAAAGCTCTGAATTTAGAGCTTAACTTGGACGATGAGAGGGTGCTAAAAGAAGTCTCTATCTTTGCGGACAAGGCCGATATTTGCGAGGAAATTACACGCCTTAAAAGCCACATAGACCAATTTGGCAATTGCATAAATTCCGCCGAAAATTGCGGCAGGAAGCTAGACTTTATCTGTCAGGAAATGGGCAGGGAAATTAACACTATAGGCAGCAAGGCAAACAAGCTTGCAATATCAAAACTTGTAATAGATTTCAAAAACGAGCTGGAGCGTGTGCGTGAGCAAGTCCAAAATGTCGAATAGCAAAATCCGAGCTTTAAATTTTACAAAGTGTAAAGTCGGCGCTTAATTTCCGAGACAGCCCAGAGAAAACTATGCGCTTACTTTTAAAATAAATGTACGGATAAAAAGCGCTGCAAGGCCGCACCATTTTTACTTGCAAGTGAAGTTGAAAGCGAGCTTACAAACTCAAGCTTTGCGCATATAAAAAAAATACATTTAAAATGTAAAATTTTCCGGCTTATTTCCTCTACCTAGCCCAGTTTGGGCTTGTAAAAAAATCGATATTAAGGGATACTAGGGCGTTTTAATTCGATTAAAGATGAGGTTTTTAAAGATAGTTCCACTGTGCCTGTGGGGGCTCTTTGCGTGCCTATTTTGCGCGAATGCCCAAGAGAGGGCAATTCTTGAAAAGCTGGTGAGCGATAAAGTCATAAGCCAACTTGAGGCAGACTCGATAAAAAAGCAAATGCCAATCGTTGTAGAAGGTTCAGGCGAGGCACAGAAAGTCAATGTATTTGGAATGGTGCAAGTCCAGTACAATATGATGGAAAGCAAAATGGGGGATTCCTACAGCGAAAGTTTCGACGGCTTTTACCTGCGCAGGATATTCTTGGGCGCGCAAGGCGAAATAAGCGATACCCTGAGCGGCTATATAAGGATAGATTTTGCCAGAAAAAATACGAATAATTCAGACTATCTATTGGACGCCTACATCACAAAGAAAATCGATTATGATTTTCTGAAGGGAACACTGCAATTCGGCATAAAGAAAGTGCAATTCGGCTATGAGGAGGTAATTCCTTGCGACAAGCTTTCTAGCATAGAGACATCTCTTGCGACGCGCTACTTTGCTTACTCAGAACGGATAGACGGCAGGCTTGGTTTTGGACAGCGCTACGTAGGCGTTTTTTGGAACGGAGAAGTGAAACAAATAAAGGGTCTAAAATACAATTTTGCCGTGACCAACGCTATAAATAATTCCATAACTCCGCGCGCCCACCTATCCGGCAAAGATTCGAACCCGGAGAGCGCAAACGCCGTAAATCTCTGGTTTGCCGCCGACTACACCGCGAACATTACGGACGACTCTACTTTGAGAATCGGCGTAAAGACCGGTTTCGGCAATAAGGCAAACGTTGCCCAAAATTCAGCCGGCGATACCATATACGGAACTATAATGGGCATAGACCCATTCTTTGAATTTAAGTATAAAGACGAATTTATCCTGTGGGCGGAATATCTCTGCGCGAGCGTCCAACACGGCCGCGACGAAGGTAGCAGGCAAGCGGTGCCGCAAGGCTATAACGCTCAGGCCGAATACATAGTCGATATAGGCGATTACGGACGGCTCGGTTTTGTAATTAGAGGTTCCCAGCTCTTCTCAAATGGCAGAGGCATTTCCATAAAAGACAGCATAAACTACTGCCAAGACCCCTCCACTACCCTCGTAAGCAAAGTACTTTTCGACCAAGCATCCTCTATATATGCAGGTATAACATGGTACATACGCGGCGACTACATGAAATTTCAAGCCGGTTACGAATGGTCGAGGTTCGACACTCCCATACGCAACGTTGTAGATAGCGACCACGGCGATGTAAATTGCGTGCGAGCCCAAGTGCAAATATTATTCTAAAGAATAGCTTTTTCTAAAAATTATTCGGCTATCGTCGAGCTAGGAACAGGTGCAAGAACCCTTGCCTTTCTAAAAATTTCCACAAACATAGCTTCAGCTTTTCCGCTCTGAAAGTTATGAGCAATTAAATTTGGGCTATAAATAAGTACCCTTTCCAAGTAGAAACGTGCAAGCTTTACTCTGAGATAGCAAAAGTAATGCGCTAATAAATAAAAAAATAAGAAGTTCCGCCAGTTTACCAATTTCTCAAAATTGCAAGTTAAAATGCCGGAACAGCGCTTTAAAATTTAATTGGCTTGTATAAAACTAAAAATCGCTTGCCGTAAAACTGAAGTAAAAGAGCAAGTAGCCTCTACTGTAAAGAGAGAGCAATATAAAAAGCCACAGCTTACTCTGCATTTTTCAAAGGCCAGAGAAATCTTGCCAGACACAAAAAAGCCGACAGGAACGAGACCTGCCGACTTTAAAATTAATATAGATTTAATTCTTACAATGCAGCCTGAGCCGCAGCAAGGCGCGCAACCGGAACTCTCGGCGGCGAGCAACTTACGTAGTTTAAGCCAACATCGTTAAAGAACTTGATGGACTCAGGATCGCCGCCATGTTCGCCGCAAACGCCAAGCTTAATCTTTGGCTTTACGGAACGCCCCTTTTCAACGCCAATCTTTACAAGCTGGCCTATGCCGACCTGATCGATTGAGGCAAACGGGTTCTGAGCGATAATGTCGAGTTCCTTGTACCTGCCCAAGAATGAGCCGGAGTCGTCGCGGCTCATGCCAAGGCCGGTTTGAGTGAGGTCGTTTGTGCCGAATGAGAAGAAGTCGGCGTATTCGGCTATCATATCGGCAGTCAAAGCTCCGCGCGGGATTTCAATCATAGTTCCCACAAGATACTTAAACGACACGCCCTTTTCCTTCATGACCTGATCTGCAACCTTGTGTATTAGCTCTACCTGATACTTGAGCTCCTGAACAAAGCCAACCAAGGGAACCATAACTTCGGGCTTTACCTCAATCTTGTTTCTGCCCTTCATTACGTTTGCGGCGGCCTCAAAGATGGCGCGAGCCTGC
>OLIW01001561.1_pt1 | contig 20152 bp, 20 predicted proteins | sample 1601321 | NCBI WGS metagenome assembly OLIW01 (sample SAMEA2452114, study PRJEB22498) | human gut metagenome
AGCTATTGAAAGCTCGAAAACATCTGAAGAAAATACAGATAGTAATGGTGCGGAAGCTGATTTTGGAGAGTGATAGAGTATGCCAAAAAGACCATGGATAACACCTGATGATTTACGAACGTATTCGGATGATGAAGGTATAACTAATAGACCTGATGAAAAACTTCAAATAGATATTTCAAGGGCAGAACGTTATGTCTTAACATATACTCATAATCGGAATTTGCTTGATGATGAACAATATCCTGAAGTACCGGAAGCCGTGAGAACGGCTACTATTCTTATAGCAGAATACTATGCAACAACAGCATCTTCGACAAAAGGGTATTCATCAGAAAGTTTTGATGATTACTCATATTCAAAAGATACATCATTTAATTTGTTTGATGAACTCGATATAAATATGCTTTTGTATGAATTTAAAAAAGTAGGAAGTGTTGAAGTTAATGCTTTGATTGTATAAATGAGGTGATACGGTGTTTAAGAATTTTCTTAATCATAGATGTGATATATTTCATGGAGAACAGGTTACAACGACAAGTAATTATGGACTTCAGACAGGTATTTCGTATCAGTATGGAGAAGAACCTGATATAAAAGCACAAAGATGCCATTTTAGTATTAAAGGTACAGGTTCAATAATAAACTCACAAGGTGAACCATTCAGCTCATTTCAAGGTAAAATAAAGCTTGTATTACCGATTGGTACAGATATTCGCCTTAATGATAAGGTGAAAAGTTATGAAACGGGATTTGAATACATAGCTGAATTGCCGAGAAATGTTCAAAATCATCATATTATGGTTTATGTACATCGTGATTACAGTACAGGAGGTTTTATCTAATGGGTGTAACGGTAGACTTTTCACAATATTCTGAATTTTTCAGAAGGTTAGAACTTGCAGCTACAAAAGATTTTAAACGAGAGTTTAAAGGCTTCCTTGAAGGATGTGCGATAGAATTTCTTAATATGGTGCAAGATGCTATATTGGAACGTGGAAATGTTGATACACGATTAATGCTGAATAGTTTTCACAAAGGAAATCCTGAGAATGTATGGCTTGAAGACGGTTCGTCTTATGAAGTCGGAAGTAATGTGTACTATGTCAAATATGTAAATGACGGTCATCATACACGAGGTGGAGGAAGATGGATTGAAGGTTCGCATTTTTGGGAAGCGGCAGTCAGACTCATGGAACATGAATTTCCTAAATATATTCAAGCTAAATTTGAAGCATGGCTCCCGACTTTGATATAGGAGATGATGCTATGACACAAGAAATGGCGAGTATAGCAAGAGCAATTCAGACTATATTGCCAAACCATAAATGCTTTTACGAGGAATTGCCGGAGGGATATACTTCTCCGGCAATCTTTTTTCCTATTCCTGATGTTGAAACATACGATGTAAGCTTAGATGCACATAGTTATGAGTACAGTTGGTTTGTTAAAATATTTGACGTTTCAGATACAAAAGCATGGGAAGCAGGAGAGAAAATACAACGATTATTCAAAAATAATAGAAACTTGATACCTATTGTCAGTATTGATGGTACAGTTACCGATAACTGCTTCAGAATCAGTAATACAACATTAAAACGGGTAGATTTTCATGTTATGCAAGTGTATATTCGTTGGAAAAGTATATATACAATATCTGATACTGCCGAAAAGACAGTACAGGATTTTGGTATAAATTTTATGTAATGAAAGGAGAAAAATAATGGCAAAAGCAAAACGAAAAATAAACAAGCAGTCTGTTATGCAGAAACAGCAATGGAAATATATGCGAAGGCGGTACCCGTTCCTTGTGCCAGTCAGGCATTGGTATACAGGGATAAAGATGACAAAAAAAGAGATAAAAAATACTCCGCCGATTTTAAGCCTTGAAAGCCGTGATATCCCTGATGGCTGGGTGAACAGGTTTGGGCATGAACTGTGTGAAGAACTCCGGGCTGAATTGATTAGATGCGGATGCCTGAACAGTGCCTTTGTCATGATGGCGAAAGAGAAGTTTGGTGAATTAAGGCTGTGTTTAGCCGGTACTCCGAAAGAATGTAAAGCAGACGACATTATAGATAAATACAGTGAGATTTCAAGACATGTATGCGCCAGATGTGGAAAGATGGACACGCCGATGATAAATTATGGCGGCTGGTATATCCCTTACTGTAAAGAATGTTATGAATATAATCAGTCATTTAAAGACGGCTGGTCAATGAGTGATATCACATATGAAGAATCGGTGATTTCTACAAAAGACGAAATGACGCCGAGAAAACTGACATGGATAATGGCCGATGACAAGCGGCAGGAAATAGATATCTCTGATACTGTAGATAAGCTTCGCGAAAAACATATCAATAAGCATACCGATATTTTGCCGCATTACAGAAAGGGGGATAAATAAATGCCCGCTATTGCATTTTTAGTTGTCAGCTTTTTGTGTGGCTTTGAAATCACAAAACGTATGAAAGTAAATATCTGTGGGCAAATCGCAGCAGGTATTGGCAGTGGTTATCTGATGTCCGGATGGATTACAAAACGTATGAAAGTAAATATCTGGGGACGAATCGCAGCAGGCATTGGTATTGGTTATTTGATATCCGGATGGATTGTATATATCGTATCATACTTTTCAAAAGTAGTACTTGGGTTGACGCATCCTAAAGTGTACGGAAATATCGCTTCAATTGCAATTATGCTGCTGATTGCATTCCTGCTTATCGCAAAAGATAAAACAAAAACGTCTTTGAATACTACCAAAAAGGAATCTGCATTTTTTATCGTACTTTTTGTGTTTATTTTATGGACGATGTTTTATGTGTTCCATGTAACAACAGAAAACGGAAAAGAGCTGATAAAATCAGGTGTCACTATTTTCAGCGATTTTGCACCTCATACAGCGATGATTCGGTCGTTTTCGCTGCATGATAACTTTCCGACACAGTATCCGCATTACGGAGGAGCAGATGTAAAATATCATTTCATGTTTCAATTTCTGGCCGGAAACCTTGAATATTTAGGGCTTAGGATTGACTGGGCTTTCAACTGGATTTCTGCCACTTCACTTTGGAGCTTCCTGGTGCTTTTGTATTTTATTGCAAAAAAAGTAACCGGATATGCTGCAGCCGGCGTAATTACGGTTTTCATGTTCTTTTGCCGAAGCAGCTTTGCAGCCCTTGATAAGATTGTAAACACCCTTGCTGATGGCAGATGGTCTGATTTTTTTAGTAATTCACAGTTTATTGGGTATACGAATCATGAGGACTGGGGGCTTTGGAATTACAATGTATTTTTAAATCAGAGACATCTTGGTTTCGGGCTTTTAATTGCGGCAATCGCAATCATGTATTTTATAGACCGTCTTGAATGGCTTGATGATATAGAAGTAAGCGGTGAGGGACGACTCTCACGTTTGAAATCCGGATGTATGATAGTTGGCAAACATATTGTAGCATCAAAAGACGCCTGGACAATTTCCCCCAGCTGGAAAACGGCAGCAGTAGTTGGTATGATGCTTGGGGCATTGTCGTTCTGGAATGGGGCAGTAGTAGTGGCAACACTTCTGATTCTATTTGGTTTTGCGGTTTGGTCTGACCATAAGCTTGATTATGCCGTGACAGCAGTGATAACTTTGATTCTGACATTTATTCAGACAAATTTCTTTATGGATAAGAGCGTCGGGCAGAGTATAGGCGTGACTTACCAGTTTGGATTTTTGGCTGATGAACTGACAATGCCTGGTGTTATCACATACCTTATAAAACTTGCCGGTATTTATTTTATCGGAGTTGTGGTTCTGATGCTGGTCTTAAGACCGAGCTTTAAGGCTATGATTTTTTCATTCATCCTCCCGGTAATTTTTGCTTTTACTGTATCTATGACACCAGACATTGCGGTCAATCATAAATACATTATTATTGCGACAATCTTTTTGAATATCTTCTTTGCGTATGCAATTGTAAGGCTTTGGAAGGACTGGCGCGGAATATTGACAAAATGCATTGCTGTAATTTTAATTGTCCTGCTTACCGTTACCGGGGCTTATGATTTATTGACCATTTATAATTCCGATAAGAATGCTGTTGGTATTGACCTTGACAGTAAGCTGACAGGATGGCTGAAAGACAATGTAAAAGAGACCGACCTGGTGCTGACAGGTGAAGATTCAATGAGTGAGACCACCTTTGCCGGGATTATGCTCTACAACGGCTGGCCATATTATGCCTGGTCTGCCGGATATGATACTGAAACAAGAGCCCATAATGCAATTACAATTTATGGCTCTGACAATAAAGAAGAAATTGAGAACCTTGTAAAATGTGAGGGTATTACATATATTGTATACACTGACGGTATGACTTATGAAGATAACCCATGCAGTGATAAGGTTATCAAACAGCTTTACGACTGCGTATTTGAGGACGGAAGCGTAAGGATATACAAAACATTCTAAAAAAAAGTAAAAAAACAATGGCAAAAACGTTATTTTTTTTAAATATTTAGCATATTGTATATGTCTGAGAAATCAGATGATAATATATGCATCTATGAGCCCTCCTAAGAATCAGCCCCGCACCAGGTTTTGCTTGGCGCGGGGCTGATTTGCTGTTTAGTTTTTCGCAAAAAATTGCGTTTTTTTAAAAAAATTCGGCATAATAGAAATAGAAAAAATACAAAAGGAGAGCAAAAAAAATGTCAAACAAAATTTCAAAAAAAGCAACATCTGCCACGATTACAAAAGAGGAGCTTATAAAAGTCATACTGATTTTTGCAGCATGCGTACTTGCCGCGGCCAGCCTGCCGTACATGATGCTGGGGAAAAATGATGGTACAATATTCCTGCAGTGGGAGATATATTTATTGCTTATGACGGTAATGTCAATACCTTTATCGCAGGTATTATTTAGGCAATGCCAAAGCCTGCTTCCTTTCGGAAAAACGCTTGGCATCGTACTTCCTGGGTTTGTGATGTGGGTGCTTGGTGTAGTTTTTAAGGTTCCGTTTACAAATATGACCGGAATCGGTGTTCTTATTGCATACGCTGTTTTTAATGTTGCGATATACAAAGCAGCAAATAAAGGGCAGAAGATATGCTTAAAAATGGTCACTGATGGGCTTAAAAAGTATGCAAAATATGAAATCATCTTTTATATCATCTTCTTATTTTGGGTATATCTGATTGGTTTTAACCCGTCAGCTTATGGAACAGAAAAGTTTATGGATTATGGCTTTTTGCAGAAAATGCTGGTTTCGTCAAAACTTCCTCCCGATGATGTATGGTTTGCCGGAAAGCCTATCAATTACTATTACGGCGGGCAGTACTATGCGGCATTTATTGCAAAAACAATGATTGGCGGAATCTCAAAAGCAGAGTATTCGTATAATATGATGCGTGCTGTGATTCCGGCGCTTATGTTTATGGGTGTGTTTGCATTAGTTGAACAGATGCTTAAAGATAGAAAGGCAATGATACCGGCAACGGCAGCATCAGGTAATGCGTATAGTAATAAGAGGAATTATAAAATCAATTTCTTTGCTGCTTTATCAGCTTGTGTGGCAGTTTTTGCAGGCAATGCTCATTATATCGTATACGGAATCATAAAGCCTTTGTTTAATGTAAGCGGGGAGCCGTCCGGATATTGGTTCCCGGATGCAACAAGATATATCGGTTATAACCCGGAAGTAAAAAACGACCAGACGATACATGAATTTCCATGTTATTCATTCGTTCTTGGTGACCTCCATGCTCATATGATAAATATTATGTTTGTGGTGCTTGTTATCGCATTACTGTACAGCTTTCTGAAACTGAGAAAAGAAAGCAGTGTTACAGTAAAAACGTTATGGAAATTCCCTCAACTGTTTGTGATTGGTATTGTGTGGGGGTTGTTTAACTGGACTAACTATTGGGATTTTATTATATATATTGTAGTAATCGCATTAACTATTTTCGCATCCAATATCATTTCTGAAGAGAAGTGGAAAAAGATAATCGTATATTCCGCTTTGCAGACCGTTATGGTCGTAGTGATTGGGGTGATTGCCGTAATGCCTTTCACAATGAATTTCCAGAGCGTATTTAAAGGAGTAGGCATCGCAGAACATCATTCAGCATTTTATCAGCTGTGTATCCTTTGGGGTATTCCGGTATTTATGGTAATTGTTTTTTCCTGTGTCTTTATTGCGAAGATAGTTTCAGACAGCAAGAAAGAAGGGCTTAAGACAGCACGGTGTGAAATCCTGCCAGCAAATATATTTGCTTTTATATTAGGATGCAGTGCAATAGGGCTTGTCATCATTCCTGAACTTGTATATGTAATTGATATTTATGAAGCAACACATGCCAGGGCAAATACAATGTTTAAGCTTACATATCAGTCATTTATAATGTTTAGTGTTTGCTGCGGATATATGCTCTATGTATTATCAGAAAATAAGAAAAAAGTAGTTAAAGTAATTACATGGATACTTGTTTCATTAAATATCCTGATGTTTGGTTACTTCTTCAATGCCACGAATTCCTGGTTCGGAACATGGACGGATGCTTCAACACGAAAGGGCACCAGTGCATTGGTTTATCTTGATGAAGAGGATTTTTCCAAAGAAAAAGAAGCCCTGCTGTGGCTGAAGGAATATTCAGAGAATAATGAAATAGACGGAGCTATTGCAGAAGCGCCGGGGGACAGTTATACCGCATATGAAAGAGCATCAGTTATTTCAGGTATGTCAACACCTGCCGGATGGAAGGTTCATGAATGGTTATGGCGAGACAGCCTTGACGGTATCTCAGCAAGAATCAGTGATATTGATTATCTTTACAGCACGTCAACTGATACAGAAGAAGTAAAGAAGATTATAAAAAAATACGATATAGAGTATATCTTCTTCGGAACCAGAGAACTTGAAAAATATGGAACAGCAGTAAAAGAAGACGTAAAAAAACTTGGTGATGTAATTTATGAAGACGACGGAGCCTTTATCGTGAAAGTTAAATAGACATGCAGCCGGGAGATTTTCTCCCGGCTGTTTTTCTTTCTAACCGTTAGAAAAATCCGCAAAACAGTAACAGTGTAGAAAAATTTCTGCATATTGTAATAAACACACAAAAAAGGAGGTCAAAAAAATGTCAAAAGAAAAAGAGAAAGCAGGCGATACACCAGAAGAACTTAATATGCTTTTCAGAAAAAACCGTATTTACATGCTGGATTTCGAACACCGGACAAGAAAAATGTACGCATATGCTTATGCAGCAGCCGCGTCAGAAAATGATGTGAAAAGAGTGGAAGAGAGGCTTATAGAGCTGCAACTAAGAAAAGACATTGAAGAATGCCAGGAAAAAGGGCTTGATGAAAAACTTAAAATCATGCAGGGATTGTATGATATGTGGTTCTGAGGCACAAAAAAAAAGACATGTGTAAGTGAGACATATGTCTTTTTATATACCGACAAAAGAAAGAGTGTGTGATTGACCGACTGGAAACCAGAGGTAACCGCGGCTTCTTCGCGAGGCCAAATTCGCCTCGCAGGACTAACACTATCCCTCTATCCCCTGTTACGGGGATTACCTTTAAAAAATATACTATGCAACAATTTTTGCTGTTGCTGACACCTCCCCGTTTTTCTATCGGGTACACGGCCTTAAACATTTTGCACATACAAGGTCTTTTGCATGCAACACCATATGCTTTTAGTTTTATGCTGGAATATACCAGGCACAAGATTTTTTTATCTTGTCACATATATAATATGCTGAAAAAATATAGTTTTTGACGAAAAAAGAAAAAAATATTTTTTTGTTCTCTGCGCTTATATCCGACGGAAAACTAAATACGCAAATCTACGCGATGCATAAGATTGATAACTCGCCGGCTTTGCCGGACTCGTTACCAGGCCGATATGCTGAAACTGCTTAAAGCAGGCGGTGAGAGAAAAGAAACGGAATCCTCCTTTTCTGAAAATTTTGTAACAAATTTGTAATGTTGCCTGCTTTAAGCTTTTCTGCCCTCCTTTCTTAATAAATTCCCAATAGCAATATGCAAGAAAAAACCGCAGATAAAATCCGCGGTTATATTTTCACGCCAAAAGAAGCGCGCATGTTATTCTGTTTTCATCAAAACAGACAGAAAAGTTTAATATTTATAATTTCCGGAATCTTTACCCCTAAATCTTCAAGAAAATCACGTTATATTAAGCCTTTCTTAATATTTTTTTATTTTTTTTGTTTAATTCGAGTTTGTTATAAGTAATATAAAAAAATAAATACTGTTAAATAAACCCTGAATTAAACACCATCCCGCATCGTCTGCGTGGGTTTGGTGAAAATTTCATTCGCAATCTCCTTTCTTAATTATTAGATACAAATATAGTATGCCAGAAAAAAATACGAATAAAAAACGAAAAACAAAAAAAATAAGAAAAGAAAAAGCAGCGGCGCAGCCGCTGCAAAAAACTCAAATTAGGTCTGCGAGGCAAGGGATTGCCGTAATTGCAGCCAATGCGACAAACATTAACGTGAGACTGACAATGCCAAAATGTTCTTCACGGTCATCATCATAGTAATCATCGCTGTCGTCAACGTCAAGATATTCTAAGATATCCGCGTTGTCGTCCATCAGGTTCATCTTGTTCAGCATCTTGTCCAGAAACAGTCTGTTGAAGTCTGTTCTTCTGTCAAGCTCTTCAAGCTCCTCTTTGATTACTGAAAAGCCTTCTTTGATGTTTTCAATTAAGTTTGTCATATGAATTTCCCCTTTCGTTGATAAGTTTTTTGTGACATAAACAATATGCCGGATTTTTTCACAATAAAAAAAGAAGCCGACAAAAATTTGCCGGCTAAACTTTTCTGAATGAGAGTGGCTGCATGCAATCATCATCCTAAAAGGATGATAATTGCAGACATTGCTGCCCACAATGCTGTGGCCGCAACTGCAGCTTTCAGCATCGTAACCACGCCAAGAGGGGAAGAACTACATTCCTCCTCTTCTTCCGGGTCAGGGTCATTTAACATAACCCGCTTTAGGAGCCACTGACTCACGTCTGTGCGACGGTTCAGCTCCTCCAATTCTTCCTTGATTACCATATGCAGGCAGCGTGCCTGCCAAATTACTTTTCTCATTTCTTTCCCCTTTCTTTTTTGATGTTAAAACATCAAAAATTAAAAAAAATTTTTAAGCACAAATAATATGCTGGAATTTTTGCTGTATAAAATCGTAAGGCCAAAAAGGACTAAGACGTCAGCTTGTCAGACTCACAATAGTAAAAAAGCCGCAAAATTGTATCTAAAAAAATACAATATGTTGTTTTTTATGGACTCTTTTTTCTCGCATATTAAATCTGTAAATAAGTTTTGCTCTTAATTTTTGAGCATTACAAAAATAAAAAACAAAGAAAAGGAGAACTAAAATGAACATTAAAGAAGCAAAAAACGAGGTTATGAAAGCAGTTAAAATTTATCTTGAGAAGGATGAACACGGTGAGTACAGAGTGCCTGTAGTGCGCCAGCGTCCACTGTTTCTGCAGGGTGCACCAGGTCTTGGTAAGACAGCTATTATGGAGCAGGTTGCTTCAGAGCTTGATATTGCTCTGGTATCTTACTCAATGACACATCACACCCGTCAGAGTGCGATTGGCCTTCCATTTCTTAAAGAAGTAACTTATGGTGGAAAAACTTACACTAAGTCCGAGTACACTATGAGTGAGATTATTGCATCTGTTTATGATGTAATTGAGAAAACAGGAAAGAAAGAAGGAATTCTGTTCCTTGATGAGATTAACTGCGTATCAGAAACTCTGGCGCCGGCAATGCTGCTTTTCCTGCAGTATAAGAGATTCGGAAACCTTTCCGTTCCTGAAGGATGGGTAGTAGTTACAGCAGGTAACCCGCCGCAGTACAATAAATCTGTTAAGGATTTTGACGTGGCTACTCAGGATAGATTAAAGATGGTTGAGATTGAACCGGAACTGAAATGCTGGAAAGAATATGCATACAATGCAGGAATTCATCCGGCAATTACAGCATTTTTGGAAACAAATAATAAGTACTTCTACGACATCAAGTCCACAGTAAATGGTAAAGAATATATTACCGCCCGTGGATGGGAAGATTTAAGCACTGAGATTCAGGCTTACGAAAGAAACAACTTCCCTGTTAATGAAGACCTTATTATGCAGTACATTACCAATAAGGAATGTGCTCGTAAATTTGCAGTTTATTATGACCTGTTCAAGAAATATCGTGTTGATTACGCAATCACTGATATCCTTGCAGGAAGCATCAGCGAAGGAGCTGTAAACAAAGCTGCGAAAGCACAGTTTGACGAGCGCCTGTCTATTATCTCCATGATTATGGAGGCCATCGGTACATCCGCCAAGGTTGTAACAACCGATGATGCGGCAATGCGTGAGGTTGTAACAAATCTCCGTAGACTTAAAAAAGCTGTCGGAAGCTCCGATGCCATCTATCAGATGCTGCAGAGCAGAATTGACGAGGTCAAGGACAAGATGGAGAAAGAAAAACAGGCAAACGCACTGTCAGGCCAGAAGAAAGCCGTATACAACACCGAAATCAGAATGTACGAGAAGTACAAAAAAGAAATCGATGAAAAAGGTGTATTCGGCGGCAGCAACTCAGAGCAGTTTGCGGTTGTTAAAGCTGCATTCCAGGCAGACGTTAAATCTCATACTGCGCGTCAGAATAAAACTGATAAGCAGATGGATAATGCGTTTACCTTCATTTCCAAAGCATGGGGTGATGATAACCAGGAGATGACCCTGTTCGTTGCTGAGCTTACAGTTAATAGAAATATTGCTGAATTTATTGCGACAAATAAGAACAAGAGTTACTTTCAGCACAACAGCTCTATGCTGGTTTATGACCAGGACAAGAATCTCAAAGAAGAGATTCAGGACGTCCTTGCGTCTGCATAACTTGCTTTTTTGTTAACCCGGGATTTTTTATCCCGGGCTTTTTTTTGTTGTCTTAAAAATCCCGCATATTAAAGAATGAAACAAAAAGTATCAAACAAGAAAGGAAGTAAAAAAAATGAATAACGCAATTATTACAAACTCAACAAACCCGGAGCTCGGAAAGTATCAGCAGCTTGCTGAAAAATGCATGAAACTTGTAAAAAACAAGCTGTATTTTAAGCATAAGGCTTTAAGCCCTGCTATTTACAGAATGCCGATTAACTACGTCGACCCGGGAATCGGAATCTTCGGAACTGATGCAAATCAGGTCTATGCAGACCCGATGGATGTGATTTCAAGGTATAAAAATTCGCCTGAAAGATTAATCCGTTCATACCTGCATATGCTGTTTCACTGCATTTATCTGCATCCATTCCAGACGCAGCTGAATATTGACAATGGCGTATGGAATATCGCATTAGATATCTGCTGTGAAAATGCAGTAATGCGATTAAATCCGGAAGCAATTGACGGTGACGTAGAACGTCAGCAGATTATTGCCGGTATTAAAGGCAAAGTCAAGATGTTCATCCCTGAGCTCGTTTATAATGAATTGATGCAGAATCAGAGTAATTATAATTTCTTTGATTTAACGGCATTATTTCACATGGATGACCATGTATGGCTGAATCCCCCGCAGAGCGGAAAAGGTAACAGTAACGATGAGGACGATGACGACAACCCTTACCAGAATCCAAACGCGCAGAGTCAGCAGGGTGACGGAGATGATGACCAGAACCAGCAGAATCAGCAGGGCGATGGCAACGGTAATGGCGAAGACGGCCAGGATAAAAACCAGCAGGGCGGAGATGGAAACGGTAATAATAACAATAAAAACCAAAATAACCAGAACCGACAGAATCAGCAGAACAGCCAGGGAAACAATAATCAGGATAAGAGGAAAGAGTGGAGCGATGTCTCAAGGCAGGTTGCCGCAGACATGTCTTCTTTCAATAAAGGCGATGGAGCCGGTGACCTGATGCAGGAGATTGATTTCTTGACAGAAGATAAGATGGAATATGACGAATTCCTTCGTGCTTTTTCTGTAACTGAAGAAGTTATGAAAATCAACGAGGATGAATTTGATTATATGTCTTATGTGTACGGCTTGACTGGCCTGCCTGATTCAACTGGACAGAAGACTATTGATAAACAGGTTCTTCTGATTGAGCCGCTGGAGTACAAAGAAGACAAAGTTATTAAAGACTTTGTCATCGCCATTGATACATCAGGTTCCTGTTCCGGAGAACTGGTTAAAAGGTTCCTGAATAAAACTTATTCTATCCTGAAAGAGACAGAGAGTTTTTCTTCAAGGGTAAATATCCATATCGTTCAGTGTGATGCACGTATCCAGAATGATACTAAAATCACAAATATGGAAGAGATGGAAGACTTCATGAAGAATATGAAGCTGTATGGCTTTGGCGGTACCGACTTCAGACCTGTATTTGAGTATGTTGATACCCTTATCAAAAATAAGGAGTTTGACAATCTCTGCGGTCTTATCTATTTTACAGATGGATATGGTACATACCCAACTATGCCTACACCATATAAGACAGCGTTTGCATTCCTGGAGGATTACGACCATAAGGCTGTTCCACCGTGGGCAATGTTTGTATACTGGAAGGATGATGAGCTTGTAACCTCAGAAGACTAATTATTCACTAAATATGAAGGCCGGCAATTAAATTTGCCGGTTTTTTCTTTTTTGCTGAAAATTTTGCATATTAAATACGAACAAAAACAATGAAAGGAGAGAAGACTATGGATAGAGAAACGGCAAAAAATATAATTTCTTCAAGTCTTCCGCAGTATTTAGCACAGAAAGGGATAAATTTAGGAAGACCTTTCCTGTGTTTAAATCCAGAACACGTAGACCATTCACCAAGCATGAGCTATGACAGACGGCGAAACCGCTGCCATTGCTTTAGCTGTGGTATAGATGCTGATATTTTTGATATTATTCAGTGGGATTACAATACATCAGGTTTTTCAGAGGCATTTGACATTGCCTGCGACCTTTTTGGCCTTGACATTGAAAAAAGAGAGCGAAAAGAAAAACCAAAAATCAAGCCTGCAAAAGAAATAAGATATACTAAAAATGCAGATGTGAAAAGAGCAGAACCTGAGGTATGTGATAAGGTGTATAACACATTAAAAAAATTATCACCACTTACTGAAAAAGACAAAAAATATCTGTCTGAAATCAGAGGGTTATCAGAGAAGAGGATAAAAAAGGACTATTTCAGGCTTATCATTGATGACAATGAACGCCAGAAGATGACTGATAAGATTGAAAAGCTTACTGGCTATTCAAAAGATGTTATCAAATATGTCCCAGGCTTCTTTGTACGAAAGGATACTGGTAAACTTGATTACTGCAATGAAGCAGGCATTGGTATTTTAATACGTAATGCTGAAGGTCTTGCAACCGCTGTTCAAATCAGGCGGGATACGGCAGAAAAAAAGAAGAGATATTGCTGGTTCACTTCTATTTTTGCAGTTGACAGCCCGGCTTGTGACGGCGGCAGCACTCCAGGAGCGCAAAAAGATATCATGATTCCTGATAACCCTAAAAAATGTCTTTGTATTACTGAAGGACGTTTTAAGTCAGAAATGCTGGCTGCAAATGGGAATATGGTGATATCTATTCAGGGGGTATCGTCCTGGAAAGGTATTGATGAAATTATCCTTAAAATGAGAGAGGAGCATAACATCGAAAGTATTTTTATGATGTTTGATTCCGATATCATGGGAAACCGTCAGGTATTCAATTCAATATCCGCCATGACAATAATGCTTGCCAATAAAATCCCGGATTTAAAAATCAGATTTGCTGTCTGGGGAATTAAATATGGCAAAGGCGTTGATGATTGTGTTCTTGCCGGAAATATAAAGCATGTGAAATATGTTGACGCAGCACAATTTATATCTGTATGTAACAATACATTTGATATGCTGTTAAAAAAATACAATGTGGCATCGTTTAAAAAAATAAAGAGCGAAGACAGAAAAGAATTCTCAAAAATTCTTCAAAAAGAAAATGAGAGAGCATTGTTAAGCAGCAAGGCAAAATCAAACCCAAAAGAAGCAGCGTAGTTTCAAGCAGAAGGCGAAGCCTTCTGCTTTTTGGATATTTTGCATATTAAAAAAGTACTTGGCTGTGCACAGAGCAGCTTAAAAGAATCTATGGAGTCTCCGTTAAGATGATAACGATGCGGCAACCCGCATGATACCGTACTATCCATATCTGGTATAAGGATTATGTTATACACTATTGCTTTGGAAGTTCAATTTGAACGGCAAGACAAGCATCCAGCGGCAATTCTTGGGAAGCTAAAAGCTTCCTTTTTTTCTTTTTGCAAATTCCTGCATATTAAAAGCGAATCCAAAAAACAGCCATCAAGAAAGGAGCAAAAAAATATGACAAAGATGTCAGAATACAAAGTTGTATTTGTTGTATATGCAACCATACATGATATTGACAACACGGGATGCATCGTGTATAGTGGAACAACACATGCATATGGTGGATATTCATTGAATAACGCCAAAGTTTCTTTGGCAATCTGCGCAAGGTCTCCAAGAGATGCTTATAATCATGGCTTACAGATGATTGAAGAGGGAAATGTCAATTTCGGTAAAGCCAATGTAGAGACATGGGGATTGGAATATGTAACAGACGGAAACCGTTCCTGGTCTTCTAGCGACCTTAGGTAAGTTCTCAGTAATTTAAGAAAGGAGCCAAAAGATATGGCAAAAAAAATGACAAAAGAGTTGTACGAAAAACTTAGTATGGCAGGAAAAGCACTTTGCGAGTATTGCGAAAACAATGAATGCTCATGCTGTCAGGTAACACGCCTGATGGATGATGCATATGCTGAAGCAGTAGAGGAGGGGATTGTAGATGATGCCTGAAAAATACGAAGTTGCTTTTGTAGTGTATGCTGATATTCCGGAAAAGGACTCCAGTATTGGAGATTTGGAATGCAATGGAACACTGAAGAGCTACAACTGCTATTCTTTAAGGGATGCAAGAATGTATTTCACAATTTCTGCTGAAACGCCAGAAGAGGCATACAAAAAAGGGATTGAAAAAATGCAGTCCGGAAATGCTGATTTCGGGGAAGCAGTGGTGGAAGACTGGTACTTGGAGCACGTTTCCTATGGCGACAAATACTGGTACAAGGAAGACCTTGCACTTTGATTGCTTGACTTGCAGGCGGCAAATTTGCCGTCTGTTTTTTTTGCAAAAAAAACCGATAAAAAATTCTTTTTTCTGGAAAATTAAGCATATTGTATATGTAACTAAAAAAAGCTTCGGAAAGAAGGAGAAAAAAATGGTAAAAAAGAAAATCTTGCCATGGCTTTCTGTATTAGCATTAATTTTTGCATTGCCGGTAAATGCCGCCGAAAATAATACTTTTACGGCAAATACGCCTGATATGTATACAACTGAAAAACATATAGAAAAACGAGAGAAAAAATATGAGATAATGTCGGTAACATCAGCGTGCGTAATTGCAGCAGGAATGTATGCTAAATACAGAACCAGAAAAACAGATTTTTGCTAAATATCTAACAGGAGGAAAAAATAATGAAAAAAAATAACAAGCTGCTTGCCTTTATCTGTGCAGCAGCAACAGCGGCATCAGGACTTACACTTAGTATGCCATATAATGTATTTGCAGATGCAACGAAGGTAGTTTCTATTGGTAATGACCTTACAGATGCTCAGAAGAAAACAATGCTTAAATATTTTGGCATTGAAGGTGACCCGAGCGTTCAGCGAATAAACGTAACTAACAAAGATGAAATTTCTCATCTTTCCAGTTATATCCCACTTGAACAGATTGGCACAAGAACAGTAAGCTGTGCTTACATCAAACCAACTGAATCTGGTGGAATCAGGGTAAGAACGGCAAACCTGCAGTATGTAACTGCAAATATGATTGCTTCTACTCTCGCAGACCTTGGCATTAAGAATTGCGAAGTCGTATCTGCCTGCCCGTTCCAGGTGTCTGGAACCGGTGCATTGACCGGAATCATCATGGCGTATGAAACAGCAACCGGTGAAACAATTGACCAGGCAAAAAAAGACATTGCAACCCAGGAAGTTGTTGTGACAAAAGACCTGGCAAAAGATATCGGAAATGTACAGGCTGAATATGTTATAAATCAGGCAAAGGTTGATGCTATTAATGGCGATATGAAGGACAAGGAGCAGATTCAGGAGAATGTCACTAATATTGTTAACAATAACAATATCAACATTTCAAATGACCAGATTGAAAACATTACAAATCTGACCCAGAATATCGTAAATGAAAATTACGATAATTCATACACAGAAAATATCACTGAAATCAATAATAACATCAAGCAGGAGATTGATGCATCAGATGATATTGATATTGATGTAGATATTGAAGACACCAATACAGACGATGACGAGGAACTGGTTCCGGATGACAGCATTACAGAAAATCTTGACGACAGCCTGCTCGGTGATAACGTAATTGCTTCTTCAACTGATGATGCTTCCTTGATTGTTGATACCGCAGAAAGTAGCGAAAGCACTGAAGAAAGCACCGAAAGCGAAGATGGAACTGTGGAGGATGATACAGACGAGACAGATGGCGATACGAGTGATGATTCAGATATTACTGATGATGCCGACACAACAGATATCGAAAATGACGAAAGCGAAACGGCACCGAATGGTGATGCGTTAGAGCCGGAAGAAACTGGCGATGATGAAGATGATGAAAGCACCGAAGGTGAAACTTCAGAAGCCAGCGACACAGCAGATGATGCAAATACAGATACTGACGCGGACTCTGATACAGAGACCGACACAGATGCAGATGCAGATGCCGATGGAGACGCCTCCAACGATGCTGAAAAGACTTGCAATAGTGTTGAGGACGGAAAAGACCTTGATGATATCGTAATTCCAGAAGATGGCTTATCATATTTTGGATACGATATTAATGCCATCAAAGATGCTTCTGATGAAAATACAGCTAAGAGATTTTTACAGCTTGAAAACAATATGAAAGAGGCATTCCCATTCTCATTAGGCAATTATGCAGATTGTCTGTTGAACCAGGGGAAACTGTTAGACAGTGAGACAGGAGAGCCGTTAGAGAATGTAGATGAATCAAAACTGATGTCTCATATCACAAAGTATATTCTCGCTACATATGAAAATTACATCCTGACACGTCCGACGGAAAGTCTGCAGAGCGAATTTGACGATACTATCAAATCTGAAATTGATGATGGTTCCATCCAGCCTGAAGACGAAGAGAAGGTAAGAGAGATTATTTCACATGTGAGAACACCTATCGCAAAACCAGCAGAGGCTACTGATAACTCTGCACCTGATGAGACAGCGACAGATGATGAAGCCGTATCACTTGAGGATATACTTGGTTAAAAATATACCGGAAAAAGAAGCGAAAAATTTCGCTTCTTTTTTTTCCGTAAAAAAAGCACAAAAATAAAAAATTTCTGCATATTGTCTGTATGAAATATTTGTAGAAACGGAGTAACAGTAAGAATAACCATGACTAGAGAAGAAGCAGGCAGAAGAGGGCGTGAGATAGCGGCAAGAGCAAGAGCTCAGAAGCGCGAATATTATACAGATGGAAATACGGTAAGACATGTAAAACCTCAAAGCAGAGTCGCCAATCCATATATAAGTAAAGATAGAAATAAAGATAAATATAACAGCAGAAGCGAAATGCGACAGCCAGAAAGGAACACATCTGCGAGAAAACGCATTGATTTCCAGATAGAAAAACATCGTATAGAGGAAAGAAAAAAGCAGCAAAAAATAGAACAACAAAGACAGCAAAAAGAAAGACGGAGAGAGAAGCAGCAGGCAAAAGAGCAGGCTTTTATCGATAGAGAACGGCAACAGAAGGCGAACAGAAAGCGTACTTCAGCGGCTACAATAAGCAGGAACAGACAGAACGCTACACAGATGCAGCGTGGTTTCGTAGTGTTTCTTATGATTGCGTCAATCGTCGTATTGTTTTCATGCATTCATTACCTGCAGCTGAAATCAGAGCTGACTTACAAAATGCAGACAGTAGCCAACCTGGAATCCGAGCTTGAGGAGCTGAGAAATTATAATGACGCTTATGAGAACGAAGTACTTAACAGTGTAGACCTTGAAGAGATAAAGCAGAAAGCCATAGGCAAGCTTGGGATGAAGTATCCGGATGCGGAGCACGTGCAAGAGTATGACGCTAATAGTAAGGGATATATAAGACAATACAAGATTGTAGGGGAAGAAGAATAAATGTATAGATATACTAATACATGATTTGGAAAAGACGGCAGATGATTCTGCCGTCTTTTTGTTGTTTCGGCAAAATGCATATGTATATAAGACATATTTAAGGCATATTTATGTTTCTTGTAATGACAGGATATAACTTGAATAAGCATATAAAAAAGCCAAGAATTATTTTTGGTAATCTTGCTTTACCAGAAGAAGATTTTGGGATGAAGTTTTCCAAATAAACAAAAAAATAAAAATTTTATTAGGACTTAAAAAAGTAAGAGTTTTGCTTCTATGTTTTGTTTTATAGATTTAATCCCTTTTGCTCTTTTTTTATTATCCCTGTTAAAATTATATTATCTGTTATAACCTTTGCGTTTTTATTCTTTGGTCTGACTCTGTTTTGATGGTTATGGCCTTTTGGCTTTGTGTGTGCTGATTTTGTTGTTTTGCCCTGTGTTTAACTGGTTTGCCCATTTTGTCCATTATGTTCGGCTTTGTGTGGTCTGATTTTGCCACTTTGCCTTGTGGTTGGCTTAATTCTGTAGTTTTGGCCTTGTATGGTCTGGTGTTACTGTTTTGCCTTGATGCAGTCTAATGTTGTGGCTTTATTGTCTGGTATGGTCTGAATTTGCCTGTGGTTCTGTCTGCTTAGCCTTATTCTTACTGAAAGTCATTATCTTTGGTGTATCCATTTTTATCTTTTTTTATACCTTTTACCCCCTTTTACCACTTTTTACACCATTTTCATACCTTTTTATACCCCTTTTTCTCTTTTTTTTTCTTCTACGGTCGGATGTATGTTCCCTGTCTGCCGTTTTGAAGGAAGCGGGAAAAGTGGGCGAAAAAATATGTGTATGCCTGCGGCTGGGTAAATGTGTACCTTTTTGCCGTGTTGTTGTGGTCGCGCTGTGGCTTGGCTTTGCTGCGTTGTATACTTAATTCTGCTGCCCGCAAAATGTGGGTATGCGTGTGGGGTGGAAGAGCAGTAGTGGTTGGTGGTAATTTGTCCTATTTCTGCCTGCTGCCGGCAAATTTGCGGGGTGGGAGAGTAGTGACTGGGCCGCTGGAAGGACTACTGCCGGCTGGAAATGTGGTTTCGGGTGTATATATAGTGTGTGCACTTTTTGAATATAAAAAATGGATATTTAGTGTATATATAGTGTATGCATTTTTTATTTTTTGCCCGCTGGTCTGCCCGCTGGAATTTGCGTTGGTGAAAAAATGTACGCATATAAACATATGCATCTCTGCTGCCGGCATTCTGCCGGCAGCTTTTTTTGTGTATACGTTAAGCTATGCATATCACTTAAAATTTTGCATATGTAAACATATGCATTTTGTTCTTTTTTTTGTGTATGTAAACATATACATTTTGTTTTCTTTTTTGTACATATAAACATACATACTTCTCCTGCTGCCCGCATGGCCGCCCGCAGAAAAAATATGCAAATAAACCTGCACAAAACTTTCTGAAATCCGCACACCTAAACCAGCCGCTACACTTTTTTAAAATACATATATAAACATATGCACGCATAATGCCAGCTTTGTTTGCGGTATGTAACTTTACATATACATTTTTTTCTTTTTTGTGTATACATAAAGATATGCACAAAAGAACCATCACTTTTTGTGTTTGTAAAGATGTACAAAAAAAAGAGGAAAAAATAAGCATATAAAACATACACACTTTTCGCCCTTTCTCCCTCAATTCATCCCATCCTGTCCCTCTGCCTTTCCTCCCGCCGCCCGTTCGCTTCCGTGAGGCCATCTCTCCCCTGTGGATTCTTTTGCCGATATTTTTTTCTTTTTACTGCTGCCGGGAAGCGGCTGGAGGAAATAGGAAAAAATATCGGCAAAAGAATCCACAGGGGAGAGATG